>Ga0180433_10002002_pt1 | contig 32935 bp, 17 predicted proteins | sample SS_ome_8_FD_132980 | JGI IMG/M metagenome (GOLD analysis project Ga0180433, IMG submission 132980) | Hypersaline lake sediment archaeal communities from the Salton Sea, California, USA - SS_1_D_1 metaG | ecosystem: Environmental > Aquatic > Non-marine Saline and Alkaline > Hypersaline >...
TCCAGACGCGACTCGGCCTCGGCCCTCAAACGGGCCTCGGCCCCGGCACGCTCTTCAGCCTGCAGTCGCAGATTCTCAAGCTGCTCGATCCGCCCCGAAGACTCGCCATCCGCTTGCCTGACGGCATCGGCATACTCATCAATCCTCTGTTCCAATTCAGCCCTGGCCTCGGCCGCGGCCTGTTCGACCTGTTCTCTGCGGCGAAGTTCCGCTTCCAGATGCGACTCGACCTCAGCCCGCAAACGGGCTTCCGCTTCGGTCTGCTGCTCAGCCTGCGCCCGGAGTTGCTCGAGTTTCTCAATGCGCCGCGAGGTTTCGCTGTCGGCATGCAGGATCGCATCGGCGTATTCACATATCCTCTTCTCCAGTTCGGCCCTGGCCGCGGCTGCGCCCTGTTCGACCTGTTCACGACGGCGAAGTTCCGCTTCCAGCCGGTTCTCGGCTTCCATTCTCATCGCCAGCTCGACATCGAGCCTTTTGTCGAGATCCGCGAACCGCTTGGTAAGCTCATCCAACTGCGACTTGACCTTGGAACTTGCCTCGGCATCCAACCGGGCCTTTTGTTCGGCCTCCGCCCGCAGCCGTGACGCGGATTCGGCGGCGGCCTGGGCCTCAATCTTTTGCGCGATTTCGACCTCCAGCCTCTGGCGGATCCGGGTGTCCGCCTTGTCGTATTCTGACATCCTTTCCTTCAGCTCGGCCTCCATATCCCGAATGGACCTGGCCGCCTCGGCCCGCGCCTTCTCCACGGATTCCCGGGACTGCGACTGTAAAGCCTCTAACCGCCGGTTACGGCTTTCGATCTCATCCTCGAGACGGACCGCCCTGTCCGCTGCCTGTGCCAGTTCCTTTTGGAGCTGACCTTTCTCAAGAGCGGCGGCCTGCAAACTTTGCACAGCTTCATTCCGTGCCTGCGTTTCTATCTTCGCTCTTTCCTCAGCCGCGGCAAGGGCCTCCCGGTGAAGAAGCGCCTGCTGCTCCAACTGCTTCTTTATCTGCTCGATCTCAGCCGCTGCGGTTTCGGCCTTCTGCATGAGTTCGGTCTTGACGGCCGCCTCGGCGGCAGCCTTTTTCTCGGCCTCCAGCCTCAAGGATACCTCGGCTTCGACCCTCTTCAATGCCTTTTCGGCGGCATCGGCATGTTCGGCTGCTTTTTTCTCCGCTTCGGCCCTGGCCTTGGCCTCGGATTCAGCCCGTTGTTCAGCCTCGGCCTTGCCGACACGCTCTACCTCGAGCTGCATCCTCCTCCGGGCCTCAGCTTCGGCTCTGGCCTTCTTGTCAGTTCTGACTTTCGCCCTTTCCTCGGCCTCCAGCCTGCGTTTCTTTTCGACAGCCAGCCTTTCCTCCAGCTCGGACCTGACTCGGGCGGTCTGTTCTTCCGCTTCAGCCCTCGCCTTCTCCACCAGGGCTGCCGCTTCAGCCTGCGACTTAGCCACCGATTCGGAGGCTTCGGCCCTGACCGATTTAATATCCCCGGCGTGCGAAGCTGCGGCCGCCTTAGCCTCGGCTTCAAGCCTGGCGACTGCTTCGCCGGCCTGCCGGGCAGAGGTCTCTGCCTGGGCCCGCAGCGCCCGCTCGGATTCCAGCTCTCCGGCGAGCTGCTCGCGGACCTGCGTCTCGACCGTTGCCCGCTCCTGGGCCGCGGCAAGCATTTCGCGATAAGAAACAACCTGCCGCTGCAATTCCGCATCTTTGGCCGCCCATTCCTCGGCGTCCTGCCTGGCCTTCAACAGGACTTCTTCTCTGGCCTTGGCCTCGGCGGCGGCCCTTTTTTCAGTTTCGGCCCTAAGTTGCCCCTCAGCTTGCGCCCTTTGTTGTGCTTGGTCTCTTGCCTGGGCGTAAGCAGCGGCACGGCGTTCAAATTCGGCCCGGGCCCCGGCCGAAGTATCCTCGGCCGCTTTTCTGGCGCGTGCAACTTGTTCGGCGGCCTCGGCCTTTACCTTTTCCAACTGCTGCCGGTAGGAGACCGTCTTTTCCCTGGTCTTGGCGTCCAGTTCGCCGGCCCTTGCGGCGGCGGCCTGCGCCTTCGATTCGGCCTGCTGCCTGGCCCTGGACTCGTAAGAAACCTCCTGCCGCGCCTTATCCAATAAACCGGTAACTTCTCTCACCTTCTCTTCTGAGACGGCCAGGGAATCCGCCAGAAAAGCGAGCTGATGCTTGAAGCCCGCAGCCGCATCCTGCTGGCATTGCCGCAACGCCGACAGCTCCATCAGCGACTTGCGCCCGATTTCCGAGCGGAGCTTTTCAGCCTTATCCAGCTTTTCCTGGAGCACAGCCTGTTCCGAAACAAGTGAGCTTATCCTCAACTGCAGAGCCTCAAGATCGCCCGCCTGCTCCTTAACCCGCTGCTGGACCCTGATCCGAGCATGCTCTTTGTCATCGAGTTTTTTCGCCAGCGAGCGGTTCTGCTCGCTTAACTCGGACAGCTTCGATCTGGCGGCATCCAGTGCTTCTGTATCACGCGCGGCTTGTTGACGCCAATCCGACTCCGCTTGTCGCATCCGCTGCTCCAGTGACGCCGCCCTTTCAAGGGCGTCTTCGGCAGAAGCTTCCGCCCGGAGCCTGAGGGCGGCTTCACCTTCGGCCCTTTGCTCGGCCTCGGCTCGAAACTGTTCCTCGGACTGTATTTCGGCCTGTGCCTGTTCCCTGAGGATTTTTTCGCCGGCCGCTTCCGAGCGAGCAAGTTCAGCAGCGGCGGTCTGTTCGGCAAGACGCGATTCCAGATCGGCCCGAACCACCGTAAGGACATCCTCCGCTTCCGCTCTCAAGTTCGACTCGCCCACCGCCTTCTCTTCAGCTTGTTCCCGCAGGCGACGCTGTTCTTCCAGCAGGGCCTGAAGACGACCCTTTTGCCCTGCCTCGACCTCGATTCTTTCCCTGGCTTTCTCCATGGCGGCGGTATAATCGGCGGTCCTCCTTTCCACATCGGTCCTCATCGCCGCCACAGCCTCGGCCGCCTCGGCCCTGGCCTTATCCGCGGCAAGTGCGGCTTCGGCCCTGGCCCGTTCAAGGGCCTCAGAGGATTCCGCATGTAAAAGCCTCATTTGTTCGGCATGCGCGGCATCTTTGCTTGCGGCCTCGGCCCTCGTCTGCTCCAGCGTCCTGTCTAATTCGGCCCTGAGCTGCGCTACTTGCTGCATACTGACGGCTGCCTGGTTTTCCAGTTCCGATTCGAGCTTGGCGGCATGTTCGGCGGCCTGGGCCGCCTGGGCCTGGGCCCTCTCCCTGCCCAGGGTTTCGGACTCGGCCCTTTCGAAGGCCTCCTGGCTGCTGCGGGACTGGGCTTTCGCCTCCTTCTCGGCGGTGTCCAGGGCCTTTATATAAGAGGCAAGCTGCTGCTGCGTTTCCGCCTTAACCTTCTCGGTCTCGCCCGCGGCCTCCTCGGCGGCGGCCTGCGCCTGCTGCCTGGCGGCGGCCTCGGCCCGCAGGGCACTCTCAGCCTCTTCTTTCAAACGCCGCTCTTCTTCCAGAGCGGTCGCGGTCCGCCGGGCCTCAGCGGCATGTTCATCAATCCTGGCCTCCAGAGAGGCCCGAATTTCAGCCGCCGCCTCCTCAGCGTCAGATGTGGACTGTTCCAGTGCCCGGGCCGCGTCGGATTTCGCCTGGCGCAGCAGTTCCGCCGACCGCTGCTCGATTTGTTCCACAAGGCGGCTGTGGGCGAGTGAATCCTCCTCCAGCCTGGCTTCGAGTTCAGCAACATAAGCTGCGGTATGCTCTGACTCGGCCTGGGCTTCCCGCCGAAGCCGCGTCTCGGACTCGACCCTCTCATTTAGGGCCGCAACCTGTGTGGAAAGGTCTTCTATCCGCTGCCCGGCCGCCGCCAAAGCCTCGCCGTAAGCGATAAGGTCCTGTTCAAAATGCGACCGGCTCCGCTGCGATTCGTCGGCCCTCGCGGCGGCCTCGGCCGCGGCCGTTTCCTCAGCCTGCCGCCTCAAGTCCATCTCGACTTCGGCCTTTTTCTCGGCTTGCGCCCGCAGCTGCGAATCCTGTCGCGATTGCTCCTCGGCGCGGGCACGAAGATCCGCCTCAGAGCGGGCGGCGGCCTGGGCCCGCTCGACCGCCGCTGAATGTTCAGCCATCTTTTGTTCAAACTCGGCCCTGCTCTCATCGAGACGACTCGTTGCCTGCCGGCGGGCCTCCGCGAGCGATTCGGCGGCCTCGGACTTGAGTTCTTCCAGTTGACCGTTGAGCGAAGCTATCTGTTCCGCCGCACCGGCCTTGACCTGCTCCAGTTTGCGGTCTGAGGCGGCGGCAAGCTCGTCCAACTGCTTACGATATGATGCGGAGGTTTTCTCAAGCTCGGCCTCCAGCACGGCTATACGTTCCGAAAGCTGCTCGGCGGCCCCCTGAGCCCGCCCCCTTAGCCGTGTTTCGGAGTCGGCCTTGGCCTGGGCCTTTTCAAGCGCCCCGGCAAGGCCCTCGGCTTTATGTTCGGCACCGACCAGAGCCTCACGCTGGGACTTTATCTCCTGCTCCAGTTGGCTTTTTCGTCTTGACCATTCCTCGGCGTCCTCTTCGGCCTTTTGCTGCAAGCTGGCCTTAAGCTCGGCGGCGGATTCGGCTTCGAGCCTGGCACTTTCGAGGGATTCGGCATACCTCGCTATTGTGTTTTCAAGTTCCAGCCTTGCCGCCGCCGAAGCGTACTCTATTTCGGCCTTCAGCTTCGCCTCGGCTTCAAACCGGTTTTCCGCGTCATGTCTTGCGGCGGATTCGGCTTCAAGCCTGGCGCCCAGTTCCGAACACCGCGCGCTCAATTCATCGATTTCGGCCTTGGTACGGCTCAGCGACTCGGTGTACCGGGCCTCTCTTTCGTCGGCCTCGGCCTTGAGCCGTGCGCGCTCGGCCGCTTCCGAAGCGGCCTTCTTCTCCGCCGCGGCCCTCAGGGCGGCCTGGCGTTCGGCGTTCGCTTCGGCCGCAGCCCGCGCACCGGCCTCGACTTCCGCGCGTGATTCGGACCGCGTTCTCAACGCCGCTTCCGCCGCGGCCCGTTCCTCGGCTTGTTTTCTGGCCTCGGCATAGGAAAGCGCTATCCGCTCGGCCTCGGCCCTGCTCCTGGCCTCGGCCGCGGCCGCTTCCTCGGCCTTCGCCAAGCGCTGCCGCTCGGCCTGCTCCCTGGCCTCGGCCTTGGTCCGCTTCTCAGCCTCGGCCTGTTCCCTCCGTTCAGTCCGAGCCCGGGCCCTGGCCTCGGCCCTCGCCCTTTTCTGGGCCTTCGCCTGCTCCTTTCTCTCTGCTTTTTCCTTGGCCTTTGCTTTCTTTATTTTCGTACACGGCACAAGCGGGTGAAAAGGCCAGTGTTTTTCGCCGCAGATACTGCAGGTGGGAACGAATTTGCCCGAACCGGGCGAGGTGTCGCCCCGGGAAGCACCGGGACCCGAAGGGCCGGATTCATGCATTTCGCGTGGAGACTCGCTCCGTCGGGAAGTTTCGTTCTCTCGGCCTGTCTGATCAGAACTCATCGCAAAAACAGTGGTACCGCCGATTTAACTCCCTGCTCAGTGGTTCCCGGTGGACATACCGGCCCTGCTCCGCGTTTATTTATAGCACCTGCGGCCTGATATGTCAAGAAGTCGCGGGATCCCGCCATGACCCTTTTGCGGCTTTTTCGCAGATTGCGCGGGCCGAAAACGACAACCTTGTCTTGTCGGCTTTAGTTTCGAAGCGGCTTGTTCCCGGTATCAGTCGTGCTCGTGCTCGTTATCATACTCTCAATCGCAACTCGAGTCCCACTGCCTTTCGCCTGCGATCACGGCAACCAGGAACCGGGCCGTCGCCGCCGACACGCCCGAACGTTTTTTGGCTTGATCGACAACGACCGGCGGGTATAATCCGGCATGGACAGCCCTCTGCGGGCAGGTAGCTCAGTCGGTAGAGCAACGGACTGAAAATCCGTGTGTCGGCGGTTCAATTCCGCCCCTGCCCATTCATATAACTCTTTTCATTTCAATCACTTACAAAACCTCGTTTGACAAGCTGTTTTGTGCCCTATAACTTTTTTTTATAACCCCGCTGAATCAGGTAAGCAAAGACTTAAAGTTACTCAAATATTCTGGGAAGCTGGCCTATAGGCAGTGTCCAGACGTCTTTTTTGATTGGATAACTCTCATTTCCTGGATAAACCACCCATGTCTTGGATGGTTTTACTTCGTTGATGGCATTAGTTGAACTTCTGGTAACCTTAGGTGTTAAGGAGTATTTTATTTCAACGGCAATTTCGACTTTTAAACCTTTTGTTAACACCAAGTCAATTTCAGCAGCGGCGGCAGACTGTGTTCTGTAAAAACACACATCATATTTGGACGGTTTCAAGGCAATTATCTGCTCCAAACAAAAACCTTCCCATGAAGCGCCTAATACTGGATTTGCAGAAAGGTCATCAAAACTGTATATTTTAAGTAGGTTATGAAGAATTCCGGTATCACGGATATATACTTTGGGGGATTTGACAAGTCTTTTTTTAACGTTACCGAAAAAAGGCTGAAGTTGCCTTATCATGAAAGTATCTTCAAGAATATCTAAATATTTCCGGGCTGTTTTAGAGTCAACACCCAAGCTCTCAGCAAGCCTGCTTGCATTCCAAAGTTGGCCGTTACAGTAAGCAACCATTGTCCAAAAACGAAACAGTGTTGCCGCTGGAACTCTAATCCCTAGAACAGGAAGGTCTCTTTCCAGATGAGTTTGAATAAAGTTCTGCATCCATACTGTTGCTGATTCATCTGAATCCGCTAAATAGCTCTCTGGATAACCTCCTCTCAGCCACAATTTATTGAAATCAGCTTTATCGGGTATTTCGTTCAGAGTAAATGGGGTCAACTCGTGATATGCGATTCTGCCTGCCAACGACTCAGATGCCTGACGTTTTAACGTAGGTGATGCAGAGCCGAGTATCATGAATCTGCCCGGCTGTCTATCTTCATCAATCATAGATCTTAACAGGGGAAATAAATCGGGTTTACGCTGAGCTTCGTCGAGAATAATTAAATGACCTTGAAATTGCTGAAAATACAATTGGGCATCGTCAAGTTTTTGAAGATCCCGGGGATTCTCAAGATCCAGATACATAACCGGTTTGTCAATTTCCTTGGCAATCATTTTGGCAAGCGTGGTTTTACCTGATTGGCGAGGTCCAACCAGGCCGATAGCTGGAAATTGCAATAGGCTTTTATCAATATCCCGTTGTAGTGTTCTTCTTATCATAATTGAATTATCGGCTATTACCTCCGAAATATCAACCATACTTTAAGTTTATTACAATACAGGTTTAAGTCTTTTATAGTAAGCAGCTTATGTCAGCAACGGAGCCGGGCAACCGTGGGATTGCCCACAGCCCGGATTGACATGCCGGGCTCTAAGAGCCTATCCGAATAACCGGATCATTATGAGGATGAGCGAAAAGTGCGAGGCCAAGGCGGCAGGGGCAAAATCGCCGCAGGCGTAGCCAAAGCTACGTCGAGGACGATTTTGGCCCGACAACGCCGGCATCGAACTGGTCAGCCGCAATAGAGCTGGTTATTCGGATAGGCTTTAAGCCCCGCAGCAGGTGACTCTTCTCACCATACACCGGGCACTTCCGTTCCGCATCCGGAGCATTTGCCGCCTGCCATATGCGTCCGGCCCGCCGGTGCGGGGGGCCTGCCGACCAGCAGTTTCCCGCACTCGGGGCAGAACGTGTCGGCGGATTCCGCGACGTTTCCAATATAGATGAAACGCAGACCGCAACTTTGCCCTATTGCCTTGGCCCTCCGAAGGCTTTCGATCTCGGTCGCCGGAACATCTGTAAAATGATACTTCGGGAAGAACCTGCTTATGTGCCAGGGAATGTTCACATCGATACCGGCAAGGAAACCGGCGATCCCCCTCAGCTGCTGCGCCGAATCGTTCTGTTCAGGAATGATCAACGTCGTGACCTCCACCCAGATTCCCAGCTTCTTCATATAGGCTATGGAATCCAGCACCGGCTGCAGCCGCGCCTTGCACTGCCGCTTGTAGAATTCGTCGCTGAAACTCTTCAGATCGACGTTGGCCGCGTCCAGAAAAGGCCTTATCGTGTCGAGGGCCTCTCTTGTCATATACCCGTTTGTGACAAAGATGTTTCGCAGGGCCTTTTCACGGGCCAGCCGTGCCGTATCGTAACAAAATTCGAAAAATATGGTCGGCTCGGTATATGTATACGCTATGCTGTCGCATTCACTGTCCACGGCCGCCCTGACGACATCCTCCGCGCGCATATCGGCCGCTTCAAAACCCAGGCTCTCGGCCTCGTCCACCTGGGATATCTGCCAGTTCTGGCAGAATTCACATCGAAAGTTGCAACCGATCGCCGCCACGGAAAAAGATCGGGATCCCGGAAGAAAGTGGTAGAGAGGTTTTTTCTCGATCGGGTCAACGGCCCGCGAGATCACCTTGCCGTATGAGTTCGCGAACAGGGTCCCGTCAATATTCTCCCTGACCTTGCAGAATCCCTTCGCGGACGGGGGAATGCGGCAACGGTGCGAGCAGAGGCGGCAGTCCACACCTGCCCCATCCAGCTTCTCGTACAGCATCGCCTCTCTCTTGAATCGCTGCTTTCCGGCGTGCATTCGACTTTTGCCCCCAAGAACAAACCCGGCGTACATTATAATCGCCAGCGCAAACCGTTCAAGCCGCGGTCCAGCTCCATTTTTCAGATTTTATATTTGCACCCGTTCAAAATCGGCAATATGCTCCCGCCTGAACCGGTTTTTTCAAGGAGAAAAACGATGGGAGTTCTTGAAAAGTTCTTCGCGCCGTCACCGTTCATCCGTCTTCAGGAACACGCAAACAAGGTGCACCAATGCGTGGAGCTTCTGCGGCCCCTCACCGACGCGCTTCTGGCCGGAGACCACGGAAGGATCGAAGAGCTTCATAACACAATGTCCAAAACCGAGCACGAGGCGGACCAGATCAAGACGGAATTGCGCGACCGAATAAGCACGATGTACTTCCTCTCGGTCGGCCGGCTCGAGCTCAGCCAATACCTGGCCTACCAGGACGACGTGGCCGACGCGGCCGAGGATTTCGCCGTGGTGCTGCTTTTGCGAAAGACCACGCTTCCGGACCAGCTCAAGGACGACTTCAAGGCCTTCGTCGAGCAGGTGATCACGGTCAGCGAACACCTTATGGGCCTGGCGAACCGGCTCATGACCCTGGCCGAAGCCGCCTTCACCGGTGAACAGGCCAAGGAAATGCTCGCCGCCATTGAGAAGATCAGCGAGGAGGAATGGCAGGCCGACAGGCTGGAGCGCAAATTCGCACGCCATTTTTACAGCATAGAGGAAAAGCTCGATCCCGTCACCATAATGTTCCTAGACAAGTACTGCCAGACCCTCAGCGCCGTGGCCAACAACATCGAGAGAACGGCAAAGTACCTTCGGCTGATAATACGCAAGCGATAAAAGCCAAAAGAATACGCAGGGAGCAGGCCGTCCATGGAAATACTCGTTATCGTGGCCATAGCCGCCGCCGCCTACATGGCATGGAACATCGGCGCCAACGACGTGGCCAACTCCATGGCTGATGCGGTCGGTTCAAAGGCCCTGACGGTGATGTGGGCGGTCATCCTCGCGGCCGTTTGTAATTTCTGCGGGGCCGTTCTGGTCGGTGGTCACGTTACCGATACCGTACGCAAGGGCATAATAGAGACCCGGGCGTTCGCCGCCGATCCCAGGATGCTGGCGCACGGAATGGTTTGCGCGATGCTCGGGGCGGCTTTGTGGTTGAACCTGGCATCCTTTCTCGGAATGCCCGTATCGACAACGCACTCGATAGTCGGCGGGATTGTGGGGTTCGGGATACTTCAGGCCGGCTTCAGTCACATCCACTGGCATAAACTCGGCCAGATCGTCGCGAGCTGGTTTCTCTCGCCCCTTGTCGGGGGAATACTCGCTTTCATAATATTCCGGCTGATCCTGCGCTACATGTTAAGCGTCGAGAAACCGGCCTTAGCAGCCCGAAAGGGCGTGCCGGTATGCGTGTTCTTCACGTTTACCATTCTCGTTCTGGCGGTAATCTATAAGGGCCTCAAAAACATCCACCTCAACCTCACGGGGCTCCAGGCCGTCGCACTGAGCATAGTTTGCGGACTGGCCGCGGCCGCCGCGGCAGCAGTCCTTATCCGCCGCAATTCCACAATCAGTGAAAACCATTCCTGGCAGCACCAGCTCGACCAGGTCGAAAAGACCTTCGGCCTTCTTGTGATCCTCACTTCCTGCACAGTCGCCTTCGCCCAGGGCGCCAACGACGTGGCCAACGCCATCGGCCCCCTGGCCGCAGTCGCCGAAATCATCAGGAATAACACCGTACCGGGGAAAGTTCCGGTCAGTATCGCCCATCTGGCGCTCGGCGGCGCCGGCATAGCGATCGGGCTGGCTATGTTCGGCTACCGGGTCATGTACCTGGTGGGAACCAAGGTCACCGAGATAACACCTTCCCGCGGCGTCGCGGCGGACCTGGCGGGAATGACTACTGTTTTGGCCTGCTCGAAGATGGGCCTTCCCATATCGACCACGCACACGCTGGTGGGAGCGATAATAGGGGTGGGTCTTGCCCGTGGAATAACCGCCGTGGACAAGCGGGTCATCGGTTCAATAGTCGCTTCCTGGCTGCTGACCGTGCCGATCGCCGCCGGCATTACCATCGCATTGTATCTGCTGGCCAAGCTAACATTCCTATAGCAACCACATCGGCCTGTGCCTGACGGTATGGTATGTTCTACCGCCTTTCGTATCGGCCCATCAATCGGCCCTCGGCCAGAACGTGGTTCTTCATGGCAGCCAGAAGATCCGACTTGGTGGAACCGCCGGGTATATCCAGTTCCACGTCGAGCGCGTATATCTTGAAATAGTACCGGTGCGTTCCGCCCGGTGGACAGGGACCGCCGTAACCATGGCGCTGGAAATCCGTAATGCCCTGTTTTGCGCCGTTGGCCAGCGTCTTGTCGGGCGGGACATTCTCAGGCAAACCCGGCTCATCCGGCGGAATGTTCCACATCACCCAGTGGACCCACGTTTTGCCGGGGGCGTCGGGATCGTCGCTTATCAATGCGACACTCTTTGCGGCCTCAGGGACCGGCCGCCACTCGAGCGGCGGCGATATATCCTGGCCGTCACAGGTGTACTTCGAGGGTATCATCCCGCCTTCTTCGAACGCCGTGCTGGTAACCGTAATAGCCATTTTTCCTTCTCCTTGCTGCTGTAAATAATCTTCCGGGGAATCCTTCTTGCATCCGGCGCAGGCCACCGCCCCGAACGCCAGGATGATGCTTAGCTTGTTCATGATCGATACCTCCGTTTTACGGCCTCGATGCGGCATAGGTGCAGCGAATAACGTTAATCCACCGCAGTGGCCCTTGCCGCCTCAAGACAACCGCCTGCCGCCATGATAACCTTCCGGCCGGCGAAAAGCAAAAAGCGGCCGCTTTTTTACTTGCAATTTTCCAAGACCTCCCCTATAAGGGCCTCTTTGCTAAACCGATAAATAAGACGGAATTTCATCAATGTCGAGAGTTTGTTACTTTACGGGCAAAAGAACCACCGCCGGCCGGAGCATCACCCGCCGCGGCAAGGCCAAGCACCTGGGCGGCGTCGGCCGCAAGAGAACCGGCGTAAGCAAGAGAAAATTCAAGCCCAACATCCAAAAGGTCCGCGCCGTCGTCGACGGCAGGGTCTGCAGGATCAAGGTTTCCGCCAAGGCGATCCGTATGGGCCTCGTGGAAAAACCCCCCAAGCGTGACTACAAGAAGGCCGCGGAAGGCTGAAAAAAGCGTCAGGACACGACTGTCCGGTTATAAGTTAAATCACACCAACTGGTTATAGCAAGTAGCACCGTCATTTAAACCGTCACGTCTTTTTCCAAATCAAACAACCGGACAGCAGCGGCGTCAGGACCTTTTTTTCAGAACCAGCTGGTGGACTCCATCCAGTCCGCAGCGAAAAGGCAGTAGTCGGCGAAGTCCTGTATGCCGTCGCGGTTCAAATCACCCGGCCAGCCGCCCACGGCGTCGAGCCAGTATCCCGTCCACAGACCCAGGTCGGTCAAATCCACCCGCCCGCTGTTGTCCATATCGGCCAATAGCGCCCAACCGCGAGGCGGCATAGAGGCCTCGGCCGTCCCGCCGTATGCCCCCATGTTTATCCGCCTGTTCACAGCCCAGACATTGCCGGGATCGCCTTCCACCGCCTCGGGCTCCCCACCGGGCGGCCAGCCCGGGCTTCCGGCGTCGATGCATCGGCTGGTCAGGTCGTCCCACGTCCACACGCCACGATCACGGTCCCATCTCCAGCCGGCGCTTCTTAGGTGGAAATCTCCTTGCGGCTGATCAACAAAGGCCGGTGCGATGTCGATGTTTCCCGCCTGCCAGTCCAGGTTGCACCCCTGGCCGATGAAAACCGCCTCCGCCCCCCCCTCGACGTCGCTGTAGCTTACGGTTATACCTGACGGATACGTCAAGTTCCTGTAGGCGAGGTATATTTCGGGGCCTTCCGCCGCCGAGTCGGCCCATAGTATGGAATTGACCAGCTCGGGCCTGCGGTAGCTGTAGACGTATACCGCGCCGCCCCTTTCGGCGGCGTTGTAACTGAAAGTGCAGTTGCCGATCACCAGGCCGGCCTTGCAGTCCGCATTGTGAACGGCGCCGCCCTCCGGGGCGCCGTTGGCAGTGAAGATGCAGCCGGCCAAAACCGGATTGGCCTGCGAGTTGTACATGGCGCCGCCGCCTGCGGTCGCGGTGTTTCCGGTAAAGAGGCATTCGGTGACGGCCGGACTGCTGAAGTAGAAATTGTACATGCCTCCGCCCCGCTCGGCGCTGTTGGAGGTAAAGGTGCAGCCGAAAAGCGAGAGGCTTTTGGTGTAGTCATTATACACGCCGCCGCCGTGCTGCACGGCGGTGTTGCCGGTGAACACGCATCCGGACAATACCGGATTGCTCGCGTAGTAGTTGTACATCCCGCCGCCGGTCTTTTCGGCATGGTTTCCCGTGAACGTGCAGTCCTTAAGCTCGGGACTGCTGGCGTAATAATTGTACATTCCCCCGCCGCTGGTCGCGGAATTGCCGCGGAAGACGCAGCCGACCAGCCTCGGGCTGCTGTACTGGTAGTTCGCCATGCCGCCACCTCCGCCGGTCGACTCGTTGTACTCGAACGTGCAGTTCAGTACCGTTGGATTTGCCCGGCTGTTGTACATGCCGCAGCCCAGCCGGCCCCTGCCTCCGGTTACAGTGAAGCCATCCAGAATCGCCGTCGCATCGGTTCCCACTGCCGTAACAACGCTGAGGCAGTTGCCGTCTCCAAGCTCGCCGCTTAGAACGGTTTTGTATGCACCAATGTCCCTGTCGCCGGGATCCGGCCGGCCGAAACCCGCGTAGCCGCCCCTTATCCGGAGTCCGTTCGCCAGACGGAAGGTGGCCAGGGGATCGTCCGTCGCGTCCGACGGCCTGTACGTGCCCTGCGCGACGCGGATCTCGCGGACTTCCCTGTGAAGGGCCGCCACGTCGAGGGCCTCCCAAAGCCGCCCGTATGCATCCTGCCAGTCTACTCCGTACCGTTGGGGGCCGCCGGGGGCGCCGGCGTCGACGAACAGTATGTTGGGATTCGGTTCGTTCTCTATCTCGGTGGCCCTTACCCCGACCGTCCAGAGGCCTTCGGATGTGACGTGAATGATCGTAGAGCTTTCAAAATTGTCCAAATCCTCGCCCGCTGCCAAGGTGATTTTGATTCCGCGGTACCAGTTCGAAGGCCTGAACACCAGTTGCGCCGGTGCGGCCACGTCAAGGTCACCATCGCCCGAATAACGTTCCACCGAGGCCTCGACGACGCCGTTGGGCTTGTCGGCGAGCCTCACCGTCAGTTCCGCCAAACCGCCTTCGGGGACATCGATCCTATCGCTGCTGACCAGAAAGCCCTGGTTGGGCCCCTCAAAGGCCCCCATGTCGACGACTCCGTCCGCCACGCGCCCGTTCCCGTCGATGTCGGTCTCAACCGGCGAACCGAGCACCGAGTTGTCGCCGGAGTCAAGGCAGGGCGAACCTGCGAGCAGCCTGAGGTTGTCATCTTCGTTTCCGAATACACCGTCGGCGCCGTCGATCTCGACGAACAACGGTTCCTCGGAGATATTGCCAACGCCCGCCAGGTCTACCGCCGTACCCTGAACACAGCAGTAATTGACGGTCGAGGATACCAGCGCGTCGTATATCTGCGCCGAGACTCCGCTGCCGAAGCCGTCGCTGTTGGCCCAAAGGATACAGTTCGTCAGCTCCGAAAGCATCTCGCCGAAATTGTATACGCCGCCGGCCGGCCCCTCGGCCATGTTGCCGACCAGCGTACAGTTGGTTATGATCGCCGCACCAGGCCCGTAGTTATACACCGCCCCGCCGTCCGCCAACGTTTTGTTCCCAGTGAAAACACAGTCAGAGATGACCGTCTCGCTCTGGTAACCGTAGAATCCCGCGCCGTTTCCGCGACTGGAATTGGACTGAAAAAAGCTGCGTTTGATGATCGGCGCCGCCGAGCGGGCGGCGAGCCCGCCGCCCATGTAAGCCGTGTTGCCGGAGAACGTACAGCCGGTAATCGTCGGTGAACTCATGTAGCACCAGAGGCCTCCGCCGGAGCCGATCGACTGGTTGTCAATGAAAGTACAGTTGTCGATGATCGCGCCGCTGTTTGAGCCGCAATAAACCGCCGCGCCGTCGTCGGCTGTGTTATTAAGAAAAACACACCTGCTTATAATAGGACTCGAACCCTCGCACCTGATCGCCCCCCCGTCGCTGTTAACATAGGCCCCGGTGAGCGTAATGCCGCTCAGGACCGAGTCCGGCCCTTCGCCCATCACGAAGGAGAACCCCCGGTGGCCCTCCATCGGAGCTCCCTGGCAATCGACTACCGTGGCGGCCACGATTCCCGGGTCGTTGGGATCTATGCTGCGTACCGTTACGGCCTTTCCCATGAAACCGAGATCGCGGTTGCCGCTGCCGGTGTAGGTGCCCGGCGACAGAACGATAACGTCGCCGTCGACGGCTTCCGCCAAGGCTTCACCGATCGTTTCATAAGAATCTGGAACCTGCCGCACGGAGCCGCCGGCACGAAGTTCGACCCACAGGGATTTGGGGGCGTTGATGGCGTTCGCGTCGGAAACCGCAAGCTCGCAGGCATACCAGCCGGGCGTAAGGTCAGTGACGGCAAGCGTCACCTCGGTCTGCCCGCCGGTGGAGCTGCCGGCCGTCGGAGTAACCTCGATCCAGTTGCAGTCGTGGGTGATCTGCCAGTTAAGGGTCCCGAAGCCGGCGTTCTCTATCGTGAAAGTCTGCGGCTCGGGTTCGCCCTGGCCCGGTTTCCAGACGAACTCGAAGACCTCCTCACTTATCTTCATAACCGGAAGAAGCCCGGCCGCGCCCTGGAAATCGACGCCCCACGCATTTCCCTTGATGCCGTAGGAATTGGCGGGATCACCGGTAGCGGCAGTCCGCGCGGGGGTGAAGGTATAACCGTCTTTCGCGGCGGCGACATCGAAGCGTATGTTCGGCGGCAGACCGCCGATCGCGAAAACGCCGTTTGCATCGGTCTGCACAGCGTAAGCGGCGTGCCCGCCAACCGCCGAAATTTCAACAGCCTCCATCGGTGAGCCGTCGAAGATGTCCGTGACCCTTCCGCTGAGTATCAGCCCCGATCCGTCCGCGAGGATGTTGTACATGCAGGCGGTGACCGCATCGTACCGGCTGACGTCCGGCAGGTTGTACCAGGCGTCGTAGGTTCCGCTCCAGCCCATGTTGAGGTGATGATAGATGGTCCCCGCGTCGTAACCGTAGCCGTCACAGAGAACCGCGTGAGAAACCGGCTCGCCGGTTTCGCTTAGGCCGATCATCGCCGGGTAACCCGCGTCGAGGCTTGCATTGGTTCCGTTCGTCCAGCCTGTTGCCAGCAAGGCGTTCGAATAGCCGAACGCATTCAAAAGCGCCGACCTGGCGTTGTGGAAACCGGAGGCTGAAACGCCCGGGCTGAAACGCATTTCGGCGGCGACCGCCGCGTCGAAACACAATGCCCCGATCGCCTGCCTTTGCGGTTCGGGCGTATCGCAGCCGGGCTGGAAGACCATCGAACCGTAATCGTAGGGGCCGCCGGAACCGTCTCCGCCCCGCATTGAAAGGTCGTGCTCGGTTCCGTCGACCGTAACGGTGAAGACGGCCTCCGGATCCGCCGGCGCGGCGGGATACTCGTGGAATCGTATCACCTGGGCAAGCGCCGTAGCCACGCAGCCGCAGGGATAATTGTTCGGCGTGTAATAGTTGTAGCAGGCATCGCCGCAGACCCAGCTCTGGCCCCATTCGGTCGGGATCATCGGCTCCACGCACACGTCGCTGGCTGCTGCCGCGGTCTCCGCCTCGGCGGCTTCGGCGGCGGATCCGGCCATATCCCTGAAAAGGGACCACTTGGCTCTTGCCTTCGCATGAGGTCCCATCGACATTTTGTCGCGGGCTCGGCGGCGGCCGCCGGCGGCCGCCTTACCGGCCGCCCTGGCGGCCGCCAAGCGTCTCGGGAGATCGTTCCTGACCAGGGTACCGAGGGGGTTTTCCGCCGAAGGATCGAATCTATCGCCGGTGGAAAAAGCTATTATGGGTTCGGCCAGGTCGTCGGCCGCGACTATGACAAAACCACCGCCTTCAAGGTAAACCACGTAATAGAGGGTTAGCCCGTCTTCGTCCTCGAAGGTCTCGACTTTAGCCGGCCGGCCTTTTAGCCTGGTACCCAGGCGCTCGGAACCGGCCCTCAGCCAACCGCGGACCATCGCACCGGCCTCAACGGCTGTCGTGGGTCGAGCCGCGGCAATGCCGGTCAAAAATAAAACGGCGCCCACTATGACCACCACGACGGCCCCGGCGCGCTCCGCGACAGTGGTTCGCTTGTTCGTCATTCGTCCCGCGCCCGGTATCATACATGGTATTACTGTTATTATTATACCCCCATGCTCTTGAAAAATCAATGACGGCCGTTGCCGGTCTGTGATTCAGACACTGGGAGAAGAAGGGCCAGCATCCACGGGCATAATTCGGGGACACCATACTGATTTCCTCCGGAAATCAGTATGGTGTCCCCGAATTATGTGTGTTAATCTGTGTGTCAGCTTCGCGGTTGGCTTTGCAAAAGCCGACCGCGGCGGGGTGCAGGCCGGCGGAAGCGAGCTTGCTCGCGGACGGCGGACTGAATCCCGCCGCAAGGCCCGCGCAAGCGGGCCGCGAAGCTGACCTGTGGCAAAAAAATAGAATGCAGAGGGTAATAACGACACATGGCGGAAAAATATGATGTGGTGGTAATCGGTTCCGGTCCCGGCGGATACTACGCCGCGATCAGGGCGGCAAGGCGCGGCGCGTCGGTCGCCGTCGTGGAAAAGGGCTTGGTCGGCGGCACATGTCTCAACCGCGGCTGCATTCCCTCCAAGTCCCTTTTAGCCTCGGCCCACACCCTCCTGGACGCCCGCGACGCCGCCATGATGGGAATTGACGTCGCCCTGGCGGCGCCTAACTGGAAAAAGATCAAGTCACGCAAGAACGCGATCGTATCAGGCTTCAGGAAGGGGCTTACCGGACTTATCAGCGCCAACGGCATAAGAATAATCGCCGGCCGCGGCGTCGCCGAAGGCGGCGGCATGGTCCGGGTCGAGACCGAAAGCGGCGCAGAACAGATTGCCGCGGAAAACCTAATCCTCGCCACGGGCTCCGAACCGGCGGGCCTTGCGGAAATACCGTTCGACGGCACCGTAGTCATAAGCAGCGATGAGGCCCTTGACCTCGCAGCGATACCCCGGTCCATGCTGGTCATCGGAGGCGGCGTCATAGGCTGCGAGATGGCCTGTCTCTACGCCGCGCTGGGCGCGAAGGTAACCATAGTCGAGGCCCTGCCGCAGCTTCTTGACACCGAGGACGAATGGGTGGGAAGGCTTCTGAAGCGGGAGTTCAACAAGCTTGGCATAGAGACGATCGTCTCTCAAAAGGCAACCCGCCTGGAAAAAACGGAATCGTCGGCGAAGGTGACGCTCCACGACGGACGAAATATCGCCGCCGAAAAGGTTCTCGTGGCGGTAGGCCGCAGGCCCGTAATCGATTCGGAAACCGTCGAGTCACTCGGTTTAAAGATGAACGGCGTGTCGGTGTCAGTGGACGAGGGCATGCACACTAACACCGATGGCGTCTACGCCATCGGCGACCTCGTCGGAACGACTTACCTTGCGCACGGCGCCTTCGCCGAGGCCGAGGTAGCGGCAGCCAATGCCACAGGAGGAAACAACAGGATCGGCGACTACCGGCTCATACCCAGGGCGGTTTACTCTTTCCCGGAGGTCGCCACGGTCGGCAGGACCGAAAAAGCCTGCAATCGGGATGGAATCGATTTCTCCAGCGGCCGTTCGAGCTTCGCAGCCAACGGCCGAAGCGCGGCCGAGGGACGCACCGCCGGCGAGGCGAGGGTCCTTCAGGACAAATCCACCGGGGCCGTAATAGGCGTCACCATCGCCGGCGACACAGCCACCGAACATATAGCCGCCGCAAGGGCCCTTCTGGGAGGCCGCGAGAAAATAACGGATATTAGCTTCCCCCACCCGACCATGTCGGAGGTACTGAAGGAGGCCTGGGAGGATGCCTTCGGCCAGAGCGTTCACGGCCCGCCCAGATAAAAGACCGGGACCGAATGGCGTTTCCTCAAGGCCCTTTTGGCCGATTTTCACAAACCGCTCTCTTTTAATCTGCAAGCGAGCGTCCCGCTTGCCTTGGCCGGTCTGAGGCTTGCACCGCATTAAAACAGCGGGTAGATGAACGGCGCAACGGCCGTGGAGCTGAGCATAACCAGCAAACCGATCAGCAGAAGAACAGCCAGTATCGGGATCAGCCACCACTTCTTGTTGTACCTGAGAAACTGCCAGAACTCGGCCGCTATGCCGGGCTGCTTTTCTGCGGCCAGGGATTCGAAGCTCTTTTTGCCTTTCGTTTGTGACTGCATCAGAACTGTTTAAAATACCGCCGCGGATCACTGTCACTCCTGGTCTCCTGCCAGTAGGTCGGGGCCGATCGGTCGGTCCTTAAGCCCAGTTCGTCCCGCCCGACGAACCTGAAGAAAAGACCCACCGGCGTGAGGACAAGGAAGTACACCGCCGCAAGAAGCAGGAAGCTGACAACCCAGCCGATCGGCCAGACCGCCGCGACCAGGCCGACGTAGACCGCCCTGGTCACGGCCGGGCAAACGATGCTCGAAAGGAACACCGACAGGCCCGCCGCCGCGACGGCCGCCGCCGCGAGGCCGGCCCCCAAGGCGTAAAAGGTGAAGGCCGCCGCGGCCCCCGCGATAAACGCCGCCGTCGCGAAACTTTTCAGCTTCCTGTCATCGGGATGTAAATCCGCATCTACAAGACCCATATCGGAGGCAATCATAACATTTTCGTACCAGGCCCGTACAGAGGAAGGGGGCGGACCGCGCCGAGTTGTTGCTTTAACTTACCGGGATCCGACCCCGACAATAATCACGTCTTCCATAACAAGGGCATCGAGGCCGGTTTTGGCGAAGCACTCGTAAGCATCCCGCGGCGTGCGGACGATGGGCTCGCCCCTTACGTTGAAGCTCGTGTTGACCAGCACGGCGCAGCCGGTCTTTTCGCGGAAAACCGCCAGCAGGCGGTGAAGCCGCCTGTGACGTTCGGCGTCCACGGTCTGGACCCGCGCCGAACAATCCACGTGAGTTACGGCCGGTATGAGGCTTCTCTTTACCCTTGCCTTGTCGAGGCCGCGAAGGACCTGATCATCGGCGGCGACGGGCAGGCGTTTGTTTTCGCTCACGGCCGCCACAAGGAGCATGTAGGGGCTTTCGGTATTTAATTCGAAGTATTCGCGCGAATACTCGGCCATAACGCAGGGGGCGAACGGTCTCCATCTCTCGCGAAACTTCACCCTGTTGTTGATCGCCTCCTGCATATTATCGACGCGGGCATCGGCGAGGATGCTGCGGCTGCCCAGGGCCCTCGGCCCGAACTCCATACGACCCTGGAACCAGCCGACGATCTTTCCGGCGGCGAGCATTTCCGTGGTTTCTTCGAGCAGCTCTCGTTCGTTCTCGAATCGTCGGTAAGGCACCCTGCGGCTGTCGAGAAAAGCGCGGATCTCTTCGCTGCCGTAGGCCGCTCCCAGAAGCGATCCGCCCTGAGAGTCGCCCCCGGCGATTCGGCGATCGTTCCCAAGCAGCTGGTACCAAACGAAAAGGGCCGCCCCAAGGGCCCCGCCGGCATCGCCGGCGGCCGGCTGGATCCATATCTTCTCGAAGGGACCCTCACGAAGAAGCCTTCCATTGGCAACACAATTGAGGGCGACACCGCCCGAGAGGGCAAGGTTCTTCATGCCGGTTTTTTCGTGGACGTGTCTTGCGGCCCTCAGCATGATCTTTTCGGTAACGGCCTGAATCGATGCTGCCGCGTCCATGTGGACCTGCCCGATAGGACCTTCGGGCTCCCTGGCCGCAGCGCCGAAGAGCCTCTCGAACCGGCGGCCGATCATGATGTTTCTGCGGCAGTACGGAAAATACTTCATGTTCAGGCGGAAGGATCCGTCCTGCTTCAGGTCGACGAGCTTGCCGAGTATAAGATCGACGTACTTCGGCTCCCCGTACGGGGCCAGGCCCATCATTTTGTACTCGCCGCTGTTTACCTTAAAGCCGGCATAGAACGTGAACGCCGAGTACAAAAGCCCGAGAGAGTGGGGAAAACGAAGCACCTCCAGCAGCTCTATTCCGCCGCCCCGCCCGGCGCCGGCCGCGGCGGTTGCCCATTCGCCGACCCCGTCCATCGTAAGTATCGCCGCCTGGTCGAACGGCGAAGGAAAGAACGCCGCGGCTGCGTGCGACTCATGGTGCTCGGTAAAGACATAGCGTCCCCTGCAACAGCCGCCCAGCGCCCTGTCCATTTCCCGGCGGAGAAAGAGCTTCCTGCGAAGCCAAGGAGGCATGCCGGCGAGAAACTGTCCGAAGCCGCGAGGGGCATGGGCGATCCACGTTTCCAGCAGCCTGTCAAACTTCAACAGCGGCTTTTCGTAAAAAACAACGTAATCCACATCCTTTATCCCGATGCCGGCGATGTCGAGACAGCAGCGGACGGCGTCGGAGGGAAAGCCGTTGTCGTGCTTTACGCGGCTGAACCGTTCCTGCTGCGCCGCGGCGGCGATCCGCCCGTCCACGACGAGAGCCGCGGCGCTGTCGTGATAGTAAGCCGATATGCCGAGAATCGCGTTCATACGCCCGATCTCACAGTTACTCGATATTCCGGCAAACTTCCCCGCGGTGCCCGACGCGGACAACCCGGGTCATCAACCGGTCCCGCTCGATAAAGTACATTATCGTAAACGGCGGACACCTCAAGCGAAATTTCGCATGCCCCCAAGCCTCCCACCTCCTCCTAAGAAACTAACCGTTTACCCCTGGCTCGTGCAGGCTGGAAGCCTGCTCCCCAACTGAACAATCGCACGGTGTCCCCAGTCGGGGGGCAGGCATCTTGCCTGCACATAATTCACCAGCCGCCGGAGGCGGCTTCAACGCCTGCCGCCCCCGGGGCGGCAGGCCCTACTCGACTACTCGACTACTTGTTTCTTCCGTATCCCTGCCCGCCCGCGGCCGGGTTGAGGCGCTCGCAATGAAAAAATGTGTATTCCGCCGGGCAAAAACTGTAAACTGCGGTTTCCAAAAGTCACTGTATTCTCTTCTGTAGGAACTCGGAGGATCGATTATGTGCACGTGCAATTCCTGCGGCCGGTTAGGCTGCGCCGCCGGGCTCGATCGCCGCGATTTTCTCGCCGCCGGCGGAGCCCTGGCTCTCGGCGCAAAAATGGGCCTTTTTGACTTTGCTTCGAGCCTTTTCGCCGGCGAAACGCCTCGCCGAAAGAAAGCCGCCGTAAGGGCTGTCTTCGTCAGACCCGACGTGGAAAAGTACTGGATGGGCTGGCCCGGCGCGGCCTACGACATCGCCGCCCGGCAGAAGCAGTACACCGAGATAATGGAAAATGCCGCAAAGAAGCTCGATGTCGACCTCGAGATCACACCCGAGCCCATGAAGGACGACGAGGCGGTCAACACCCTTCTAAGGGGCTTGAAGGCCTCACCGCCGGACGGCCTGATCGTTATTTCCCAGTGCCTGCACCACCCAGGCTTCAAATCGTGGGCCAAGACGAACCGGATCGCAGCCGACAGGGGCAGCATCCCCACAATCGTATTCAGCCCGATGGGAACTTCCTTCACCGAAAATCTGCAGAAAACCAGGGACCTACCGGGCGTATTCTGCGCCGCAACACAGGACCTCGACTGGCTGGCCTTCGGAATGAAGATGATCAAGACGATCGTGCAGATGAGAGACTCGAGAATCTGCATCATCGACAACGTGGAGTCGGTGGACCGGAAACTCGACGTGGTCGGAACAACGCTTCACTACATTCCGCGTGAAAGCTGGCCGCAGGAGTACCAAAAGGTCGGTATCTCCGACGAGGTCAAAAGCATCGCCGAATACTACCGCAAGAACGCGCGGAACATAGTCGAGCCCTCAGGGCAGGATATCATCAACGCCGCGAAGGGTTACGTCACGGCCAAAAGGATAATGAAGCGGGAGAACTGCGACGGCATATCCGTCGACTGCCTGCCTCTTGTAAGGCAGCGGTTGATACCATGCCCGCCCTGCATCGCGTGGCTCAGACTCAACGACGAAGGTTCGGTCGGTGCGTGCGAGGCCGATTGGAACGCGGCGATAGGAATGCGGCTGGTAAGCTTTTTGTTCGACAGGCCCGGGTTTATGCAGGACCCCGCGCCCAATACGGTCAAGAACACCCTTATGGCGGCCCACTGCTCGTGTCCGACAAAGCTTGCCGGCTTCGACAAGCCGCCCGAACCGTTTATCCTGCGAAACCACTCCGAGTCTGAAATGGGGGTTTCGCCACAGGTACTGTGGCGTGTCGGGCAGAAGATATCGGTGGTGGAGTTCGACGGACCGCAGAAGCTCTACGTGGGCACGGGAACCGTTCTGGGCAATATCGACACGCCGCCTGCCGGGGGCTGCCGCACCAGCGTTGAGGTGGAGTTGGACAACGTCGGCGACAGCCGCGACACAAAGGGCTTTCACCAGCTTCTCGTCTACGGCGACATAGAACAGGACCTGAAAGCGTACTGCAGCCTGGCCGGCATCAAGGCCGAGCCGCTGGCGTAAAAAAACCTTAGGGGGCGCCTTCTCCCGCCTCGATCCGCTTCAGGGCCTCGGCGGCCAACTGATAGCCGGGTTTGAGTTGCAGGGCCGTTCGGAATTGGAGGGCCGCTTCCTGTGTCCGGCCCATGGAAAGCAGGGCGAGTCCGAGGTTGTAGCGCGCCCGGGCGTCGGCAGGATCGATTTTCAGAAGACGCCGGAAGCAGTCCACGGCATCGACAAACCTCTCTTTCACTAAATATATGCTGCCGAGATTGTTCAATGCATCGGCATGGTCCGCCTTGATCTCAAGTATCCGGCGGTAGCAATCCGCGGCATCATCGAGGCGGCCCTGCAATTTCAGGACCGTCGCGAGGTTGAACCTGGCGGCGATGTAACCGCCGCGGAGGCGGACCGCCTCGGTGTAGGCCGCTTCCGCGCCTTCGAGATCGCCGGTTTCCTGCAGGCACCTGCCGAGGTTGTAGCGAGCCTCGGCATAACCGGGCTTGGCTCCGGCAGCGTGTCGAAGCATTTCCGTCGCCTCCGGGTATCTGCCGCGGTGGTAGAGCATTACGCCGAGATTGTTGAGCGTTTCGGCGTCTTCGGGAAAAATTTTTAGAGCGCGCCTTGCGATCCTCTCGGCCTCCTCGAACTTGCCGGCCCAGGCCAGGACCTTCGAGAGATTGCGAAGAGCCACGCCGTGGTCCCGCCGGTCGATTGAACCCTCGACCGCCTTTACGGCTTCGTCGATCGAGCCGCGGTCCCAGCGGCCGGCCGCTTGCATTATGCCCCCGCCGGCCATGGCCTGCATTATCGCAAAAGCCAGCCGCCGGTTTGTAACGATGGTGGGATGGACGTGGTCAAGGAATATCTCGGCCCCGGCCGTGGAGTGCGGTGACATCTCCGCTGCAAGACGGTCAAAGTCCACCGCCATGACGCCCAATTCCCTCGCCGAATCCCTGACGGTGTCCCCCATGGGTGAAAGCGCCCGAAGCGGACACACATCCTCGTCACGCGCCTGCGTGAAGACCGCCTTGGCCTCGCCGTACCTGCCCAGAAGCCAAAGTATCCCGCCTCGAAGATAGAGGGCATCCGCATGGCGGCCGTCGACGGCCAGGGCGCTGTCGGCGGCGGCCAGAGACTCCCCTAAGCTGCCTCGGTCCATCAATTCGGCGGCCGAGGCGGTCAGGCGATTGAATGCCGCCAATTCCTCGGGGGCGAGGCCGTCGGCGTTCTGGCTCTTGAAAGGCCGGCAGTCCTTGAGGTTCGACGCGGGAACAACCAGGATCACGTCGGCGCCGGCCCCCTTGGCGATGCCGACCATCCTTTCGAGATTGAACCGGTAGTGTTCGATTATCCGCTCCCTCAGGCGGTCGTCTCGCTGATAGCTTTCCGGACCGACGGTCTTGTCCAGCATTGCCTCTACTTCGGAACCGAGGACCGCCCCGCCGCCCGGCTCTCGGCCCGCGATGCGGGCAGCCAGGCTGTAAAGGCGCACCCTCCCCAGGGCCGCCCCCAGCCGCCTCAGCGTTTCCGGCATCCCGGCGATTTCACCGTATGTCCTCTCCTCCAAAAACTCGTTGTGCCCGCTGTATATCACAAATAGATCCGGCTGGCATTGCGCCACTTCACGCATCACCATCGCCACGCGGTAGCTGGCGTAGCTTATGCCGCCGGCGTTTATAACCTCCCAATTGCGCGACCGGTCCGCCGCCGGCAGCAGCGCACGCAGCCAGCCGCAGAAGCTGGTGGTGTCGTCGTAAGGCCTGCCGTATGTTACCGAACCTCCCAGGCAGAAGATGCGGTAGGTGTCGGGAGGTTTTTCGGCGGCGAAACGCTGGGGATTAAAGAAGGCCAGCTTGTTTTCGGCGGTAGCAAGATAACGCGACCCGCCGGCAGCGGTCTGTTCGACAAAAAGCGGCATGTTCGGCGCAAAGCCCACGTAGGGATCGACGTTCCGGCACAGCGGTTCCACGCCGGCGAGAAAAAGAATGATCTCTGCAAGGATGAAGAACGCCGCCGCGGCCGCTACCGCATAAACGGCCTTCCGCAAAACCGGAATCCGGTGCCCCACCGCCTTGTTTTCGCCACTTGAGGTATCCATGGCGGAAACAGCTTAACGCATGGATTCTCGGGCCGCAACCGGCCGTGGGGTTTCACCCAGCAACTACAAATTCCGGCCGCGGCCCGGCAGGTCCGGGGAAAAAGTAAAAATGAAAGTGGGGCAGGCCTCCGGCCTGCCATTGGCAACCGGGACGGCTGCCCCGCCTTAAACCGGCATCTTGAACTTTCCTTGATATCGCTGTATTGTTTGGTTTCCTGCGAACCGCCGCTTACAGGAGCAGCCAGCATGTTGAAAGCTTCAGCCGCCACAGACCACTACGAGGCCATGACCGGAAGCGACGATCTTATGCCGGCGATTTTCAGGCTGTGGATGGCGCAGAACAGGCCGTAACCATGCGCCGACACACCGCCAACCCGATCATCACGCCGGCTGACGTGAAGCCCTCGATGCCCGGCTTCGAGGTCGCCGGCGTCTTCAATGCCGGCGCCGCCGCGTACGGCGGCGAGGTCATCCTGCTCCTGCGGGTGGCCGAGCGGCCCGCGGCCGTAAAAACAGACACCGTTCGAACGGCATTTTTCGACACCGAAAGGTCGGAAATCGCCACGAGGGATTTTTCCCTGTGTGACGAGGAAAACGATTTTTCGGACCCGAGATTCGTCAAGCGACGGGGGCGGCTTTACCTTACGAGCATTTCCCACTTTCGCATCGCCAGAAGCACCGACGGGGTCAGCTTCCGGATCGACGAAAGACCGGCCGTCTCGCCGGCCGACGAATACGAGGCATTCGGCCTCGAGGACCCGAGGATAAGTCTCATCGACGGAACGTACTGGATCGCCTACGCGGCGGTAAGCCCGATGGGAGTTGTCACCCGCCTGGCCTCGACGGTTGATTTCGCCGGCTTTTGCCGCCACGGAACGATCTTCTGTCCCGAGAACAAAGACGTGGCGATTTTCGAGGGCAAGGCCGGCCAAAGGTACTTCGCCCTGCACAGGCCTGTTTCGCCCCTTTTCGGCGCGCAGGACATCTGGATCGCCGAATCGCCGGACCTTGCGTCATGGGGAAACCACCGTCGGCTCTTCGGAACCCGACCGGGCATGTGGGACGAATCGAAAATCGGTGCCGGCGCCCAGCCCATCAGAACGGAAGACGGTTGGCTGGAGATATACCACGGAGCCGACCGCAACCAGAGGTACTGCCTGGGCGCGGCCCTGCTCGAAACCGAAAAACCGTGGCGGGTCATCGCCAGAAGCTTGAAACCCGTCCTGCAACCGGAATCAGATTTCGAAAAACATGGCTTCTTCGGCCGGGTTGTATTTACCTGCGGGCTGCTGGCGGAAAAAGGCGGGCTTCGGATCTATTACGGAGCCGCCGATACGAGCCTGTGCCTGGCGGAGGTCTCGCTGGAAGAGCTGCTGGCTGAACTGCGATAACGGCACCGACAGCTTGCAACAAACATCTTTTTGCACTATCGTGCGCAACTTATGAAAACCGGCCGTTTACACCGCGGCGGGCCAGCCGGCGTTATCCTGCGATTATACGGCCTGCTGGCGCCACGCGCCTGGACCGCGATAATGGCGGGCGCTATCTTCTGCACGCTTGCGGCGAAGCTCTACCACTGCCTCCGGACGGGGCTGGGCGAGATGTACACGGCCTGCATATTCGAGGACTTGGCCGTGCTGGTCACACTGGAGGTCGCTCTTTCGTACATGGTCATGAAGCGGCCGACAAAATGGGTCCTCAGGACCGCAACGTTCGCCGCCGCCTTGTTGTGCGCCTGGTCGGTGATGAATGCCGGCTGGCTCATAAGGACCGGTACACAGATACTCCCGACCGTGCTTCTGCCCTTGTTCCGCGATCCCGTGAACGCTCTCCTGATTGTGGGCGTAAACTTAGCCAAGATGCCTGTCACCGCCGTGCTCCTGCTCGTGCCAAGCGCGGCGGCTCTGGCCTTCTTTTTCTGCGTCCTGGCAAGACCGGTGCCGCCGGCCTATAACCGCCGCAGGTTCCTTGCCAGGGCGATAGTCTGCCTTCTGGCCGCGCTTTCAGCGGCCGTCGCCGGCGGCGTTACCAAAAGACAGGGGGCCCTCCAGGCGGCCTTCGATCCGGTCTGCTACAATGCCCAGCTCAGGGCCCTGGCCATGCCTTGGACGTCGCGCCGCAGCCGTATCGAACCGCCTGCCGCAGGCGCCGGCCGACATATTCCGGCGTTCGACGAGCCGGCGGCCCCGGCAATGGGCGAACCGACAGGGTCTAAACCCAACGTGGTGGTCGTCGTGCTCGAGGGCGTACAGAGACGTTTCACATCGCTCGGCCCGCTGGGCAACCAATCCGGGTTCCTACGCACGATCGGACTTGATGGCGTCGAGTTCATCAACACCCGGACCACGCTTACCCACACCACCAAGGTTCTTTTCGCCATTCTTACCGGCCGGTATCCCTCGCTTTCCCAGGACATCGCCGAGGCGGTTCCCGTGGAAAAACCCTATGCCGGCCTCGCCACTATCCTCGAGCGGCTCGGCTACAGGACAGCCTTCTTCCAGTCTGCCAAGGGCAATTTCGAGTGCAGAGCCGGTCTGGTATGGAACCTCGGCTTCGACAAGTTCGGCTCGAGGGACGAGCTTTGCGATCCAAACGCCTTCGTCGGCTACCTCGGCTGTGACGAATTCGAACTTCTCGGGCCCGTCAGTGACTGGATTACATCATCGAAGGATCCTTTTTTCCTGACGGTTCTCGGCTCGGTGACGCATGACCCTTACGAGGTTCCACCATGGTTCGCCGAACCCGCCAGAGAACCGCTCGACCGTTATAAACAGGCCATAGCTTATACCGAAGCATTCATCGAAGCATTGAACGTGGAACTTATAAAAACCGGCGAAGCCGAAAATACGATACTCTGCGTGATCGGCGACCACGGTGAGGCCTTCGGCGAGCACGGCCTGCACGCACACGAGCGGATCGCCTTCGACGAAGTCCTCCGCGTGCCTTGGGTAATACGGGCCCCTCTTCTGCTCGAACCCGGTGTAACAATCAGTGCCCCGACCACCAGCATCGATTTTACGCCCACTTTGCTTTCCCTCATGGGCTTCGATATCGCAGGCGGTGGATTCAACGGGATTGACGCAATGACGGATGTACCTGAAGACAGGAGGGTATACTTCTTCGGCTGGCTGCAGGAGAGCCCCTCCGGATACGTTGAATCGGGAAGAAAGTACATATACTACCCCATAAACCGGACCGTTTTTGTCCACGACCTGAGACGGGACCCTCGGGAAATCTCCGGCACAGAACTTACCGAGCCATTGACGAAACTGGTGGCGAACACCCTTTCCCAGCTTCGGAGAAGGATGTTCATCAAGCTCGAACGTGAATCAGGCACAAAAGTTCTGTTCGGCCGCTGGCACTGCCGCTGGAACAGCCGTGTTGCGACGGCAAAGTATTCTCCGCCCGAGGCCGAACAATAGACCATTATTAATCCGTGCAAATCTGTGTTAATCTGTGTATCAGCTTCGCGGTTGGCTTTGCCAAAAGCCAACCGCAGCGGCAGGCAGGCCGCTGGAAGCGAGCTCGCTCGCGGACGGCGGTCCTGACTGCCGCCGCAAGGCCCGCGCCGGCGGGCCGCGAAGCTGAGCTGTGGCTATAAAGAAACGCTTCAACCCGACCTGTCGCAATGTGGGGCTAAATGATGTCGTCCCGCCGGTTCGACTGCATAGTAATCGGTGCCGGCCACGCCGGCATAGAGGCCGCACACGCGGCCGCAAAGCTCGGTGCGTCCACGGCACTTATAACTATAAGGGCGGACACCATAGCCAAGGCAAGCTGCAACCCCGCCATCGGCGGCCTGGCCAAGGGGCAGATCGTCCGCGAAATAGACGCACTCGGTGGACTGATGGGCTTGGCGGCTGATGCCGCCGGCATACAGTTCAGGCTGCTCAACAGCTCCAAGGGCCCGGCTGTACGCTCGCCGAGGGCCCAGATCGACAGGCACAGGTACTGCGACTGGATGAGGCAGCGGCTCGAGGACACCGAAAACCTCACCATCATCTCAGCAATTGTAACAGGAATCAACACCGAGGGTGGGAAAGTCACCGGCGTGGAATGCTCAGACGGCCGTTCTTTCGCCGCCGAAGCAGTCATAGCGGCGCCGGGAACCTTCCTCCGCGGCCTCATGCACCTGGGAACGAGAAAAACACCCGGAGGCCGCCTCGACGAACCGGCCAGCGACGCCCTCTCGGGCTCCCTCACAAAACTGGGCCTTGCAACCGGCCGCCTCAAGACCGGAACCCCGCCGCGTCTGGACGCATCCACAGTCGATCAGACGAAACTCGATATCCAGAAAGGCGACGCGGAACCATCACCCTTTTCGTTCATGACCGACTCGATCGACCGCCCGCAGACGCCCTGCTGGATAACATATACCAACGAGAACATACACCGGCTGCTGCGGGATAACCTGCACAGAGCTCCGCTGTATTCCGGCCAGATAACCTCCGCCGGTCCCCGCTACTGCCCGAGCATAGAGGTCAAGATCGTCAGATTCGGGGAAAAGAACCGCCATCAGGTCTTTCTCGAGCCGGAGGAGGAAGAAATCAGGGTAATATACTGCAACGGCATAAGCACTTCGGTCCCGCCGGACATTCAGAACCGGATGCTGGCGATGATGCCCGGAACCGAGAGGGCCAGGGTAATCCACTACGGCTACGCGATCGAGTACGACTACTGCCCGCCCAGGCAGCTCAGGCCCAGCCTCGAGACCAAGAGGATATCAGGTCTGTTTTTGGCCGGCCAGATCAACGGAACAAGCGGTTATGAAGAGGCCGCCGGGCAGGGAATAATCGCGGGCATAAACGCCGCCATGAAGCTCAAGGGTGCCGAGCCGTTCGTGCTCGGCCGAGACCGGGCATACATCGGTGTTATGATAGACGACCTTCTTATAAAAGACATAGACGAACCCTACAGAATGTTCACGTCCAGGGCCGAGTACCGCCTCAGCCTTCGAAGCGACAACGCCGACCGGCGACTCACGCCCGCCGGCCGCAAACTGGGCCTTGTCGACGGCCGCAGGTGGAACAGGTTCACCGAAAAGCTCGAAAAGATAAAACAGATCGAAGACCGTCTTCGCAAGACCCGCCGCGGCGGCAAGAGCCTATGGGATGAACTTCGCAGGCCGGGCTCGTCTTTGGCCGCCGGTCTGCATCGCGACCCTGAGATACTTAAAATGCGGGCGACCGCCGACCAGATAGAGGCGGTGATCATCGACGCCAAATACGAGGGCTACCTCGCCAAGCAGGAAAGGCTCGCCGGCGCCTTCAGGCAGCTTTCTGCGGCGGCTGTTCCCGATGGGATCGACTACTCCGCAATAGAGCACCTGAGGGCCGAGGCCAGGCAGAAACTCGAATTGTTCCGTCCCGCGACCCTGGCCCAGGCTGCCGCGACATCCGGTGTTACGCCGGCGGATATAACCGTCCTGCAGATATTCCTGAAAAAGCACCATGGACTCAGGCCGTAGGGAAAAAAGATACCGGACATCTTTTTTCCGTAATCAATAGATGGTTAATCTTAGCGACAACGCATATAACGCCTCCGCCGCCCGCAGCGAGCCCAAGCTAAAGCTCTGGAGAAACGCGGGTCTGCTTCTGACCTACAGGTGCAACGCGAGCTGCGGGTTCTGCTATTACAGCTGCTCGCCCGAAAAGGACGGCCTGATGCCGGTCGATAACGCCATCGGCGTATGGAGGTCGCTGCGGACGCTGGCCGGGGATTCGGCGAAGATACACGTAACCGGCGGCGAGCCCTTTCTCTACTGGGACAGGCTCATTGAAATCCTCTCGGCGGCGATGGAACAGGGCCTGGGCCCGGCGGACTTGGTTGAAACCAACGGTTGTTGGGCCGACAACAAGAACACAGCCCTGGACCGGCTTAAGGTGCTCGACGAGCTGAAGGTAAAGCGTCTCAAGGTGGCCTGTGACCCCTTTCATCAGCAGTATGTCGACATAGAGATTGTAAGGCGCCTTGTCGAAATCGCCACCGCAGTTCTCGGGCCCGACAGGGTACAGGTCCGCTGGAGGCGTTACCTCGACCGGAAGCCCTTGCCGTCCGACGCCTCAGCCGCCGGGACCGACCGCCTTTACCGCCGTGCCATGGCCGACTACCCCTGCCGCTTCACGGGTAGGGCTGCCGGCCGGCCGGCAGCCCTTGTCGCCGAGAAGACAGTCGCTGACATATCGCGCGAAAACTGCCGGCGGGATTTTCTCGCAGCCAAGGGCGTTCATGTCGATCCCTACGGAAATGTCTTCAGCTCGACCTGCAGCGGCATAATAATTGCGAACGTAAACGACATGCCGTTGGACGAGATCTGGCGGAGCTTCGATCCATCGAAACAGCCATTCATAAAGACCCTGTTCGCACACGGCCCGGCCGGGCTCATCGCCGAGGCGGCCGAACGCGGCTACCGCCCGCCGGCGGCCCTGGCAGACAAGTGTCACCTCTGCACGGACGTGCGCCGGTTTTTCTCGGAGAACGGCCTGAACACCGGCACCGTCGGACCGGCCGACTGCTACTGAAAAAAGGTACCAGGACCCTTTTTTCGAAAAAAGGGTCCTGGTACCTTTTTTCAGCTTGCTGCAGAGAGGGTAGTTTCTTAGACGCGGTTCGGCTATAATTCAGGCAGACGCCAACGTAGCTCAACGGTAGAGCTCCGGTTTTGTAAACCGGTGGTTGTCGGTTCGAATCCGACCGTTGGCTTAAATAATAGGGATAATATTATTTGCCTATTATTGGGCGGCGAGCAGCTGCTCGTTGATCATACCCTTGGCCGCAAGCAGCGCTATTGCAAGCTGGGGATCCGCATCAAGTATGTCCTGGATCGTTTGAACGGTGTCGGAATATTCCGGGCTGCAAGCCGAGCCGGCGGTGTCGGCGGCGCGCCACCATCGCCTGACACGTTCGAATTCGGCCTCGGTCAACTCCATCTCTATCTGCGGCCTCATGCCCCATTCGGGATTGGCTTCGTCGCGGACCTCGTAACGGCTGACAACCCTTTGCCCCGAGGGCATGTGGTAGAAGGCGGCGGTATATTTCAACCTGGCCCCTCCGCCAATGGTCGTCGTTATGGCCTGGACGCTGCCCTTGCCGTAACTTTTTTCACCGACAAGAACCGCGCTGCCGTACTTGGGGTCGCTGAGCACGCCGGCGACTATTTCGGCGCTGCTGGCGGTGTGGCGGTCGATCAGGACCAAAACCGGGAATCCCAAAAGTGTATCTTCTTTCGTTGCGCTGATGTAGGTCGGCATGCCGTACCGCGGCTGTGTTCTCAGCAGCAGGCCTTCGTCTATAAACGTGTCTGCTATCCTGACCGCGCAATCCAAAATTCCCCCCAGGTTGCCCCGCAGGTCCAAAATCAGGGCATCAAGCCCCTCCAGCAAAAGATCGTCAACCGCTTGGCGAAATTCGGCGAAGGTCCTCGAATCGAAACCGCTGACGCGAATATAACCGATTTTATCAGACGAATCGATCATGTGAAGCCAACGGCCCTTTTCATCCCTGCGCCAACCGAACACAGAGGCCATCCGGATAAAGGCCCTTTCAAGAACAATCTGTTCCTCGCGGTCCCATCCTTTCCGCAATATGGCCAGCGACACATCGGTCCCCGCCGGACCCGAGATCATACCGGCCGCGCAGGAA
>Ga0180433_10002005_pt1 | contig 32926 bp, 23 predicted proteins | sample SS_ome_8_FD_132980 | JGI IMG/M metagenome (GOLD analysis project Ga0180433, IMG submission 132980) | Hypersaline lake sediment archaeal communities from the Salton Sea, California, USA - SS_1_D_1 metaG | ecosystem: Environmental > Aquatic > Non-marine Saline and Alkaline > Hypersaline >...
CGATTGGGCCTCCGCGACGATATCGAAATCGTTCAGGGCAGTCTGCCCACAGAGAGCAACATCGAATACTCGCTGCCCCGGGTCCTTATCGTCGGGCTCGATGAAATGCAAATGGACGCTGTACGGCCTCCGCCCGCCTGTGGCGGATTCGGATGCGGGCTGCGTCCCGTCGCCTTCGTCAGCCTCGTCTTTTTGCAGGCCCGATACCCGGATGCGAATAGACGTGATCCCCCTTGCGCCGGAGGCTTCGACCCATCGGATGTTTCCTCGCCGCAGCCGTGACGAATGACGTCGGAAAAATGACGGGCTTTCCGGCGTCAGGGCAATATCCACGGCCGGAGAGCTTCCTGCGACGCTCGGGTATTCCAGCCAGAGCGTTCCGTTGTCGGCTTTGCGGTCGCCCGGCGCACCGAAATTGATTCCCACTCTCTCAATCGCGGCATCGCTCGGCCCCATGTCACTGAACGTCCACATCTCCACATCCGGCATATGTATCATCGCCAGCGAAGTCTGATTCTGATAGCTGCACGTGCATGTTCTCGTGTAGTCCGGTGCGTTGAGGACACCATTTGCGACGACGAGATTAGACGTGCATCCGGACCTGAATCCGCCGAAGTTCCCGGTTCCACCATCGTTAGTGAGGTCATAATAGCCCGCGGCGGCAGAGCGGAAGGTCAGCAGATTCCGGCTGGCAATGGCTGTGCCGCAACCGTAGTTTCGCGAGTACATCCAGGCGACCGTTTCTCCCGTGAGAGGATGTTCGCAGGTCCGTTGTCGGCCCGTAAGCAGACTGTAGGCGCTTTGCTGAGTGATGATTGTCCCGCCGTGCAACATGCAGGGGCCGCTATATTCAATCTCTTTGTCCCAAATCAGCTCGCCTGTCCGGCCACGAAAGGCCGCCATCCTGTTACCGGGCTCGGACAGCATGTCACGCGATTTGCGATGGGCCTGGACGAGAATATCGAACTCCTCCGAGAAGCTCAGCCAACTGCCGAATACGTCGTCAGTATTCTCCCAGATAACCTCGCCGCGATGAATGTCCAGCGCCAACAGTCTCTGCTTCGGCTCGCCTTTAGCGGATGCGGCCTTTCTTCTCACGTATGGCGGTTTTGCATCGAGGCAAAAGATTTTGTCCTTTCCCGCAACGATTCCATTGTGGATGAATCCATGATTGGCATCTACGGTCCACAGGACCTGGCCGCTGTAGCGATTCATTACTACCAGCTTCTTGCTGGCACTCTTATCAAAGAATGATACCCATTCGACGGACTTCTCGGTGTTTTGTTCAAGGACGGTGGAATACCGAGCGAAGCCCGCACCTGCGAGCAGGTAGTCTTCGTAGACTCCGATGTATCCCCATTCGCCTGATTCCCCGCCGTCTTGATCCGGCCCGCCGCCCCGACTCGCGTCGGAAGACGCGGGGGTAGGCAGCGAGAAGACCTGCTGCGTCCGGCCCGTCGTTGCCTGCAGAACGAGACATTCATTTGCTCGAATGACATAGACTCGATCCGGCGTTGCAACGAAATTGGTTCCGCGCGCGTTTGCTCCGGGAATGTGTACTTGGTTGTAGCTAAGGTCACGGAAGTTGTGTTTGTAGGAGCTGTCATAGTAGACGCCGAAGTTGCCGAGTCCTTTCAGGGTCCTTTTCCACAATGTTTGTCCCGTGTACACATCTCGTGCACTGATGCTGTTGATGCCTTCAATGAATAATCGTCCCTGGACAACCTGTTCGGCTGGGCCGTGTCCGTGTCTGGGCAGAACGTCACCGAAGGCCGAATCCTCACCAAACCACAATATGCCTAATGGGAGCTTCAGCCGGTCCTTGGAGCACACCGTGTTGGCGACGTCACCGTACTGGTGGGTCCAATCGGCGGACCCCGGCACAGGACCGGTTCGTTTGATGACAAGGGCATCTTCTCCGCCTATGGCGGACTCAACGCGGCAGCCGGGCAAATCAGCATTGGCCAACTGCCCGCAAATGTCCAACTTCTGCCACCTATTTGCCGCCACCCATGCCACCCCGCTGTAGGGCCGCAGCAGACTGTACACTCGCTCAGCAAAGTTCTCGCAGCTTGCTCCTAAGGGGTGAGCAAGCCCGGCCCTTGCAGGCTTCTGGACGACGATCAGCGAGGCCAAATAAGGCGGTATATGCACCGAGTCGAGGTCCCCGTGGAGTACAGCGACGCGGGACCCGTACAGACCCGCCCGGTCAAATCGTCTGCGCAAGGATGCCACTTTCTTGGCATCCGGCTCGACGGCGATAATGTGCATTTTTGATTGACGCAACGCTTCCATGAGCAGCTTCGCAGGTCGAGCGCCGAACCACAGACAATATCCTTGCGCATTCCGATGTTGCTCAAGCATTCGCTTGACGTACTTGCACTGCTCATGCGATGCCGGTTGCAGGCTTCGATGTCTGTTCTTGTGGTACCTGGGCTGCGTTTTTCTCGCGCCGAAGCAGTACAAGCGGCCTTCCTCAGTGACAACAAAGAGCTTCTTATCGCCGGCCAGCATGTTCCAGACCTGCCCCCGTATCTTTCCACGCCACACGATCTTGGCTGGGTCGTTGGCATCGGGGATTTCGATGGCGGCAATAACGCCTTGGCTGTTACCGCCGTACAATCGATTCCCGGCCTGCAAGTAGATGCGCTCGAAGTCTATCGGGGTCTGTACCTCCCACAACGGCCCGGCGCTAAGTTGTATCTTGACTTGCTTGTCTTTCGAGCTGTGTCTCTTGACCTCCACCAACCCGTACCCGACCACGTCGCCTTTGTCGTCGATGCAGACCACGGCGTCTTCTGTCACTACGTGAACTGAGATTCTTCCCAACCCGATCCCATCGGAAAGCCGATACGCCACGCCGTTGTTGAAGTACCACGTGTCCCAGATGGACGCGTTGTATCCGCCGACATACTTGCCGTAGCTGCGATCGGACAAGTGATAGTACAGCAATTCGCCGGTGTTCCTATCGAAGCACGCGGGAATCGTGCGACTGGTCACCAGGAGCTTATCCTTCGCTGCGACCATGTATCCCTGCGGGGCGACCGCGCCGAATGCAGGGCTGGAATGCTGCTGTTGGATATAGGTCGAGCCGGTACCGCTGTTTTCCCAGATCACCCGGCCGGTTTTCGCATCGAGCGCGTAAATGAAGACACCCATAAACGGCCAGATGCTCGCCGCGCAGTAGATCTTTCCGTCGTACAATACAGGCCCACCACGTGCGGGCCATGTGGAAATAAGCCTGCCGTTGCCCAGTACTTTGCGGCCCGATGGAGCCAGGCGAAACTTCCAGAGCAGCGTGCCTTTTTTCGCGTTCAGACAGTAAAGATAGCCATCATCGCTCACAAAGTATACTCGTCCCTGCCATGCGATTGGCGCGAAACGCACCGGCCCATCGCAGAAGAATTGCCAGTTCCGCTTGCCGTTATTGGTGTTGTAGGCTGCGACCTTGTCGCTGACCATCGACGGCACGAATATCTGCTTGCCCATTACCACCGGCTCGTATGAGCGGTCAAACTGCAGCTTGTATTGCTCTTGCGACCATGCGGCGGAAGGCTCAGGCAACTGCCTGACCCACAGAAGGTGCAAGTCTGCCGGCAATTCGGCGGGTGAGGCCGCCGTGCGGCTTGCGTCGTACCGCCACATGGGCCAGTCCGTGCTGGAACGTTTCTTGGCAGAATCGCCTAAAGACAATCCGCATGAATAGCCCAAGAAGAATGTAAGGGCCAGACATATCCGCCCGAGGCGGGCCTCGGGCGGGGTGATATTCCAACCTGTTTGTGACCTTCGCATCTTCATCCAGTTCTTACACAGGATAACAGCAAATTCGTGTAAATCCAGTCTACACTTTGGCGCGGGAGGTCTTTTTTGACATGAATTCTATGTAGTCGCCGGCGCTTAGGTCAGGTCAAGCACGTGCTGCTTCGATGGTTTGTGGCCCGGTCACAGGCTCACCCAAAGGCCAGAGCCAAGACGCGGCTCGGCGTAGATCGTTGGCGATTAGGTACAGACAGGGCACCAGTATTAGGGTAATGACGGTGGCAAAAAGGATGCCGAACCCGAGCGAGATCGCCATGGGAATCATGAACCGCGCCTGGCGGGATGACTCGAAAATCATGGGCGACAGGCCCCCGAAAGTGGTAAGTGTCGTCAGCAGAATCGGACGAAATCGTCTGCCGCCGGCCCTATGAATAGCCTCAGATACCGACATTCCGTCGCGCCGCTGTCGATTCGCGTAATCAATCAACAACAACGAGTCGTTGACAACCACCCCGCAGAGGGCAACGATGCCCATCATACTCATCAGACTCAGCGCATAGCCCATGATCAGATGGCCGAGGACCGCTCCGACGATCCCGAAGGGAATGGCAATCATCACGATCAGCGGCTGATAGTAGCTGCCGAAAGGAATGGCCAGCAACGCATAGATCGCGAACAGCGCCAACGCCAGACCTATGAATAGGCTCCGGGTGCTCTCTCTCATGTCCTGCTGACGTCCTTCCCAACCATACGATAGCCCGGGGAAGTCCTTGATCAGCTCGGGCAGTAGCTCCTGTTTGAGTGTCTTCTCCATCTGGCTGGTCTGCGATATTGGCTCCACATTGGCGGTCACGGTGACGGTTCGTCGGCCGTTGCGCCGGTTAATGACGGTGTATGCGCGTCCGCGGTCGATCTCGGCAATTTCCGCCAGCGGTACATCGGTGCCGTAGGGCGTGCGAATCAGCAACTGCTCCAGGTCATACTGGCGAACGCGCTGCTCGCGGGGCAGGCGGACTTTGACTTTGACCTCGTTGCGCCCCCGCTGCTGGCGCAGCGCTTGGGCTCCGTAGAATCCATCGCGCAGTTGTCTTGCCAGCGCTTGTTGCGTCAGTCCCAGGCTATGGCCTTCCTTGGTCAGACTGTAGTCGAGCTGGCGCTTACCCGGCGTGTATCCATCGTCGATATCCTTGACGTTGGGGAAATCAGCCAGTCGCTCGGCCAAGGCGGCGCTGGCCCGATCCAACACATCGATGTCGCGGTGGCTCAATTCAACAGTCAGGGCTGCCCCTCGGCCGGGACCGCCTCGGTCCGATTCAAACAGCAGACTCTCCAGACCAGGAATTGGACCAACACGTTCACGCCACAGCCGCGTCAACTCTGTGGTGCTGATCGGACGCACATCAGGGTCCGTTAGATACGCGCTGACCTCCACGACATTCTCATCGATTAAGGCAAAGATTCCTTCGACCAGCTTCTGACCTCCATTGGCCTCGGCCGTCTGATTGGCTGCGGCGACCAGTTTCCGGCGTACGCGCTCGGCCTCCGAGACGGGCGAACCGTAGGGCAGCTTCGCCGTCACAAAGGACGCATCCGACTCAATGCGGGGCATCAGGATTATGCCGATGCGCCCGCTGGCAACGTACCCTAAGATGGTAATAAGCACAGCCACGCCCAGCGCAACAGTCACCACTCGAAAACGAAGGGACAAAGACAGAAACGGGACATACACCTTGTTGATGAAGCGCTCCAGAACCCAACCAAAGCTGCGCTGCAGCATGCTCAACGGGCCTCTTGTGCCGGAGCTGTGACGACCATGGGCCAGGTGACAAGGCAAGATCAGCAGGGCCTCCACCCAGGAGATAGCAAAAACCGTGATAACCACAAAGGGAATCACACGCCAGATCTTGCCCATGACGCCGGGGACAAAACACAGCGGCAAAAAAGCGACGATGTTGGTCGCAATACTGAAGGTCACGGGCACCAGCACGTCGCGCGCTCCCCGAATCGCCGCCTGCACAAAGCTCATACCCCGATCGCGGTATTCGTAGATGTTCTCGCCCACTACAATCGCATCGTCCACCACGATTCCCAACGCCACAATAAAGGCGAACATCGACATCATATTGATGGTGACATCCAGGCCCGGCAGAAACAAGAAGCAGCCCAGGAACGAGATGGGGATGCCCATCGTCACCCAGAACGCCACCCGAAACTCCAGAGCCAGTCCCAGCAATATGACAACCAGTACGAGCCCGATAAACGCGTTCTTCAGGAGCAGTTCCAGACGCTGACGATAGATGTCGGATCGGTCGCGATTGATGGTCCAGTCGATGCCCGGCGGCAGGTCCTTCTCAATCTCTGCCATCGCGGAGCGCGCCGCATCGGAGACCCCGATCGGGGTCTCCTTGCCTACCCGATAGACGGCCACTCCAAGAGCCGGCATGCCGTTGTACGTGGCGTACCGGTCCACCTCTTCGAACGTGTCCTTGATGTCGGCGACGTCTCCGAGCATCAGCACAGAACCGTCGGTCGTGGTGATCAATGGAATGTTGGCAAATTCCTCCGCCCAAAAACGGCGCTCACTGACCCGCAGCAGGATATCCCCCGCCTGGGTTTCCAGCGTGCCACCGGGAAGCTCAACCGAAGTCCGCCCGACGCGCTGGGCCACCTGCTCAAGCGTCAGGTCGTACGTACGCAGCGTGTCCTGATCGATTTCGATGGCCACCTCGTATTTGCGTTCGCCCCGCAGGTCGACCTGCGTAATCCGCGGGTCCTGGAGCAACCGGTCACGGACCTGCTCAGCCAACCCCCGAAGGACCCATTCGTTCGTGTCCCCGTAGAGCTGAATCTCCAGCACGAAGCGGCGTATGATCACCATGCTGACTTCCGGCCGCTCCGCGTCCTGGGGAAAGGTGATGATGCGGTCCACCTGCTGCTTGATGTCCTGGTAGACCCGCTGCGCATCGACCCCCTCTTCCAGTTCGGCGTTGACGGTGCCGAAGCCCTCGGCCGCAGTGGCCGAGATTTCTTTGATCCCGTCCAGGCTCCGGATGTTCTCTTCAATGGCCAGAATGATCCCCTGCTCTATCTCTTCCGGACTCGAACCGGGATAGGCGACTTGGATCCTGACCATATTTAGATCGAACTCAGGGAATACTTCCTGCTTGACCTGCATCGCAACCAGGAACCCGCCGACCAGGAACACCAGCATCATCAGATTGGGCGTGATGCGGTTGTGGACCATCCAGGCGATGACGCCGCGATTACTCTGGCTGCCCAAGTGCTGTGTTTGTCCGGTCATTCGCGCCGCTCCTTTCTCTGCGCCAACCGACCGTCTTGTTCTGCGGTGTCCTTCTCGCTGTCGGTTTGTGCCACTGTCAGGGGTATCTCCGCCTCACCATCTGTTTGTGCCACCTGCAATGGCATCTCGGCGACGGGCGCAGCGATGTCGGTGACAACCAATCGCTCATTTTCGCTGAGGCCGTCACTGACATAGACCTTGTCGGGCCCCTCATAGGCGATTTCTACCGGCCGAATTTCCAGTCGCCCGCCGTCGTCCATGATCCAGACCGTGTCCTTGTCGCGCACATGGGACCGGTCGACCGGGAATACGGAGGTCAACATGCGGCCCTGGATTTCAGCGCTGACGTAGGACCCCATCAACAACTGCGGCTTTCCGCGATTCTCCGGCTTCAGAGAGAACGGGTCGTCTACGGCCACCACAAGTTTTGCCATTTTCCCCTGGGTCTCGAGCTCCCCGGCAAGCCGTATCACCCGGCCGGTTCGGGACCGCCCGCTGCCCCAAATGCTGTCATTGTAGATGTTGACCGTCGCCCCGCGCTGGCCGTTGTTCTGCGGGATGTCCAGCCACTTGAGCTTCGTGACCGGGACCATCACCTCCACCCACGCCTCATCGGTCCCGATGAGCGTGACGAGCTGGGAGTTCAGCGAGACGGTAGCACCAACGTCCACGTGTTTGTGGCGAACGACGGCGTTGAATGGTGCAGCGATGTCACAGCGGGCCAGGTCCAGCTCGGCTTTGTCAAGGGCGGCCTCCGCGGATTCCAGCGCCGACTCGGCCGCAGCAAGCTGGGGTTGACGCAGCACCAGCTCGCGGTCTTCATCGGTCACCACCTCGCCCAGGAGCTCATACTCCTGTTTGGCCACAGCCTGATTGCCTTGTTCCACCTTCAGGTCCTTCTCTGCTCTGGCCACATCGCTGTGTCGCTGTTTCACAAGGATTTCATAATCCCGATGGTCGATGGTAACGAGTTTTTGCCCGGCCTGCACGACTCCTCCGGGGATGACGTCGTCGGAGATCTCCACGATCTTGCCCGTTACCTGCGGCTGCAGTGCCACTTGTTGGGCGGGAATCACGGCCCCCATACCGGTTACCGTCGTGATACAGTCAGCCTTGTGTATGGGACGGACCTGCACGAGCTTGGCTTGGCGCGCCGGCTTCCTGCGGCGGGCGCGGGGGCTGTTTTGCATCTGATACCGAAAGGCCCCAACCCCCACGACAACAATAAGTGCTGCCAGCAGGAGCTTTAGGCCCCCGGCAATCAGTTCGCGTCGCAGCGAACGCGGCCGCTCTGGCCTGTTCGGTTCGGGATTTCGAGGTGTTGGCATAGTAGCACCTATTCGCTTTCGATAATGTCTTTGTTCGGCAAATCTGTTCGCCTCTGCGCATCGACTTGAGCGAGCCGCGGCTGTGGCAGTGCAAAACCGCCTGCAATGGATCTGTACAGATCGATCCGGAACTGTACCAGCGTACGCCGGGCCGTGACAAGATCCCTCTCGAGCCCCTGCAGGCTCTGCAGTGACTCGAGTACACGAATGTAATCGACCTGTCCCTTGATGAAGCTCTCCCTGATCCGCTCGTAGGTTCTGCGGGCCAGGCGCAAGCGCAGCTCGATATTCTCGACCAATTGTCTCTGCTGCCGCTCCTGCGTCAAGGCCGCTTCGACATCCTCGAGAGCTTCGAGGATTGTCTGACTCCAGTTATGGATGGATTGTGAAACGATGGCCTTTTGGCGTTGGACCTCCGCCTTGCGCTGGTCGGCGTCGAAGAGCGGCTGGACGGCATTGGCCGCCAAGTTCGCCAGCCAGTCGTCGAAGAGATTGTGCACGGACACCGCCGAGGTCTCGGCCCTTGCCGATAGACTCAGGCGCGGATACTGCTCTGCCACGGCGGCCGCAAGCCGCTGGTCGGCAGCCTGGACCCCTCGATATGCCTGGCGGACATCGGGCCGACGCCACAGGACCTCGGTCGGGACACCCGGAGCGGGCTGCAGGGGCAGCTCCGGCAGCCAGATCGTAGTCTGCTGCCACGCCAGTTCAGGCCGTTTGCCCAGAAGCACCGAGAGGGTGTATTGCAACAGGTGGACTGTCTTTTCCGCCAGCAGTGCCTGGGCCTCGGTGGCGGCCACAAGTTGTCGTTGTCTGAGCACGTCGGCGGCTGCGGCCTTACCCGTTCTGAATTGAACGGTTACGATGTCGAGCACCTTTTTGTTGGTCTCGATTTGCTCGTCTGCGATCTGCAGCAGGGCCTTGGCTTCCGCCAATTGGTACCACGTATACGCGATAGAAGCGGCCACGGTGATGGCCGCTGTGTCCACCGCATCGCGGCCTGCTTGCACATCCAACCAGGCGGCTCGGCGCGTTGATTTGAGCCGAGACCATAAATCGACTTCGTAGGCGGCAGCCACGCCGACGGAGTACAGGGTGCTGTACATAGTGCCTCTTTCGTTCTCTGTTCGCGTGCGGCCGGCGCCAGCTTGCACATCCGCCTGGGGCCACAGGATGGCCGCTGCCTGCTCGGCGACGGCCTGGGCCTGAGCCAGCCGGTCCCACGCAGTCTGCAACGTGGGATTGCCGGTCAGAGCCTGTTCTATCAGCACGTTAAGCCCTTCGTCCTCAAACGCTTCCCACCACTTGGCCTGCAACGGGGCTGGCCCGGAAGCCGAAAACGAGGTGGGAACATCCACCGGGGTCGCCGGTTCTCGAAGCTCCCGCGAGCAGCCGGCGACCAGCGCCAGCACGACGGCCGTCAGTTGTTTCAGCCATTCTTTTCTCGTCGCACGTATCATGTTTTTGATGCCGACAGCGCCTTTCCCACAGTTGACTGTTGCTTCTGTCGCTCAGGTAAGCCCGACTCGATCTGTTCGCGTATAGCCCTTATCCCGGCCAAGGAAAACCGCGTGATATGGTCTGTGAGCGTCTCCACGAGCTGCTCGGTCGGCATATCCAGTCTGACGTGGCGGGGCACACGCCCCTTGAGCAGGCGGATACCTATAGTCATGCACTGATGTACGATGCTCATGGCGCAGAGCAGGATCTGTTCCCGACTGGCCTTCGGCCCGAGCAGCTCGCGCATGAGACTATCCATTCTCCTGTGCATGGGCCGCAGCGCATCGTGCTTGACCTGCTCGATCGTCTCCGTCGGGCTGAGCAGCTCGCGCAGCAGGATTTTGCCGGCATGACCGATATGCCCGGGGTCGACGGTCTTTCCGATCATGGAATGGACCGTCCCGCGCAGCCGCTGCTCGGCGGGGGCGTCCGGGCCCAGTCCGCCCTCCGGCGGATAGGCCTTCATCGCATCCTCATGTGCACGCCGCCAAACCTGGGCGTAAAGCTGGTCCTTGGAGCCGAAATGATAGTTGATTGCCGCGATATTCGTCTCGGCACGCTTACAGATCTCCTCGACCGTTGCATCGTGGTAGTCCTTTTCAGCGAAAACCTCGCAAGCTACGGATAATACTTTTTCTCGGGTTTGAATTCCATCCTTCCGTTTGGCCATGCGTTCACCTCTCGTTGCGGGCGCTCTTTTCCGCTCTTAGGCCTGGCGCCAGCCTGCAGTACTTTACTTCAGATACATCCTTGGAATCATCCGGTTCATCTAATTTAAATAAATATTTGAAAAAGTCAACAGATTTCTGCGGGGCCGCAGACGTACGAGGGCAAAAAGCTCATCATTGATGCCGCTAAAAGGGCCAACCTTTGTGCCTCTTTCCGGACGAACGGCCTGTGCTATGTCGGCGAGGACGCGCCAATTCCGCAGCAGTTTTCTTGACCGGCGTGATTTATCATGCATAATATGTCGCAACTCTCTCGCCGAAAGGCGCAGTACCCTGGAGTATTTCGTATGAACCGCAGCAAGAACATACCGTGCCTGCAAATCTGCGACATGCTGAGACGATGAATCGAAATGTGCAAATGCGAAAAGGTGCCCTTATGAAGCATACATGCCAGGATATCGCAAAGATGATCGACCATTCTCTGTTGCGTCCGGAGCTGACAGAGCAGGATATTCGCGCGGGCTGTGAGATCGCCAAAAAGTACAATGTGGCCACCGTTTGCTGCGGACCCGCTGCCGTGCCGCTGGTTAAGCAGCTTCTGGCCGGCTCCGATGTCAAGACCACAACCGTCGTGGGCTTCCCCCACGGCTACAACACTTCCGAAACGAAAGTGGCCGAGGCGCAGCAAGGCATCAAAGATGGAGCCGTCGAACTGGACATGGTGCTAAATATCAGCAAGCTGCGAAGCGGCGACCATGATTACGTCAAGAAAGATATCCAGGCCGTGGTCGAGATGGGGCATCGGCACAATGTGCTGGTCAAAGTGATCTTTGAAAACTATTACCTTGATGATGAGCAGAAAAGAGTCGCCTGCCGGTTGTGCGAAGAGGCGGGAGCGGATTTCGTCAAGACCTCAACGGGCTTTGCGGGCGGCGGAGCTACGCTGGAAGACCTGAAGCTCATGCGCCAGACTGTCTCTGAGAAGGTGCAGGTCAAGGCCGCCGGCGGCGTGCGGGATCTGGATATGGCTCTGAAGGTAAGAGAAATCGGCTGCACCCGGTTCGGCGCCACGCGGACCGAGACCATTATGCAAGCCTGTTACGAAAAGTACGGCAAAGGGACGTAACCGGAAAAATCAGGAGCGATTTGCAATGAAGAATAAGCTTTATCCCAATCTGTTTACGCCGATTCAGATCGGCAACATAGTCGTGCCGAATCGGGTAGCGATGGCCCCGACCGACATCAGCTCGGCCAACGCAGACGGCTCGGTCAACCAGCGGGTGATTACGTATCACGAACAGATCGCCAAAGGAGGCTGCGGATTCATTATCGTCGGCGCCACCACTCCCGACAAGGCGACGGGCCGGCCAACCGTGACGTGTCTGGCAGCCGACGAAGACCCTCTGATCCCGGGTCTGGCCGGCTTGGCCGAGGCCATGCACCGGCACGGAGCCAAATGCGCCGTTCAGGTCCAGCATCCCGGCCGTCAGGCGGCCTGGCCCCGCAAGAACCTGCTCTCGGCCAGCGATCAGATTGTGGATCTGCCCGGTTCTGCCGGGCACGAGGTCGTCTACGCCGAGAGCATGGCTCTGGGCAAATCCATCCGGGCCATGACGGTCGAGGAGATATACGACTTGGCGGAAAAGCACGCCGAGGCGGCCTGGCGAGTCCAGCAGGCAGGATTTGACGCGGTGGAGCTGCACGGCGCGCACGGCTATCTTATCGCTCAGTTCATGAGTCCATACGTCAACAAGCGAAACGACCGCTTTGGCGGCAGCTTTATCAACCGTATGCGATTTGTCCTGGAGATTGTTAATCGCATCAAGATAAAGTGCGGGCCGGATTTTCCTATTGGGCTGCGCTATTGCGGAGATGAATGGATCGAAGGCGGGCGCACCATCGACGAGAGCGTCAAAGTAGCAAAGTTGATGGAGGAAAACGGCGTCGCCTATGTGGACATCAGCGCGGGCATCTTTGAGGTCCCCGCTACGGTCATGGACCCCATGTATTATCCCGAAGGCTGGAACACATACGCGGCGGCGGAGGTCAAAAAGCAGGTCAAGATACCCGTGATCACCAGTCATTCGCTGCGCAATCCCGATTACTGCGAAAAGATCCTGGCTCAGGGCCAGGCCGACCTGGTGGGTATGTGCCGGCAATTAGTCGCCGACCCCTATTGGGCCAACAAAGCCCGCGCCGGCAAGAAGCAAGAAATCCGGCGCTGCATTTCCTGTCTGGTTGGCTGCTGGCAAGAGTCGCTCATGATCAAGCGTGACATGCGTTGCGCCATAAACCCGGCGGTGGGTGACGAGCGCTTCATCGACCTTGCGCCGGCAAAGCACACGTGTAAGGCGGCCGTCGTGGGCGGCGGTCCGGCAGGTATGGAAGCGGCGCGCATTGCGACTCTGCGGGGACATAAGGTCACCATCTTTGAAAGAACGGGCGAGCTGGGTGGAGCTATACTGTATTGTTGCACTGTTCCGGTGAAGAATAAGATGCGCTGGTATGCGGATTGGCTCCGGCATCAGATGAAAAAGCTGGCCGTAGAAATCAAACTCCGGACCGAGCCGAAAGCCAAGGAGCTCAAGGGTTTCGATGCGGTACTTCTTGCGACCGGGGGCAAGGTGGCCAGGCCGGATATTGCCGGCATTGACCTGCCGTTTGTGACTACATTCGGCGATGTCCTGCGCTGTAAGAGCACGAACTGTGAGTATTATCCGGATGACAAGCCCGAGCCTGTTAAGTGTGGGCAACAGGTTTTGATCTGGGGCGACCACTTCGGCGCTGCCGATGCTGCAGAGAAGCTCGGCGTGGACGGCAAGAAGGTCACCATCGTTACGGAGAATCGCGACTTTGCCGAATGGATGGAACCCTGTCACCGGGACGTCATGATGAAGCGATTTGCCGGCGGCAACGGCGAAGGCCTAAAGGGCAAGACGTATGCCCATCCCGTCACCGTTATTGCCAACTCGTCACTGCTCGAAATCAAGAAGGACGGCTCGGTGGTCATCGTCAATAGCGCTTTCGAGCGGTCCACGGTGAAGGTCGACACGGTGGTTCTCGCCAAGGTTGAGCCGGACGATGACATGTACGAGGGCTACCTCGAGTCCGGTCTGGCCGTCGCCAAGATCGGCGATGTAAAGAATGTCCGCAATCTCCGCGCGGCGGTGACCGACGGCGCCAACGCCGGCCTGGTCATCGAAAAGGGCGTTACGCTCAATGCCAACAACGAGTTGATCTCGAATCTGCCCACAGGAATCGAACTTTCGTAAATGTATTTCCGAATCCGTCGCCGGTACGGCGACGGCTAAACCGACCGTAATTGTCGATTCAATATCGGAAATGGGTCTCATGGAAAGAATAAAAGTCGGTGTGATTGGGACGGGCTTCATCGGGCCTGCTCACATTGAGGCGTTGCGGCGTCTGGGCAACGTCGATGTCGTTGCCCTGGCTGAAGGCTCACCGGAGCTTGCAAAGTCCAAGGCCGAGGCGCTCGGCATAGAGAAGTGCTACGGCGACTACAAGCAGCTATTAAAGGACAAGCAAATCCAGTCGGTTCACATCTGCTCGCCCAACTACCTGCACTATGAGATGGCTAAGGCGGCACTGCAGGCCGGCAAGCACGTTATCTGCGAAAAGCCTCTTGCCGTCAGCGCAGCTCAAGCCCAAGAGCTGGTCGAATTGGCGGACAAAACCGGTCTGGTCAATGCCGTGAATTTCAACATTCGCTACTATCCGCTCATGCGGCACGTTCGCACGATGGTGCAGAAGAAAGATGTGGGCGAGATCTTCGCCGTGCAGGGGTCGTACCTGCAGGACTGGCTCTTTCATCCGACCGACTACAACTGGCGGCTGGAGCCGGAGCAGTCGGGCCGGTCTCGCGCGATCGCCGACATCGGCTCGCACTGGATGGACCTCATGGAACATGTCACCGGCCTTCAAATTCAAGAAGTGTGCGCCGATTTTGCCACTTTCCACAAGGTCAGAAAAAAGCCCCTCAAGCCCGTCGAGACCTACGCCGGCAAGGTGCTAAAGCCCGAAGACTATCAGGATGTGCCCATCAATACCGAAGACTACGCCACAGTGCTGTTCGGGTTCGACAACGGCGGCCGGGGCGTCATGACCGTCAATCAGGTCGCTGCCGGCAGAAAGAACAGGCTGTACTTTGAAATAGACGGTTCAAAGCAGGCCGTTGCCTGGGAATCCGAGATACCCAATCAAATCTGGATCGGCAAACGTGACGGCAATAACGAAATCTTGATGCGGGACCCCTCTTTAGTCTATCCTGAGGCTGCAAAGCTCATTGATTATCCCGGCGGCCACAACGAGGGCTTCCCGGATACGTTCAAACAGTTGTGCAGAGACGTGTATGGGTACATTGCAGGTCAAGGCTCGGCTGCTCCGACGTTTCCCACGTTCAAAGACGGGCTGCGCGAGCTTGTTTTGTGTGAGAAGATCATGGAGAGTAATGAAAAGAAAGCCTGGGTCAAAGTTGCATAATAGGAGTCGTGCAAATGCTTAAGCTTGGTTTCTTGACTGTGGTTCTTGCCGATCAAACATTTGAGCAGGTCGTTTCGTTCGCTGCGGACAACGGGTTCGCGTGTGTGGAGACTGCGTGCTGGCCTCCGGGCAAGGCGGAGAGACGCTATGCCGGCGTCACTCACATCGATGTCACGGATCTCTCGAAGAAACAAATAGACAGCATTCACAACGTCCTGTCAAAAAAGGGCGTTATAATCTCTGCGCTCGGATACTACCCGAATCCGCTGGACCCGGACCAAAGAAAAGCCGAGACCTGTATCGAGCACCTCAAGAAGGTCACCGATGCCGCCAACAAGCTGGGGCTGGAAAATGTCAATACATTTGCGGGAAGGGACCACCAAAGCAGTGTGGAGGAAAACTTCAAGCGGTTCAAGAAGGTTTGGCCGCCGATTGTCAAGTATGCCGAGAAGAAAGGCGTAAAGATCGGCATCGAAAACTGTCCGATGTTTTTCACGGGTGATGAGTGGCCGGGCGGCAAGAACCTTGCATCGTCGCCGGCGATCTGGAGAAAGATGTTTGCAGAGATCCCGTCGCCGAATTTCGGCCTGAATTACGATCCTTCTCACTTTATCTGGCAGTTCATGGACTATGTCAAACCTATCTATGAGTTCAAAGACCGTATCTTTCATGTGCACATCAAGGATGCCAAGGTCAGATACGACTTGCTCAACGACGTCGGTATCCTGGCGACGCCTCTGCAGTTCCATCAGCCAAAACTGCCCGGTTTGGGGGACGTCAACTGGGGCAAGTTCTTCTCGGCGCTGACGGAGATCGGATACAACGGCTGTGCCTGCGTTGAGGTGGAGGACCGCGCGTACGAAGGCTCTCTTGACACGCGCAAAAAATCCCTCATTCAAAGCAGGCAATACGTCAGACAGTTTATCGCAGGGTGATTTCAGACCATAGTTCAATAACGTGATGCAAACAAATGTGGAGAGTAATCATGACGAGTCCAAAAGACAAAGCAAAGCGGCAACCGCGTTTTGATCACAGCGAAAACGCATCCACGCAGAAGCAAGATGGGATGTCACGGCGTGGTCTCATCAAAGGCGCGGCAGCGGGTTTGGCGGCCGTTAGCGTTGTGCCGCGATATGTGTTGGGCGGGCCGAGGCACATCTCGCCGAGCGATACGATTCACGTTGCCGGCATCGGAGTCGGCGGTGTAGGACACGGCCAACTTGGTGGCATAAGCAAGCAGGCCGGTACGAAGATCATTGCCTTGTGTGATGTGGATGATGTTTATGCCGACAGGACCTACAAGCGCTACCCGCAGGCAAGGAGATACCGCGACTTCCGCGAGATGCTCGATGCCGAGGCCGACAAGATCGACGCTGTATACTGCGCCACGCCCGATCATTCGCACGCTGTCATTTGCATGCCGGCGCTGCGGAAAGACAAGCACGTCTGCTGTGTCAAGCCGCTGACCAGAACTATCTCTGAGGAGCGTGTCCTGGCAAAGGCCGCGAAGCAAGCCGGTGTGGCTACGCAGGTAACGGCGTCATCGAACACGACGGACAGCGCTTGCAGACTCTGTGAGATGATTTGGGACGGCGCGATTGGTGACATCCGCGAAGTCCATGTGTGGTCCAACCGTCCGTTGTGGCCCCAGGGAATGCTCCGCCCGCCGGGGCAAGACAAGATTCCCAACACGCTTGATTGGGACCTGTGGATCGGACCGGCTCCGATGCGGCCCTTTGTAGCCGAGTGGCGCGACGGGGACCTGACCTTGCGCCAGGTCAAGGCAAGTAAAAGACCGCGCCCGGCTGTGTACCATCCTTGGAATTTCCGCGGCTGGTGGGACTTCGGCACGGGAGCCTTGGGTGACATGGGCTGTCACCATTTCAATCACGTATTCAAGGCCTTGAAGCTGGGTTACCCAACCGGCGTCAGCGCCAGCGCCAGCAAGGTCTTTGACGAGACCGCGCCTCTGGCGTCGATTGTCACCTATGAATTTCCTGCCCGCGAAGGCATGCCGCCGCTACGGGTACACTGGTATGATGGCGGCTTGAAGCCGCCGCGTCCGGCCGCGCTGGAGTCCGGGCGAGAATTGCCCGCATCGGGCAATATGTATGTGGGGGACAAAGGCGTCATACTGGGCAACCGAATTATCCCCGAGTCCAAGATGAAGGCGTACAAGCTCCCGCCCAAGACGCTTCCGCGCAGATCCGGCACCTGGGGAGAGTGGGTCGAGGCCATCAGGGGCGGCGAAGAGCCGAGCTGCAATTTCGGCTGGGCGAGCATCCTGACCGAGGCCGTTCTTCTGGGCAACATCGCTATTCGGGCCGGCAAGAAACTCGACTGGAACGCGGAGAATATGCGATTCACAAACGACAATGCAACGAATAAATACGTTACATCGCAGTATCGTTCAGGCTGGTCGCTGTAGGAATTAGCGTACAGCGTAGAGCGTGGAGCGTGTACGCTGTACGCCGTCCGCTACACGCTGAAAGCGCTATTACTAAGGAGTCACATTATGAGGAGTTACCGGTACTTGATTATTGGATTGTTGGCTGCCACCGCGCTTGTGGCGAGCGCAGCGGAACCCATTTTTATTCCTGTCAAGATTGACGGCCCCGTTCACGACCCGGCCAATCACAGCTATTGGTTTGGGCCGTTTTGTGAATGCGCTTCGGTTCTGGACGTCGACGGAGACGGTGACCTGGATATCGCTTCCGGCCGGAACTGGTACGAGGCTCCGGATTGGATCAAGCACGCGAATTTCCGCGACGGGGCCGAGACCAACGGCCCGGAGACCGACGACAACAGCGAGTTTGCCATGGACGTCAACTTTGATGGGCGGACGGACATTGTCAGCTCCGGCTGGATGTTTATGAAGGGGGCGTTCTGGTACGAAAACCCCGGCAAGAAAGATGCCGTCTGGAAGTCCGCCAGGATTCATCTGGCTCTGAATATGGAAGGGGTGATTCACGGCGACATCGATGGTGACGGCGACCAGGACATCCTGTGTAATCACTGGTCCTTGGTGAAGGGCCAGGGCGTGACATGGCTGGAGCATATCGAAAAAGAGCCTTGGTTCGTGGAACACATCGTGGGAAGCGAAGGTGACATCCACGGCAACGGCCTGGGTGACATCAACGGCGACGGTAAGACCGACATCGTCACGCCGGTCGGCTGGTACGAACAGCCAGCGCGGGCGACCGATACGCCCTGGGAGTTCCACGCCGACTATCGATTCGAACCGGCCAAAGGCAGAGGTGGCGGTGCTTCGCACCCGATGCTGGTGCGCGATGTGGATGAAGATGGCTTAAACGATATCATAATCGGCTCTTCCCATGCGTATGGCTTGGCATGGTTGGAGCAGAGTGTGGACGGCCAGGGCAAGCGCAGCTTCGAGACACACTGGGCTGAGACCGAATTTAGCCAGTTTCATACCCTGGCTCTGGGCGATCTGAACGGTGACGGCAAGGCGGACCTGGTCACAGGTAAACGCCTGTTCGCCCACCACGGCGATGACATCGGGGCTTTTGAGCCATTGTACGCCTTCTGGTATGACATCAAGGGCGGCGAGTTTGAGCGGCACGTCCTTTCGTTCAACCATCTGCCGCAATACCCCGATGAAAAGGGAATCAATCCGCCGCCGAATTACGTGGTCAGCGTGGGAATGAAGCTCAACATCGCGGACATGAACAAGGACGGGCGCAACGATGTGATCATCGCAGGAAAAGGCGGTCTGTACGTATTCTTCAATCACGGCTTTCCACCAACACCCCGCCGCGCACATAAGCTGCCGCCGCGCGAGACGTATCCCACGTGGCGGTCATGGCCGGGATACAAAATACTGTTCAACGGCGAGGACTTTACCGGATGGAAAGTGCCGGAAGGTGACAACGGGCATTGGAAGGTCATTGACGGCGTAATCGACTACGATGCGATGTCCGAGGCAAAAGGCAACAAGAGTCTCTGGACCGAAGAGTCGTTCGGCGACTACGCCCTTCACATCGAGTGGCGGTTCAAGCGCACCTCGGGTTTGTATCCGATGCCTACCATCCTGCCCGACGGCTCGTACAAGACCGACGCCGACGGCAACGTCATCAAGACGCCGACTCCCAATGCCGATTCCGGCATCCTGCTTCGCGGCACAAGCGGAAGCCAGGTCAACTTGTGGTGCTGGCCGGTCGGTTCCGGCGAGCTTTGGTCGGTTCGCAATAACAAGAAGCTCGCACCCGAACTCCGCGCCGCAGCCGTACCGAAAGTGCCGGCGGACAACCCCGTGGGCCAGTGGAACTCGATGGATATCACCATGGTCGGCGACCGCGTGACGGTCATGCTCAACGGCAAGACCGTCATCGACAATGCCCGGGTACCCGGCATCGCCGAGCGCGGCCCCATCGGCCTGCAGCACCACGGCGGCATCAACAAAAGAACCGGCGAGCTAAGCCCCGCCTCCAGTCTGATCCAGTTCCGCAATATCTGGATCAAGCGTTTGTAAGAAATCGTGGCACATATTGATGGATGTCACTCTCAGTTTCAAGGGAGGAAACAACCATGCGAAAGGTACTCATAGCATTAGCGGCAATAGCAATCTCGGTTTGCCTCTTGAGCTGTAGCAGTTCCTTGCAGACCGGCGGCGAGGATAAGAGCTGTTATAGACTGGCGCCGGATAAGCACGGCGTTGTTCTAAAGGCGCCGAACGGGCAGGTTGTGTTCCGCTACATGACCAAAAAGCCAAAGAGGACGAACCTGGCGGCCAATAGCGTCTGCTGTTTTCACCCGCTCTACACGCCGGCAGGCGTGCGCATCACCGACCTGGCGCCCGGCGACCATCACCATCACCGTGGCGTCTTTCTTGCGTGGCATACCATGACGTTCCGCGAAAAGGCGGACTTCTCGCAGTTCGGGCCAAAGGGTCCGCCATACGGCTGGAATATCCGTCGGGCGGATTTCTGGGGCTGGGGCGAATTCGCTCCCACCGACGAAAGGGTCATCGAAAACCGCGATGTCAAGCTCCTCCAAGGTGACGATGAACAAGCCAAGCTGGAGATTCACAACGCATGGATGATCAACGACAACGAAATGCTGGATGAAGTCACCGCCGTGGATGTGCGCCGGCAAAGCGGCGTGTATGTCATTGATCTCGACTACCGCTTGTCACCCGCCTGGGATCTGGTGCTGGACCATACGGCCTTCGGCGGCTTTTGCGTACGCGCCCGCAATGACGGCGATTCCTATTACGCTGCGAAAGAAGGCAAGGTGGAACTGGCCGATCCTCACTATTCTGCTCCCGAGCTGAACTGGCCGCCGCGGCACTGGTACGACTACACCATCACGCTCGACAGGGGCCAGACAATCGGCGTGGCCGTGCTCGAGCATCCCGACAACCCGCCGGCAACGTGGCACAACCCGCGGTATGTGTGGATGGTCAATCCGTGTATTGTCGCCGGCGGACCTGTTTCCGTCGAGAAGGGAAAGACGCTACGACTTCGCTACCGTTTGGTCGTTCACGATGGCCCAACGCCCGCAGATCTGCTCAGCAGGCTTTCAAAACAGTTGCGCTCTTTGTAGAATCCTGACAATTTTCAGGCCGACGTGAACTCGTTCAGCTTGATGATGGAAAAGGCAGGAGCGTTCGGCATTTAGCGAATGCGCTCCACGCTCATGGGACCTACTTTGCGACGTTGAATGCCCAAAAACAGCCTATTTGCCTTTTTTGGTCGCCAGCCACTCCTGCAAGTTTTTGGCAAGGATCTCAACGTCCTTTTTCTCCATTATGTGAGCCACAATGGCAGGGGGAATCCGCAGGTTGAGCATTGCTTTGTGTGCCCTTTCCCACAGGCGGTCCTTTTTCTTCTGTGTGTCGGCGAGATACAGTTCGGTTACAAGCTCACCGAGTTTCTGCAGCATTATAGCATCGAGATTCTCGTAGTAATTCGATATTACATCGAGTTGGTAATCGGAGTAATCTCTCTTGGCCATTTCAGCTACCTTTTCTGCTCGTACGCGCAACAACAAGTCCGAATTGCTGCCTCTGGCACACCAAGCTTAGCCCTGAACGACGCAGATGTAAACTGCAAAACGAGGGACGGCAATCCCTTGAACCACGTGAATTGCCCGGGTTGAGCAAATGTGTAATTGTCGCAGATTTCTCTTGAAAATCTGGGTTCGGCAGTGCACATTTTCCTCAACGATTGCAGTCTGCGACAAAGGAGGTGCCTGCGTATGTGTGTGAGAGTCTTTGTTGGCGCGGTGTTATTGTTGACGGCTTCGTCCACCGCTTGCGCCGAATCGCTGCCTGTCTACTTCGGGACGTACACATGGGGCCAGAGCTCCGGTAAGGGAATCTATCGCAGCTTGCTTGACTTCAAGACAGGAAAACTCTCTGATCCGGTTCTCGCAGCCGAGGCTAAAAACCCGTCATTTCTCGAGATCCATCCCAGCGGGAAGGTCCTGTATGCCGTCAGTGAGTCGGGCGGAGCCGGCAGTGTGACCGCGTATGCCGTCGATGCGACCACGGGAGACCTCAAGGTGCTTAACCAGCAGCCCTCGGGCGGTGCCGGCCCTTGCCACGTGAGCATCGACCATGCGGGAAGAAACGTACTCGTCGCCAACTACCGAGGTGGCAGCGCATCGGTAATCCCAATCCAATCGGACGGCAGCCTCGGAGAACCGACTGGCTTTGTCCAGCACGAGGGTTCCAGCGTGGACCCCAGGCGCCAGAAGGGGCCCCATGCGCATTCGATCAATGTCAGCCCGGACAACCGTTTTGCCTTCGTCGCCGATCTCGGAACCGACAAGATCATGATTTACAGGCTGGACGTGGCGAAGGGCACGATAACCGCCAACATTCCTGCGTTTGCACGGGTCAAGCCTGGGGCGGGACCGCGACACTTTGTTTTTCACCCGAACGGCAAGTACGCTTACGTGATCAACGAACTTGATTGCACAATTACCGCCTTTGCTTACGATGCGGCTTCAGGCGCTCTGACGGAGATTCAGACCATCACGACGCTCCCAGATGGCTTTGGCGGGTCCAATACGTGTGCTGAGGTACGCGTGCACCCGAGCGGCAAGTTTATCTACGGGTCAAACCGGGGGCACGACAGCATTGCGATTTACGGCGTTGACTTGGCCAATGGGACACTAACGTTTGTGGAGCACGAGAGCACCGGTATCAGAACACCACGCAACTTCAACATTGACTCGACCGGCGAGTTTTGCCTCGTCGCCAACCAAGGCAACGATAGTGTTGTTGTCTTCCGGATCAACCAAAAAACCGGCGCCCTTGAACCGACGGGTCACAGGATCTCTGTAGCAAAGCCTGTCTGTGTACGCTTTCTACCATCCGGTCGTGACCTTGCTTCCAAGTGAGTAGAGGAATTCGCCTTGAGTATTAGTGGCCATACAAGAAATTCCATTTGACCATCCAAAGGAAAGGGCAGTCACCCAGCATTTCCCTATTGCCCGAAGTGACGAAGTGACGTACAAAGCGGTTCGAACGGTACGTACAGAAATACATTAAATTAGGAGGCTAATGATGGGACCTTCTTGGCGTAAAGCAGCCTTGTCGTGGGGAATTGTCGGGACCACGTTGTGTCCTTTAGCTGTTGCAGGCGAAACGTTATACAACGGCATCACATTACCCGATACATGGCCCCCACAGATCGACAAATTGACCCGAGAACCGATGCCGGTGCCGTATTTGGAGGAGCCGCCGAACGTCATACCCATCGACGTCGGACGGCAGTTGTTCGTGGATGACTTCCTGATCGCGCACACCACGCTACGCCGCAGCTACCATCGACCCACATACCATCCGGACAATCCTATCCTGAAGCCGGACAAGCCGTGGGAGTGCGGCGATGCCGCACGAGCAGCCGCGCCTTTTAGCGACGGCGTTTTCTACGACCCAGAAGACAAGCTATTCAAGATGTGGTATATGGGTGGCTACATAGCGAGCACCTGTCTGGCAGTCAGCCACGATGGGATTCGTTGGGAAAAGCCTTCTTTCGACGTTCGGCCCGGCACCAATGAAGTCCTCAGCCACCGTGATGTCGACCCGGCCAGTGGTGGACGCCACCGTGATTCGAGTACGGTGTGGCTTGACCACGAAGACGCTGATGCCGAACGCCGTTACAAGATGTTTGTCACAACGCCTATTCCGCAAAGATGGAGCCTTGCGCTTCGTTGCTCTGCGGACGGCATTCACTGGTCCGAGCCCGTAGCTACAAGTGCTACTACGATTGGGGACCGCACCACGGTGCACTACAATCCGTTTCGTGAAAAATGGATATTCGGCCTGCGGATCGGTCAGTCGGGCGTCGGCCGGTCGCGTGCGTATTTCGAGCATGCGGACGCGATCGCCGGCACCAAACAGATTTCCAACGGTGCTGTGCTCTGGCTGTGTGCGGACCGGCTCGACCCGCACCACCCGGACCCAAAGTACAGCAAGATAGAACCTCAGCTTTATAATCACGACGCCGTGGGCTATGAAAGCCTTATGCTCGGCCTTTTCTCCATCTGGCAGGGGCCGCCCAATAGTGAATGTGCCAGACTGAAGATTCAGAAGCGTAACGAAGTATTAATCGGGTTCAGCCGCGACGGCTTTCACTGGCACCGCCCCGACAGGCGCCGCTTTCTCACTGTCAATCCCACCGAAGGCGCCTGGAATTGGGGCAATGTGCAGAGCGCAGGTGGTTGTTGCCTAATAGTGCGGGACAAATTGTACTTCTACGTGAGCGGTCGAATGCTGGCGGGTCGCTTCTGGGACGGCAACTGCCACACTGGTCTGGCAACGATGCGCCGTGATGGGTTTGCTTCCATGGATGCGGGTGCCGAGTCCGGCGTGCTCAAGACCAGGCCGGTGACGTTCAAGGGTAGGTACCTGTTTGTCAACGCTGACACTTCAGAAGGCGCGGTGCGCGTAGAAGTACTTGAACCTGACGGCAAAGTGATCAAACCGTTTACTCTGGACAACTGCAAGGCGATCACAGCCGACACAACCTTAGAGCAAGTGACCTGGAAGGGTTCGAGCGATCTTGGCAGTCTTGCAGGTAAGCCCGTGCGTTTCCGCTTTCACCTCAGCAGCGGCAGCCTTTATTCGTTCTGGGTCAGTCCGGATGAGTCTGGCGCGAGTTATGGTTACGTGGCCGCAGGTGGACCGGGCTTTACCGGGCCAAGGGATACGGTAGGCAGATTGGCTTACAATCAGTAGAAGCACCAGTATGTGGCAGCAGCACCGTGAGGCGCCCTGCGGGAGATTACAGCAAAATCGAAGGCCTCTCTTTGAAGAGGAGAATTCTATGGTGCTCTTTTATTAGGCCGTTGTTTAGGGAGACAACCTCACCATGGTCCATTTGCATCCATTAGTGATTCTTGCCATAGGGATCGTGACCATCGTGTGCATGATCGCTGTTCTGCGGATGAACCCCTTTATCGCACTGATTACCGCAGCTATAGTTGTCAGCCTCCTGGCACCCGGTGAACTGGCCGAGAAGATCAGCCGAGTGGCAACAGAGTTTGGCAACACGGCTGCGGGAATCGGCATCGTCATAGCACTGGCGGTGGTCATCGGCAGGTGCTTGATGGACAGTGGTGCGGCTGATAGGATCGTGCGAGGCTTCCTTTCGCTTCTGGGCGAGAAACGCAGCTCGACGGCATTGATGGCCAGCGGCTTCGTCCTGTCTGTGCCTGTGTTTTTCGACACGGTGTTCTATCTGCTGGTCCCGCTGGCACGTTCCATGCACAGGCGAACAAAAAAACACTACTTGAAATACGCCACGGCGATCGCCGCTGGCGGCGTCATAACGCACTCTCTTGTCCCGCCGACTCCAGGGCCGCTGGTTATGGCCGAGACTCTCGGTATTGATATTGGCGTCATGATTTTGGTCGGTGCCTTGATCGCCCTGCCGGCTGCGATGGTCGGCATGTTTTTCTCCGGATGGATCGACCGCCGGATGAAAATAGGGATGCGACCGCTGGCCGGCGGACCATCAGAGCCTGAACCGCTCAAAGACCACCAGTTGCCGGGCCTGCTGCCGTCGCTGTCGCCCATCGTTTTGCCGGTTTTGCTTGTCTCGGCAAATACTATTGTCTCCACGATAGCCAAGACTACTACTGCGGACTCGGGCCTGGCTCGGGCTGCTGGAATCATGGCGGTACTGGGGAACGTGAACCTCGCCATGCTGATATCCACTGCCATTGCTATGTGGATGCTCAAGAGTAAACGCGGGCTTACCAATGCGCAATTGGCCAAAGTTGTTGAAGTATCGCTGATGAGCGGTGGAATGATAATCCTGATCACCGCCGCAGGCGGCGCTTTCGGCGCGATGCTCAAGGCCGCACAGATAGGCCCGGCCATTGAAAATGTGTTTAAAGGCGGCGGGCAGCAGACCAGCGCCTTGGTGCTATTGATTCTTGGTGCCCTCATCGCCTCGGTGATGAAAATAGCGCAGGGCTCGGGCACCGTTGCGATGATCACCGCGTCGGCAATGGTCGCTGCGATGATAACCTCGACCCAAACGCTGGGCTATCATCCCGTCTATTTGGCGACGGCCATTGGTGGAGGCTCGCTGATGGGGTCCTGGATGAACGATAGCGGCTTCTGGATATTCGTGAAGATGACCGGCCTGACCGAGGTCGAGGGAATCAAGTCGTGGACGCCGCTGCTGGTCATTATCGGTTTTACCGCCGTTGTTGTTTCGTTCCTATTGGCAGCGATCTTGCCGATGGCATAGCCGGCAAGAAGCCAATTCGATTGGCCGTCCGGCAATGATGGACTTGGCTCTGTTGAGATGTGTCCTGTATGAGTAAGCCTGGAGCAGCCGAGTGAATCCATTCGATTTTCAAAAGTTGTGGCAGCCTTTCAGGGAAGATTCGAAAACTTTCCAGGAGGTGTTCTCTCACCACGATGATTCTGCCAGACTAATCAAAGAAACGGAGGTGCTGGCGTATCTTATTCGCAGCTATGCGGTTTATTCCATGACCTGTGGGGCGCTGGGCCATCCTGGCGGCAGTTTCTCCGAGGCAGAGCTGCTGGCAGTAATGTACAACTACATTTTGCGTTATGATGCGAACGACCCACAATGGCCGCAGCGAGATGTATTTTATCTTTCCAAATGCCACGCCTGTCCCGGCCTGTATTCAGCACTTGCGTTAGTCGGTTACTTGCCCATAGAAGACCTGACACGGTACGGCGCGTGGGATTCTCACCTGGAAAGTCACCCCGATAGCAATACCACGCCCGGCATCGAAATTTCGGGCGGGTCCTTGGGCCAGATTCCCGGCGTGGCCGTCGGCCGGGCGCTGGGAATTCGCAAGCACGGGCCGGACGAAGCCGACAGAATGGTTTACGTTCTGATCGGAGACGGCGAATGTAATGAGGGAGCGGTCTGGGAGGCCTTTATGGCTGCCGGCCATTATAAGCTCGACAATCTGATGTTCATCATTGATTACAACAAAGTTCAGGCCAAGGGCTTTGTGCAATCCGATATGTCGATTGAACCGTTGGCGGAGAAACTTGCTGCTTTCAATCTCAAACCCTGGGAAGTCGCAAATGGCCATAACGTACACGAAATTATTGATTTGTTCAATACGCTGCACACGCAGCGCCGCGGCAAACCCAACGCGGTTATTCTTAATACCATCAAAGGCAAAGATATCGGCATCTGCCAATACAACCCGAACTGGCATACCAGCGCACCCAGGAACAAACAGGCCGCCCAGGATTGGCTAATGGAACTGTGGCAACGGACGGGCCGGCGACTTGGGATACCGCAGGACTTTGCTAAAGCGCTGGGTGATGCAATCACTATCGTTCCGCCCTTGCACGACAATCCGGACCGCATCGTTGAAAAGCAGGCGTAAAGGATAGTATCATGGCACAATTTGCCATACCAAAACGTGAGGAAACCAAAGAGATGCGGTATCAGATGGGCTACGCTCTGGCTGATCTGGCCGATGAGTACCCGAACATCGTTGCCGTCGATGCTGATCTGCGCAGCAGCTCCGGTCTGCACATTTTCGAGCACTTTCACGCCGACAAACTTATCAAAGTGGGCATTGCCGAGCAGAACATGATTACGGTCAGTGCCGGACTGAGCCAAGAAGGATTCATCCCTTTTCCGTGCACGTTCGATGCTTTTTGCCGGCGTTTCCTTGACCAGTTGTATATTACGGTCGCCTATAGCAATCTGAATGTGAAGGTCCTCGGCGCTTATGTCGGCCTTTTCACCGGCAAAGCCGGCGCGACGCATCAAAGCGATAAGGAGCTCGGCGTACTTTTGCGCATCCCGAACCTAAGAGTTGTCGAGCCGGGCTGCAACGAGGAGATGCGCCAGGTTCTGCGCGCCGCCGTCGAAACACCCGGGCCGTTCTACATCCGCATCGTAAGGTGCGAAGTAGAAGAGAATGAAGTAGGTTCAGACTACCGCTTTCAGCTCGGAAAAGCTGTCACCGTCATTGATCGAGGCTCAGATGTAGGTCTGGTCAGCACCGGCTGTATGATCCGCACAGCAAAGCTGGCGGCCGAAAAGCTCCGCCGACACGGCACAAAAGTGAGGCTGGACCATCACGCCAGCTTAAAACCTTTTGATACGGAATTGCTTTATGATATGGCAAAGAAAGTGACAGCCATCGTGACGTTGGAAAATCATTGCGTCAGTGGCGGCTTGTTCTCACTGGTTGCGGAAGCATTAACCTTAAAAGGCGCACAGGTTCCGGTCGGAGCTGTCGGCACGGACCCGGAGGACTTCATTCACACGGGCCACGTCAATGATCTGCTGGCCCACTACAAAATGACTTCGGATGATGTCGTAAACAAGGTCGAGCAAACCTTGAAGTTGGCAAAAGGACGGAGGATAGTAAGGAGACTATGCGATGGGGATGAATCCCTTCGGTGTTGACCCGATTGCACTGTTTGCAGATTATATGAAGGTAACCGGCGTGCCGACGCTGGCCGATGAGCAGGAGCCGGACCCAAAGTTGTCCGGCAAGAAGCTCGGAGTGGTAAACGGCGCCGCCTGGATTAGTCTCTGGTCAACGTACTTCGGCAAGCTTATGCTTCCCGGCGTAAAGATTATCAACGCCGGCAATGAAGGCGTTCAACTGAACTTCATGCGTGCCCATAGCCTTGGCCGGCAGTGTCCTCCTCAAACAAACATCGACCTGTTTTGCCGTTACGCCAGAGACCTGTTTGATCTCGTGCAGGTTGACGCCATTTTGATTTCGTGCTCAACGATGAATCGTGCCTTCAAGCAGGTCCGTGACCGAATGAAGCAGGTCGGCGTCCCCGTGGTGCAGATTGACGAGGCCATGATGGAAGAAGCCGTCAGCACGGAGGGAAAGATTCTGGTCATCGCTACTCACGGCCCCACGGTCAAAAGTACGCAGAGTCTGCTGCAAGAAACTGCCTCAAGGCTGGAAAAATCCGTCGATTTTGTCGGGGCCACTGTGGAACAAGCGTTTGACTTTCTGGGTCAGGGCAAAATCGCTGAGCATAATGAACTAATTGCCAATACCATTCGGCAGTCGCAACAGAAGCAGCCAATAGACGTTGTGGTCCTGGCCCAGTTGTCCATGTCCGTGTTTTCGTTTTCCTATCCGGACCCAGTGGTTGATTTCGGCGTTCGGGTCCTCAATAGCGGAGAAACCGGATTTCGCCGGGCAAGGCAGGTCCTCGCTTCTGGAGCACAGGGCGAAGCGGACTCGCCGTAATTTGAAGGGGCATTCATCATGCAGCCAACTATCACAAGGCGCAGGTTTTTGGCTCAGACGGCAGGCTTGACACTCCTACCCACTGCGTGTCTTGCAAACAAATCCGATAGTCGGCCCAACATGTCCAGGCCAAATATTGTCCTCATCATGGCCGACGACTTGGGATACGGCGACGTAGGGTGTTACGGCCGTGCCACTATTCGCACACCGGTCATCGACAGTTTGGCGGCCGAGGGCGTTCGGTTCACCCAGTTCTATGCGAATGCTCCAGAGTGCAGCCCGACAAGGACGGCTCTGTTAACGGGTCGCTATCAACAGCGCGTCGGCGGCTTAGAATGCGCGCTTGGCATCGGCAATGTTGGCCGGTACGACGATGCCATTCGCTTGTGCCGGAGCAACAATCTGGGTCTTCCGGTTGAGCAAATAACCATCTCTCGCTTACTGAAGGATGCAGGATATGCGACCGCAATTTGTGGCAAGTGGCACCTGGGTTATGAAAGTAAGTTTTCGCCCAACAATCACGGTTTTGACCACGCCTTCTATGCAATCGGCGGCGCCATGGATTATTTTCACCATGTTGAGCCACCGCCCAGCAACATGCACGCTCTGTACCTGAATGGCAAACCAATCGAGCGTAAGGGGTACTTCACCGATCTGGTGACGGATGAAGCCGTCGACTTCATAGAACGTCAAGCAACAAACACATCGTTTTTTCTGTATGTCCCGTTCACCGCTCCACACTCTCCTTATCAGGGGCCGTCGGATTATCGCCCTGAGCCCCTGCCCGAGGACTCGGACCTCTGGAACCAAAGCAAGGGACCGCCGAGCATCTACGCTGCCATGATCCAGAGGATGGATCAGTGCATCGGACGAATCTTGAGTAAACTCAAAGACAAGAAATTAGCGGACAGTACCTTGGTCATCTTCATGAGCGACAACGGGGCATCGCGTTCAGGTAGCAATCTGCCTTTCTCCGGATATAAGGGGAATCTTTTTGAAGGTGGCATAAGAGTGCCCTGCATCGCAAAATGGCCCGGCGTGCTTCCGGAAGGCGCGGCGTCGAGCCAGCCTTGCATTACCATGGACTTTTCCGCATCCATAGTCGCAGCGGCACGCGCCAAACCGCCCGGAGACCACCCGTTTGACGGCATCGACATATTGAAATGGATAGAGACACGGCAGCCTGTTCGAAAACGTACACTTTTTTGGCGTGCTCGCAGAGGGCAATGGACGAGAAAAGCCGTACGAGATGGCTCCGTAAAGTACATCTCGCTGCAGAAAGACGGCGATGTGAGCCAGTACCTCTTTGATCTGGGTCGAGACCCTGCGGAAAAGAACAATCTGTTCGACGAAAGGAAAGAGGATGTCACCAGGCTCAAATCGCTACTGAAAGGCTGGGAGCAAAAAGTTCAACATAAGCGCTAAAGCCACGCGGCCATTTTCGCAATTGCCGCTGCGTTCGTTTGCTGTCGTCCCATGCGCTCGAGCTGCAGGGAACATCTGGCCCCCCAAGAACAACGCTGATGTTTTAGCGCGTGTGTTGGAATAAGCAGGAAAAGCTTGATTTGGATTATGTAACCTCTTACAATAGTCGCCCAAGTGATGTGAACTTATGAATGAAAGGAGTCATTCGATGGCAAAAAAGAAACTCTTCAAGGGTCCATGGTCAAAGAGCGAGATGGGTGTTCTGAAAAGGCTCTTCGCGAATAATCCCACTGCACAAATTGCCGCCAAGCTCGGACGTCCGACGGAAGCCGTGAAGAAGAAGGCCTACAGCATGGGACTGAAGAAATCAAAGAAGTACATGAAGTCACTGGGCCGAGCCTGAGTTTCTTGACACACAGTTGATACTCGGTCGGCGCGGATGCCTTCTTGCCGGTGCAGGCGGGCAGACGGTGACACAAGCAAAGACAAAAGTTTTCTGTTCATTGTCGCGTCTGTCGTTTTCCACAATATTGGGCAGATGCATAAACCTATGAACTGGAATCACGGTGTGCAGCAGAGCACACCTGCATTGGTGCAACGAGCCAACCATGAGAAATCTATGGCTAAAACTCTCACTGCTATACGTTTTCTGCGCCCTCGCCGCTCTAAGCTTAGGGCAGGATTTGACAGCAGCGGACAAGCAGTGGATTCGCCTCTTCGACGGCAAGGGCCTGACCGGATGGAAGGCCAGTGAAAACGAAAAGACCTTTAGCGTGGAAGACGGCATGATTGTGGCCGACGGCCCGCGCAGTCACTTGTTCTACGTGGGGCCTGTCGAAGATCATGATTTCGCGAATTTCGAGTTGCGCGCCGACGTGATGACCATGCCCAGAGCAAATTCAGGGATCTATTTTCACACCGCGTATCAGCAGAGGGGTTGGCCGCGAAAGGGTTATGAAGTCCAGATAAACAATACCTACCGCGGGGGCCCGGGCTATCGAGAACTCAAAAAGACCGGCAGCCTTTACAGTGTGAGAAACGTGTTTGCCTCCTGCGCGAAGGACAACGAATGGTTTACGGTCCATATCATCGTGCAGGGCCGACGGATTCAGGTCCCGATCGATGGAAAGCCGGTGGTGGATTATATTGAACCCGATGACCCTGTGCGGCGAAGGGACGGGGCGGCAGCGAAGCTCTCCCACGGAACGTTCGCTCTACAGGGACATGACCCCGGCAGCAAGGTATATTTCAAAAATATCTACGTCAAGCCCCTGTCGGACGCGAGACTTCCGGAGGACCCGCGAACACCAGAGCAGATTGAACTACAGAAGCGAATTACATCCTACCACGCCGCTGATATGCCGTTGATCGACTACCACGTTCACCTAAAAGGCGGCTTAACTCTCCAAGAGGCCCTGCAAAAATCAAGGCAGGTAGGCATCACCTATGGTATTGCCGAGAACTGCGGCTTGGGATTCAAGGTGGTCGACGACGAAGGATTGAAGCGGTTTTTGGACAAGCTGGAAGGGATGCCGGCATTCAAGGCAATGCAAGTCGTAGCGAAGATGGCACGAAAGGGGAAGCCATGGCACAGCTAAAAGTCGGCGATCAAGCACCATCATTCTCACTAAAGGACCAGAATGGAAACCCCGTCTCACTTTCCGATTTCAAGGGTAAGAAACTGCTGCTCTATTTTTACCCCAAGGCCGACACGCCCGGCTGCACCAAGCAAGCGTGCAGTGTCCGTGATGCCGCAAAGGAACTGGCCAAGGACGGCATTGCCGCCGTGGGCATCAGCCCGGATACGCCGGCGGTGCAAAAGAAATTCGATGACAAGCACAGCTTGGGCTTTCCGCTGCTGTCCGACCCGGATCACAGAGCGGCGCAAGCCTATGGTGTATGGGGCAAGAAATCTATGTATGGCAAGACATACGAGGGCATCATTCGCTCTTCGTTCGTTATCGACGAAAACGGCAGGATTCTTCAAGTATCGTACAAAGTAAAGCCCCTCGAGACGGTTCCCGATGCTGAAAAAGTCCTTGCTTGAGTTTGCCGCTCATGAGACCATCTGAGCTTGGCGACCTACGAATTCGGTCGAAACGCAGGCGAAGCCGCCGTCAACAGCCTGTATCCATGCGACAGGCCGAAAGACGCGGGAAAGAACGCAGTGGTTCCAGGCATGAAGATCCTTGATGTCATAAAGTTGGTCATAGCCGTTGGCCTTAGTCTATCGGCGGGCGCGTTTGGCTCTGTCTTTACTACAAGAAGCGATTTTTCGAGCTGGTACGACACACTCAATAAGCCGTTTTTCAACCCGCCGGGCTGGGTGTTCGGCCCCGTTTGGACTGCTCTGTACATCCTCATGGGAATTGCCGCCTTTGTTATCTGGCGAGAGGGGTTGCAGCGAAGGGCGGTCCGAATCGGACTGGCGTGTTTCACACTTCAGCTTGTGCTGAACACCTTGTGGTCGGCGATATTCTTTGGCATGCACCGGATCGACATCGCCTTGATAGAGATAGTGGTCCTCTGGGCCGCGATTGCGGCAACCATCGTGACGTTTCGTCGCGTGTCACGAACTGCGGCAATATTGCTTTATCCCTACATTCTCTGGGTCAGCTTCGCGGTCGTACTGAACGCATCTATATGGGTGCTGAACCGCTAAGTCGCCGCCAGAGCACTATTGATGCGCCGGATAGCTTCATCGACCTCGGCGGTGCTCTTAAAGCCGATGACGA
>Ga0180433_10002006_pt1 | contig 32902 bp, 37 predicted proteins | sample SS_ome_8_FD_132980 | JGI IMG/M metagenome (GOLD analysis project Ga0180433, IMG submission 132980) | Hypersaline lake sediment archaeal communities from the Salton Sea, California, USA - SS_1_D_1 metaG | ecosystem: Environmental > Aquatic > Non-marine Saline and Alkaline > Hypersaline >...
GACGGGAACTCGATGAGGTGCTGATTCGACGGGTCTTGGAGGAACCGGAACAGCGTAGCTCGATTCGTCCGGGAAGAGACGTGCTACAATCACGACTGGAAGTCGGTGGTCGAGTATTCCTGGAGTCCTGGGGACATAGTACGAAACCCACCTTCTGTCGGAGATGAGCGCTGTCCACCGTCTCCGTCCACCCCGTCGAACTCGACTTGGCTATGCTCTGGGAACTGGCTGAGGCCAGTTCCTCGCAGTTCTCTATCCACGACCTGCCGGTCGTTTGGAAGGCCCGCGAGATCTATGACCTTCCCGAGGCTCCCGACGGCCGAGCCAACTGCTAAGACTGCAAGAGGCTCGACAACCTCATGCTCCTCGCCAGGAAGCTTTAGGTTGGCAGCTACCGAAACAGCACGTCACTCAGGAGTGGTATCGTCGTCCCCTCTGGATATGAAGAACTGCACCCACACTGGGCAGCGATCGGAGATCCCCCTTCTCACTCTTCAAGTGTGGCCTACTGGGCTTGTTCCATCACGTCAGTGCGAAGTGATTGCAGAGCTACTTGGATGCGTTCGCGTTCCGATACTCACACAGACATGAGAAAGGGATGCTATTCGATCTGGTGTTGGCAAGCTGCTAGTCACTTGACATTGAAGATATATCTGTCTACAATCGCAGACAATTATGTCTACATCGTCGCTGGCAGCCACTCTCTTCTCCCGAACACGCAATACCGTATTCGGCGAGCTCTTCAGGAAGCAGGAAGGCGTATACCTAAGAGAACTTGAGAGAACGACAGGAATCAACAGCCGACAGCTCATTCGCGAACTTCACGCCCTTCGCGATGCTGGGATCATTACTCCAACACGGGTTGGGAATGTGGTGCTCTACAGGTTTGACCCTGAGTGTCCGATCTACGAGGACATCCAAGCCATCGTGAGGAAGACTGTAGGACTCGCAGATGTCCTAAGAGGCATGCTCGAGCCATTTGCTGACCGGATTGAACTCGCCTATGTGTTCGGCAGCCATGCACGTGGAGAGCAACGCCCTGATAGCGATATCGATCTGATGATTGTCGGTTCTGCCACGAGAAGGGAACTTGGCACAGCAATGCGGCAGGCCGAAAGGGCATTGCGGCGGGATATCAACGCGATGTTCTATACACATGCCGAGTACAGCCAGGCACTCGAAGACAGCAACTCTTTCGCGTCAAGAGTGCACAATGGTACGAAGATCAATCTAGATGTAGACTCGGGGCATGAGCCTGCAAGACCTGGAATCGAGCGGGGAACTCACGCGTGAGCCTCTTACGTCCGGCGAGGTAGCCCGCCATCTGGAGTCAATCGAAGAGAGGCTCCAAGCTGCCAACCTCGAATCCAATTCGAATCGGGTGCGCTTCGAACAGGCATACAATGCGATTCACATCTGCGGGAGGACCGCTCTCCGGGTCGAGGGCTACCGCATAACGAGTCGTCAGCAGCATCATGAAGTCGCTCTCGTGACACTGGCCGAAACAATGGGCGTCGACAATGAAGACATCGACTACTACCTTGGTCTGTCAAGGGAGAGGCACGACGAGTACTACGACGCTGCACCAGTGCCTGACTCAGAACTCTCCAGCGCAATCGAAGCGGCAACTGAGTTAGTCGCGAAGCTGCGTGCATGGCTGGAAGTTCGCGTCCCGGAAGAACTGTAACAAGCACACGGCCGACGATGCCTAGCCAGCCCTGAGTGTGATGCACATCACACTCAGAAGCGCCCAACTTTCTAGTGGCTGATAAACGAGAGATATGTCACTTCGAGAATCTCGGGGTCGGGCCTTTATCTTCGAATCCTGAACGAGAGTCGAGAGCCCGATCCTGCAATCCAACCCTAGAACCTATCGAACTCTGTGTTGCACCGGCTGCGACGACTGCAAGCGGCTCGACAACCTCATGCTCTTGGCCCGAAGGCTGTGAGCGCAAGCGAGTCGCGAGTCGAGCGCTATAATCTGCGATTGGGAGGCAGACGATGAAGGGCCACCACATCAACATCTTCTGGAGCGAGGAGGACGGCGGCTACATCGCCGATATTCCGGACCTCGAGGCCTGTTCAGCGTTCGGTCGTACGCCTGAGGAAGCCCTGAAGGAAGTCGAGGTGGCCAAGACAGCCTGGCTGGAAGCTGCTGAAGCAGAAGGAAAACCCGTTCCCGAACCCCGGTACAAGCCCGTCATCTACGAAAGCGCTCGGTGAACTGCCCGGTCTCCACCAGCTGCTTCCCGTATGCTCCGATGTGGAGGAGACACCATGAGCAATGAGTTTGCTGCCGTTATCGAACGGGATGGCGAATGGTACATCGGCTATTGCCCGGAGATCCCGGGTGCCAATGGACAAGGTTTGAGCAAGGACGAGTGTTTGAAGAGCCTTGGTGCTGCAATCGACCTGATCCTGGAAGATCGCACAAGGAGGGATCGGCGGACATGACGAGCACGTACACCGGGAAGTACACCAAGATCGAGAGCGGTTATATGGGCCAGCTCGTGGAGTGGCCCGAAGTCGTCACCGAAGGCGCCACGCTCGAAGAATGCCGGGAACTCCTGAAGGACGCGCTGCGGGAGATGGTCGCTGCGTATCGACAGGAAGGGCGAGAAATCCCACTGGGTGGCGGCCTACTCGAGTAAGTCGCTGTCGAGACCTAGTTTGAGTGTCAAGCGCAGGGATCTGATTCGGTTTCTTGAGCAGAACGGTTTCCAGCTGATACGTGAGGGCGGGAAGCACTCCATTTACTCAAACGGCCGCAAGATCGTCCCTGTCAAGCGCCACCGTACGCTAGACCGGATCACGGCGAACGAGATCTGCAAACAAGCCGGCCTGAAGCCCCCGTTTTAAGACTCAAGCACGTTTCCGGTTGCCTACGAATGGGTTCACATCTTGATTTTAGGGTTTCTCGCCGACGGTCCAGTAGCCTAGACTGCAGTGACGACCCTGTAATCCAGCACCAGAATCCAGCACATCGATCTGTAGGGATCAGGCCGTGATCTCCAGTGTTTCGCCCTTTCTCTCTCAGGTAAGCGAGTGCTGTATCAAGCTCGCCATTGGAGAAGCTATTGCATTGTGTAGAATGGTCGACCGGAGGAGGAACGCATATGGCAAGCGAGATCATCTTCATCGTTGAGGAATCGCCTGAGGGCGGATACGAGGCAAGAGCCGTTGGCCATTCCGTGTTCACCGAGGCGGAGACTCTCGACGAGCTGAAGAGCAGGATCCAAGAGGCGGTTCGCTGCCATTTCGATCCGACCGATAGGCCGTCGCTCATCCGCCTTCACCAGGTCCGCGATGAGGTCATTGCAGCATGAAGCTCCCGCGGGACATCGGCGGGAGGGACCTCGCCGATCTCCTATCGAAGTACGGCTACGAGGTCAGTCGCCAGACGGGAAGTCATCTGCGTCTGACATCCTCAGCCGGCGAGAGAGCCCATCACCTGACCGTCCCCGCCCACAAACCACTCAAGGTCGGCACCCTGAACGCTGTGCTTACGGATGTCGCTCAGTATCTCAGGATGGATAAGCAGGAACTCATTCGTCAGCTCTTCGAGCAATAGCGGAGCGGGGCGCGACTCGCATTGAAACAGCAGGATCTATGGGGCTCTGTGTTGCGACGACTGTAAGCGGCTCGACAACCTGATGCTTTTGGCACGGAGGCTGTGAGCGCAAGCGAGTCGAGCTGCACGCAATGGACATCGTAGGATTGACCGGCGCTGCTGCTTCCCGTACGCTCCAAACATGGAGGAGACGCCATGAGCAATGAGTTCACTGCCGTCATCGAACGGGACGGCGAATGGTACATCGGCTATTGCCCGGAGATCCCTGGCGCCAATGGCCAGGGCCGCAGCAAGGACGAGTGCTTGAAGAGCCTTGCAGCAGCCATTGAGCTGATCCTTGAAGATCGTCGAGAAGAGGGTCTGCGAGGAGTTCCGGCGGATGCCCTTCGCGAGATCGTCAAGATCGGATGAAGCGCCAAGCCTTGCTAAGGCATCTGCGGCACTATGGCTGTGTCCTCAGGAGAGAAGGAGCCTCTCATTCGTTGTGGGAGAACCCCTCCACTGGGCATGTAGAGGCCATTCCTAGACACACCGAGATACCCGACCTTCTTGCGAAGAAGATCTGCCGCGGCTTCTCCGTGCCAGAACCATAGGGATAGCTCGAAGCCCCCGACGGTCCAGCAGCCTGGACTGCAGTGGGAGGCGTGCAATCTAGCACGTCGATCTGGCGCGGGATCCCGTGCCTAGCCGATGATTTCGTTCAAGCCATCGATGAGCCGACTGAGCTGCTCAGGCGGGAGTGTATCGATCAAGTCTCCGATTCGATCTGCGGAGAGCGTGCGAATCTGGCTGATCTTGACCCAAGAGCGCTTCGGGAGGTTTCTCGATGCGAGTTCCAGGGTCAGCGGGAACTCTGCGCGCTGAGGCTGGCTCGTGATCGCCATGGCGATCACGGTGCCCGATCGATCGTTGAACACGTCGTGACTGAGGATGACGACGGGACGGGTTCCACCTTGCTCGTGTCCGCGGACAGGATTGAGGTCGGCCCAGCGGATTTCACCCCTCAGTACTCCGGCCATTCCCTCAGCTCCGCGCTCAGCCCTTCCTCAGCCATCGCCTGCTCAGCCTTCGGGTCGAGTTTGGCGCACTCCTCGGCCAAGCGGGTCTTCTTCAGTCGGTTGAGTTTCTCAGTCACGGCTTCCTGAATCGCGCGGCTTCGGCTCGGGAACACGTTGCTCTTGACGAGTTCGTCGAGTTGTTCGAGGGTCGCCTTCTCGATGCTGATCGCGACTTTGGCCATGCTCATCCGGGTCACCGGTAATACCCTAAGTCATACCACCGGAGTTGTCAACCGCGGGAGTTCCGGCGGAGTTCCCGGAACGCAGTACGAAACGCAGAGTCAAGAGCGCGAAAGGCGGATGTGCCACCCGCGAACTAGAACTCCGTGTACAGCGAGTCGAGCGGGAAGACGATCCCTCCGGCGAACGCGCCGCTCAGGAGACTGAGCCCGGCGCCCTCGATGAGGTTAAACAGGGCAAAGAGTAACGGCGCAGGACCGTCGAAGCCCTGCGCCGTCCGATGCCTGGGGAGGTTCTCGTGCTCCCTACGACGTGCCCACAGCGATGTAGAGGTCGAAGACCCACTTCTCGGGGTCGGGTTCGTCCGGGGTCTGAAGGGACTCGAGCCAGCACTGGATCGTGCACGGCGGCGTGTTGCCGTGATGGTCCTCGAACCAAGCGGAGAACTCCTTCCAGACGTCCCCGATGTTTGAGAGACCGGTGAAGCGCGTGACGGCGTATCGCGCGCCGGGGACCTGTTTGATCTTGATCGGCGGCTCGGCCTTCGTGCCGGGATCGACGCGGCACCACAGCTCGTAGCCGTAGTTCTCGCTTCCGGAAGACGGATTCGGGTTGTTGAATCCGTACGACGGGTGTTCGGGCGATCCGGGCGTGAACCCGAGCTTCTTCGTGAACGCGTTCAGCATCGTCGCGGCCTGATGCTCAGGTTCTTTGCCGAACCCAAGCGCGCTGGCGACGGTCATGTCGGGCAGATCGACGTAGCGGACTTCCAGCTCCTTGCTCATGCAGACCTCCTGTGGCGGTTCTCCGATGGTGGCTTTGCGGGCGGACCGACGAACGAGCGGGAGCGACACCGAGCGGCGTCACGTGAATCGTTCGAAGGATCTCGGCCTTCCGAGCATCGAGACGAGATGCCGGAGTGGCGTGGCTCCGCTGTCTGTTCCTCCTCCCCTTCGTGCGGCGCATGTTGCGACCTCCTCTTCTTTCTGGTTCGAGTATCGCAGCTATTTATGACGCCTTGTGTCCTAATTGTGATATACTCTTTTGCTAGGTTTCGAGGAGGGACACATGCGTGCCGATCGATTGCTTTCCGTTCTGATGTTCCTGCAAAACCGGGGCCGGACGACGACGGACCGTCTGGCCGAGGAGCTCGAGGTCTCACGCCGCACGATCATCCGGGACTTGTATGCGCTGCGCGTCGCGGGGTTTCCGGTCTACACCGAGCGCGGGCCGCACGGCGGGGTGTATCTCCACGAGGACTTCCGGATGCGGCTGACGGATCTGACGCAGGGGGAGCTGGCCGCGCTGTTCACGTTTAGCGTCCCGGCGCCGCTCGCCGATCTCGGGATGGGCGGTACGGCCAAGGGCGCGTTGCTCAAGCTGGCCGCGGCGCTTCCCCAGGCACGGCAGGATGTGGAGCGCGATGTCCGAAGCCGGCTGTACCTCGATCCGAATCCGTGGCACGCCTCGCGGGAAGCGGTACCGACGCTCTCGATCCTGCGACAGGCAGCGTGGGAGGATCGTTGGCTACGCGCGACGCTTCTTCGCGCGCGTCGAATCCCGATCGAACACGAGATCGCGCCGTACGGCTTGGTCGCCAAGGGCCGCGCATGGTACGTCGTCTGGCGGCGGCGGGACGGAGAGCTGCGGGTCGACCTCGCCTCGAACGTGCTCGAGGCCGAGTTGACGGGGCAGACGTTCGACCGCCCGCCGAGGTTCGACCTCGGGGCGTTTTGGACGGCGTGGGCGGCGGCCTACGAGGCCAATCGCTGGTTCTTCCCGGCGACCGTCCGCGCGACGGCCGAGGTGCTTCCCGAGCTCGAGCGCGCGCTCGGACGACACATTCGGCGGACGGCCGACGCGGAGCAGGGATCGGGCGTCATCGAGGTGGAGATGGCCTTCGACGGTTTCGAGCACGCCCGGGCGGCGCTGCTCGCGTACGGCGGAGCGGTCGAGGTCATCGAGCCGGATGCCCTGCGTCTCTCGATCGCCGACTTCGCGCGGCGGATCGTCGAGACCTACGAACCGCGATTGTCACCGGCTTCCCATTAGAGGGAGTGTGGAGTAGGGTGCGAGCCCTGCCGTGCTTCAGTCGGCTGAGATCTCGGGAACCGGATGCAAGAAGTGCTGGAACTCCACCTTCCGACCCTCCGGATCCACGCCGAAGAAGTTGTAGATGCGATACCTCGGGTTCTCCTTCGGTTCCGTGGTCGCGATGTCTCGAAGCTTGGCGTGCATCGCGTCGACCTCCTCGCGGCTGTCGTAGAAGAACGTGACGACCCCGTCGAGGTCGGCCGTGGGCTGGCGGTGGAAGCCGACGAGCAGGTTGCCGTGTCGGAGGATGGTGATGTCCGGCTGTTCGACCCAGACCGTCATTCCGATTCGGTCGACGTAGAATGACTTCACGGCGTCGAACTGCGCAGTTCGGAGAAAAACGATCCCTCCGGCCATGGCAGCAGTGTACACGGTCTAGGGGGTGTGGAGCGCCGAGTCCGAAGAGGCAGTCCGCAACACGTCCCCCTGATGAGCGCTGCCCGCCGTCCCATCCCGTGTCGAACACGAGTGAGCGCGCTCCAGGAGCCGGCAGCGGCCGGTTCCTCGTGCTTCGCGCGCGGCCGGCGGTTCCCGGCCGAGGGGTTGACGAGCGGATGGGTCCGTGCTATGATCGTGTCATCATATGACATGATGGCATGCGAGGTGGCCATGACCGGCTCAGATGGCGCGCGCAGACCGATCAAGCGGGAGACGCTGGCGGACCAGATCGCGTCCGACATTACAAGCCAGATCCTCGGCGGCGACCTCGCCTCCGGCTCCGCGCTTCCCACCGAGCCGCAGCTCGCGGAGCAGTACGGTGTCAGTCGTTCGGCGATCCGCGACGCGACGCGGTTGCTGCTGGCGCGGGGGCTCGTCGAGGTGAGACAGGGCAAGGGCGTCTTCGTGACGACCTCCCAGAGCGAGCCGTTTGCCGACGCGCTTCTGCTGGCGCTCCGTCGCGACGGGGCCACCGCGTGGGACGTCGACGAATTCGTCGATCGGCTCGACATCCTGGCCGTATCTCTGGCGACGGAGAACGCCACCGACGAGGAGATCGACGAGATCGAGCGGCGCAGCGGCGCGTTTCTCGAAGCGCTCGAGGCGACGAACGACGTGGCGGACGAAGCCGCGTTCGAGCGCGTCGCGCGGCGTGCCGAGGAGACGTACGACAGCCTCAACGAAGCGCTCATCGCGGCGACGCACAACAAGGTGCTCGAGCACGTCGCCCGGCCACTCCACGCCTTGCGACGTCTCCGGGAATGGGACCTCAGCCAGGTCGCCGGCAAGACGGACGCGCCCGACATTCACGAGTTCGATCGACGGGCACAAGCGGCGATGCTCGAGTGTCTGCGGAGTCGCGACCCGTCGCGGGCGGAGCCCGCGTTGTCGAGCATCGTGGAGCTGCCGCAGGAGGCGATCGACGCGCTGAAGCGCACCCCCGTGGGCGAGGTCGCCCACATCGTGATTACGGCCGTGTGGACGAATCGGAAGGAGGAAGCGAGTGGTTAGGGTACGCGTGTGCTTGGAAGTCCCGGGCTTGGTCCGGGTGGCGGTCGTCCTTCGGGATGGCTCCTGGCTTCCGCTCACCATCGAGTTGCGCGCGGAGTGATCCGCGCGTCGGAAGAAGAGCGGCCGGTTCCCACAACGTCTGCGCCAGGAACCGGCCGGCGGTCGGCGCCCTGAGGCGCCTATGCATCGCCATTATACGGAGGCAGCATGAAGGAGCTACTTCGCAACGCGCTCGAAGGCCTCGATGTCGACTACGCCGACATCCGGTTCGACGAAGAGCGCAAGACCGAAATCACGCTCAGCAATGGGCGTGCGGAGAAGGTGGCCGTGTTCTCGCCGCGTGGTGGGCACGTCCGCGCGTATGTCGACGGCGCCAAGGCGATCGCGTCGTTCAGTCGGATCGAGGACGCGCGCAGCGTCGCGGAGGAGACGGCCGCCGCGGCGCGCGCTGCCTCCGGGCACTGCGAGACGCTCGTCCGGCGGGCCGAGGCCCCGGTGATCGATCGGGACTTCTCGGTCTCCTCCGGGACGGACCCTCGAACGGTCTCCCTGGCCGAGAAACACGATCTGTTGGCCCACTACGACGGCATTGCGACGGCCGTTCCCGAGGTCCTCATGACGCAGTTCATGTACGGGGACTCCTTCGGACACCGCGTCTTCGCGAACACGGAGGGGACAGCCGTGAGCCACGAGCACCTGATCTCCCACATCCTGGGCGTCGTCGTCGGACGCCGCGGGGACGCCGTTCGCCGAGCGTACTTCGCCATCGGTGGGTGCTCCGACTACGGGAGGCTGCTCGATCGGGAGAAGCTGCTTCGCCGGTCACTGACGGAGCTCGACGAGCTCCTCTCCGCTCAGCCGGCGGTCGCGGGTGTCTATCCGGTGGTCCTCGACACGTACGGGGCGGGCATCTTCATTCACGAGGCGTTCGGCCACATGTCGGAGGCGGATCTGGTCACCCACGAGCCGGTGCTCCGAGAGCGCTTGGCGTTCGGCGCGGACATCGCGTCGCCGATTCTCAACGTGGTCGATGATCCGACCATTCCGGATCGAGGCGGAACGTACGCGGTCGACGACGAGGGTGTCATCGGGCGGCGCACGAGCCTCATCACGGAAGGCCGGGTCGCCGGCCGATTGCACTCGAGGGAGACGGCGGCGGCACTGGGCGAGCCGATCACCGGGCACTGCAGGGCCTCCGACGCCGGGTTCGAGCCGGTCGTCCGAATGTCGAACACCGTCATTGAGCCCGGCGCGAGCACGCTCGACGAGATGATCGCCTCGATCGAGGACGGCTACTACATCGCCGGCGGAGCGGGTGGACAGGGAGGCGTCGACTTCACGTTCGGCGCCCGATGGGCACGCCGCATTCGGAACGGGCAGCTCGGGGAGATGGTCTCCGACGCCAACCTCTCGGGAAACCTGTTCACGACGCTCAAGGGGATCTCGATGGTCGGCGACGACCAACAGCTTTTCGAGTACTGCGACTGCGGGAAGGGAAGCTTCGATGGCATTCAAATGACGACGCGCATCTGTGCCGGGGCTCCGCATATCCGGATCGATGCCGTGACGGTGGGAGGTGTTTCCGAATGACGTTCGTCGATGAAGCGAGGAAGTCCGTCGATCAGGCCGAGGTCTACGCCGTCCGCCGGAGGGTGGCGCAGGTACGGTTCCGGGAGGGTGCGCTCGCTCTGGTGGCCCACCGCGACACGTCCGCGTGTGCCCTGCGCGTAATCGCGAAAGGGAGGCTCGGGGCCTCGTTCGGGGAGTCGGCCGCGCAGGCCGGCCTCCTCGAGGACGCCATCGCGGCCGCCGCGTACGGCCAGGAAGCCTCGTTCTCGTTCGCTCCCGCCCAGGAGTACCCGTCGGTGCACCACTCCGATCCGACGCCGGACCCGCTAAGCGCGAGCGACCTGATCGAGCTCGCCATCGGCATTCGAGAGCGGATCCGCCGGGCGGTGCCCGATGCCGTCGTCAACCTCCTGTGCGAAGCCGAGTCCGGAGAGCGCTCGATCGAGACGACCGAGGGAGCCACGGCGGAGGAGGCGTTCGCGCGCACAACGCTCGGCGTGCAGGTTCCGTACCCGTCGGGCGACACGGACGTCGGTGCGACGGCACGGCTGATCCTCACCGGGTCGGTCGAGGTGCCCGACGCCTGGATCGGCGAGCTGCTCGAGAGGCGGCGCTGGGGAACGAGCGCGTCGGTCCCCTCGTCCGGACGGCACCCCGTGCTGCTGACGCCCCACACGAGCCACCTTCTTACGCTGACGCTGGCGGCCTGTCTCGGCAGCGACAGCGTGTCCAAGGGCGCCTCGCCGCTCGGCGGGGAGGTCGGCGAGCGGATCCTCAGCGATCGGCTGACGATCCGCGAGGACCCGATACACGCAGGGTTCCCATTCGCGCGATCCTTCGACGACGAGGGCGTCGCCGTCCAGCCGAGGGCTGTCGTCGAACAGGGCGTCCTCCGGAGCTTCCTGACCGACCTGCGAGGGGCCGCGGATCTCGGGCGGTCGCCGACGGGGAACGCTGTGAGGCGGACGATGTTCAGCGAGAAGGTCGAGGATGCTCCGGCCCCGAGCTGGCTCGGCGCGATCATCGAGCCGGGGGAGGATCCCTGGAGGGACCTCATGACCGGGATCGATGATGGGCTCCTGGTGACGCGGCTGTCGGGGCTGCACTCGAGCAACCTCCTTCAGGGGCAGTACGCGGTCAACGTGGATGGTTTCCACATTCGAAGCGGGGAGCCGGTCGGCTACCTCGAGCGCACGATGATCGCGGGCAACCTCTTAGAGGACTTCGGGAACGTCCGCGCGGTGAGCAGCGAACGCGAGTCGACGGCGCAGGCGGAGATGCAGGTCGCGGGGCTCGCACCGTACATCCTGCTCGATTCCGCTCAGGTCACGGTCGGATAGACGACCTTCCAGGATGCGTGGGAGGCCGCCCAGCGGCCTCCCACGCCGATCTCGGCACCGCAGTTGCCCTCAGAACCCCATGACGAGGGAGACGAGCGGGACGGCGACGGCGCCCGCGAGCATCCCCGTGAACCCGCCCCAGAAGCCGCCGGCGAGGACGGCCAGGCCGATCGTCCGCGGGACGTCGAATCTTCCCCAGTAGCTTTCGGGAACCTCCAGGAGGGGGTACGCGATCACGAAGTTGAGCGTGAAGACGATTCCGCCGACGAACGCACCGCCCACGAGGCCCAGCCCGGCCCCTTCGACGACGGCGAAGAGGGGAGACGGCTGGTGTCGAAGGGCCACGTTGGCGATCCAACGTCCGGCGAGGGCTCCGGCGGCCGCCCCGGCCGCCGCGACGGGGATCGTCAGCAGGAGCGTGTTCGACAGGGGCGTGTCGATGGCGTCGAGGCTGAAGCCGACGCCGATCGAGGCCCCCGCAGCGAGACCGGCCGCCGCGCCGACGATCGTCATGCCCGTCCGCACGAATTCGGCTCGGTCGTCAGGCTCCGCGCCGAGGAGCGGCGATGCGGGCATCGACAGCGCGAGCAGGATGCAGAGGACCGCGCTCATTCGTTTCATCGCATCGCACGATGACATTTCGGCGGGCGGTCTGTCAAGGCAGCGAAGGCGCCCGTAAGGGCGACGGCGACGCCAGAAGATCACTCGATCTCCACTCCGCCCTCACAGCTTCGGGGTTTGATGGGGAGAGTTAGTTGAGGAAGCGCTTCGGGAGGTGAGACCGAAGATGACTGCGAGATCTCGGAGAAGAATGAATCGATGGGCCGTCGTGGCAATCGTCGCTGCGACCGGCTTGGGTATGCTCGCGTGGCAGCTGGGCGGTTCGATGCGTCAGACGACCGGGGAGGAGAACATGAGCGGCAACGGTGTTTCACAGAAAGGCGCGCGTGAAGCGATCTTCGCCGGGGGATGCTTCTGGTGCATCGAGGCGGCGTTCGAGCTCGTTCCCGGCGTCGCCGAGGCGATCTCCGGCTACACCGGCGGCACGGTGGAGAACCCGACCTACGAGCAGGTGTCCACCGGGACGACCGGCCACTTCGAGGCGGTGCTCGTCCGATTCGATCCGGAACAGGTCACCTACGAAGAGCTGCTCGAGCAGTTCTGGCGGAGCATCAACCCGACCGACGCCGGCGGGCAGTTCCACGATCGCGGCAGCCAGTACAACACGGCCATCTTTTACCTGGATGAGGAGCAACGGGAGCTCGCGGAGGCCTCGAAGCGTGCGCTCGAGGAGTCCGGCGTGTTCGACGAGCCGATCGCGACCCAGGTCCTCCCGGCGCAGACCTTCTACCCAGCGGAGGGGTATCACCAGAACTACTACCAGAAGTCCCTGGCGCAGTACAAGGCCTACAGCTCCGCATCCGGGCGGGCCGCCTTCCTCGAGGAGACCTGGGAAGGACACGACGATGTCTCACTTCTTCCGTCGGCTGACCGCCCGTGGGAGGACTTCGTGAAGCCGTCGGAAGGGGAACTTCGCGGCATGCTCACCCCGCTTCAGTACTCGGTGACTCAGGAGAACGGAACGGAGCAGGCGTTCCAGAACGAGTACTGGGACAACCACGAGGCGGGCCTCTACGTCGACGTCGTCTCCGGCGAGCCGCTGTTCAGTTCGCTGGACAAGTTCGATTCCGGCACGGGCTGGCCGAGCTTCACCCGGCCGATCGAGCCCGACAGCGTGGTCACCAAACGAGACACGAGCCTGTTCATGGTGCGCGTGGAGGTCCGAAGCCGGTCCGCCGATTCCCACCTGGGGCACCTGTTCGACGACGGACCTCCGCCCACCGGCCAGCGGTATTGCATCAACTCGGCCGCGTTGCGATTCGTCCCGAAGGACCGTCTCGAAGCCGAAGGGTACGGCGCGTACCTCGAGCGCTTCGAGTGAGTCGAACGGGTGTTGAGGTACTCCCGAGCCCCCAGCGGCTCGACAGCCTGACGTCCTAGCCTGAAGGCCGGGAGCGACCGTCGGCGGTATACTCCTCGGGATCCGCGGTGGAGGAGATCGAACGTGGCGCTTCGGCAGACCTACCTGTCCATGAAGAAGAAGCTCCCGAACGACGCCGAGGTCGTCCTCGTGATGCGCGGCCGTGGGAACGACGAGCTGGCTCCATCGAAGGAGCTGCTCGACGAGTACAAGCGCCGAGAAGCGGAGTGCGCGAAAACGGTGAAGGATTCGACCGAAGCCGCTTGGTGTGCCTATGAGGCCGTGGACTACGAGCGGCGCTTCCGCGCGTTGATCGAGGGCAATCCCACCAGCCTCGAACGTCTGAAACGGCTTTCCGAGGAGAGCCTGGAGCGGGACGTCTTCCTCATCTGCTATGAAGGCGAGGACAAGCCCTGCCATCGGAAGCTGTTGCTGAAGATCGCCGAAGAGGAGTTCGAAGCGGTGATCGACGCCTCTCCGTTCCTGCCTCCGGGGTAGACGTCCACGCCGGGCGCATCGGCGAGGCCGATGCCGCTTCACGAAAGCTGCTTCCGCATCGGGACAGGCTCAAGCCGTCCTGATCTTCACCTCGGGCGCCTGACGGCCGACGAGGTGCGCGCTCGTTGAGCCGCCGCCGTCGCGGTTCAGCAGCGCTTGGCGGGAGCGTGGAATAGCATTTCGGTAGGACTCCTTATCTTCGTCGTGAGCGGGGAGCGTTCTGTCGGTTGGTCGTCGCGGAGGTCGACCGCGCTATCCCGTTCCACGGGAAGCGTCGGCCTCCTCTTGCGCCAGGACGGCCAACCGTGTCGATACGGACTCGACAAGGTCATCCAGAGCCGAGACGAACTCCTGCTCGCTTCGCATGAGTCGCGTCGGCATCTCGCTGGCGGACGTCCCGATCTCCCGAAGGAACGCCGTAGCGATGCCCCTTCGTTCGAGGACTTCGATGAGTCTGCGCATCGCTTCGATGAGGCGAAGCGGTCCGTATCGCGGTGGCTCGGTCATCAGATTCCGAGACGAGACGAGCATGAACGCCACAAGCTCGAGGAGGTCCACGCCGTCCGAGCGGCTCATGTCCCGTCCCCCTCCTTGCCTTCATCGCGGGTCGCGCTGCCTCGTTGCGGGTCCGAATCCCCGTCGAGGTAAGGGTACCCCCATCGGTCGAGATGGATGAGGCCCTCGGACGTCCGCGGCGGCGGCGGGGGCACGTTGGCTGGATGGCCGACGGTGATCAGCAGCTGCGGGACGACCTCCTCGGGCAGGCGCAGGATCTTCTGTACGGCGCCGGGGTGAAAGGAGAGGACGGCACACGTCCCCAGTCCCTCAGTGTGAGCAGCGAGCATGATCGTCTGTGCCGCCATCGCGGTATCCATGGGAGCGCACTGGTCTCTGCCCATCGCGCCGCCCAGTTCCTCCGCACGCTTGCGGTCTTGGCAGATCGCGAGGATTGCCGGGGGCGGTCGGCTGATCCCCGGGCTGACGGCGTGAATGGCGCGAACCGTCGGCCCGTCCGTCACGATGACAAACCGCCACGTCTGAGCGTTGCCGCCGGTGGGGGCCCACATCCCCAGTGCGACGAGGGGCGCCAGTCGCCCAACGTCGACCTTCGCCTCCGTGAACTGCCGGACGCTTCGTCGGGTCGTGATGACCTCCTTGAGGATCCGGGCTGCCTCAGTTTCCGACATCGGCGCCTCCCTGTGACATGGCGGTGAAGATGTGCTGGAGAAGGCTCACGGCGCGCTGCATGTCGGAAATCAAGATGTGTTCGTCGGAGCTGTGCTCGTCCCGAACGCCTGTACCGAGGACGACCGCCTCGATTCCGTGTTCATTGTAGATCGACCCGTCCGTCCCGCCGCAGATGACGCGGACGACAGGATCCAGTCCCGCGTCGCGAATCGCGCGCGTCGCGACGTTCAATACGCGTCTGTCCTCCGGAATCGCGTGGGCGCGGTACGCGAGCTCAGAGCGGATCTCGGCTGACGCGCCGACCGATCTTGCGTTGACGGAGCAGATCTCTTCTATCCGTTTGGCGATCTCCGTGGCGCGGTCGTGGTCCAGGCTGCGGCACTCGGCGACGATCTTCGTCCTTTCGGGGACGCCGTTTCGGATCAGGCCGCCTTCAATGATCCCTACGTTGGCGGTCGTCCGGTCGTCGAGCCGACCCAGTGGGAGAGCGGCGATCGCCCGGGATGCTGCCACGATGGAGGAGATCCCCTTCTCCGGCTCCATGCCGGCGTGGGCGGCCTTCCCGACGAACGTCACATCGATCAGGTAGTGAGAAGGGCCGCCGACGACGACTCCGTCCAGGGTGTCCCCGTCGAGCACAAACCCCTCCCGTGCATCGATCCCTTCGTAGTCCAGATGACGCGCGCCAATCAGGCCGACCTCCTCCTCGCGCGTCACGACGAACTCGATCGGCGGGTGGCGGTCGGCCGTCTCGACGGCCTGGATGAACTCCGCGATCCCTGCTTTGTCGTCGGCCCCGAGAATGGTGTCTCCCTGCGATCGGATGACGTCTCCTTCGACGACGGGCTCAATGCCTTTCCCCGGCTTGACTGTGTCTCCGTGGCACGCAAACAGCACAGGAGTCTGTCGGTCCGAGCGCTTGCCTTGTAGGTGGGCGATGAGGTTTCCGTACTCGTCCCGGCGGCACACGGCACCAAGCCGCTCCTCGAGCCGTCGGCTCAGATGGTCAAGGAACTCCTCTTCGTTCCCGGATTCGCTGTCGATTCGGACGAACCCGCAAAACGTCTCGACCATGGGGTCTTCCATCGGTGTCACCTCCATTGAAACGGACCGTCTCTTCCTACGCCTTTCCGAGCTCGCGGGCAAGGGGGATCAGCTGCTGGTCCACCACCCGACCGTCTTCGAGAAGCTGCGTCCCGTCGAGCCAGACCGATGAGCGGAGGCACACGCCGTCACCGTGCGAGACGGCGTCGCCCAACGCGCCACCGAAGACCTCGGCCTGGTACCCAAAACCCCACTGGGTGCATCCCCAGATTCGCTCGTCCTCGGTGCACTTCCCGGTCAGCTGCGCCCCAGGATTGAACCCGTAGCACGTGTGGGCAAGATGATACATCCGCTCGTCGTCCAGGCCGGCAAGCCACTCGCGAACCCTGGCGGCTTCGTCGCCTCCCTCGATCTTGACGATCCTGCCTCGTTCCACCATGAACGTGATCGGGGATCGCAGAATCCCCAGGTCCATGTCGCCTCCGCCGTGAAACGAGCCGTCGAACACGATCACACCTTCGATCGATTCCTCCAGCGGCGCCCAACCGATCTGACCCAGCATGAAGTGCACACCCGGGCTTGAAGCGTCTCCGCTCTCGTTGGTGACGGGCCTTCCGGCGTTCCGGAAGGAGACGTCCGTACCCGCCGGATTGGTGATCCGCAGGGTCTGGGCGGCGCGCGTTCGTTCTGCGACGGCTGACATGAACGGCCTCAGTGCGTCCAGATCGACCGCGCCCAGGCACCGCCACAGCGACGCGGGATCCATCTTCCCGAGATGGAAGTATCGCGTCTTGGTCCCTTCGGCCATGGCCTTCTCCCACCACGTATTGCAGTACAGCCACAGCTCGTTCAGCTCGATCCAGACGTCCGTGCGTTCGATCGCGCCGCCGAGGCAGTCGGGGAGGCGCGATTCGCCCGCTTTTCCGTACGCGGGAGGAGTGGTGTGATACGCGATCATCGTCTTGGCCCCCGCGCTCTCGGCGGCTCTTGCCATCGCCAGAGCGAGACGGAAGTCGGCCTGAGAATCGATGGTGATGAGGAGGGTCTCATCCGGTTGAACGCGCAGGATCTGGTTGATTGTCTTGCTTGCCAATGCAGCCAGTTCGAGTTCGAACTCCCCGATCACGGTTTCCTCCTGTCCCTAGATCTCAGCGTTCCGAGTGCGACTCGGGATCCGGATGCCCCTTCGCTGGCGACAGGACCGGCCACCAACCGGGTGAGGCAAACGCTTCGGCCAGCTTCAATGCGGCCGTGGCCGGTTCGACGACAGGAACGCCCAAACGCTCGGCGAGTCGACCGGCGATGCGTCCCATGGCCGTGCAACCCAGCACGATGACCTCGGCGCCGTCCTCCGTTACGGCTTGACGCGCGACCTGCTCGACCGCCTCGAGCGTGCGGTCGTCGTCATCGAGATCCAAGACGTGGAGGGACGTCGAGCGGATCGACGCCACCCGGCCGCCCAGTCCCATCTCCCGGAGCTTTGCGATCATCGGCGCCCGGCTCTCGGGAACCGGCATGATGACCGAGAACCGCTCGCCGAGCAGTAGCGAGACGCAGAGCGCGGCTTCTCCTGCTCCGACGACCGGGATGCGAGCGGCTTTCCGCGCTGCCTTGAGCCCCGGGTCGAGCGTGCAGTCGATCGTCACCGCATCGAAGCCCTGTTTCTCCGCGCGTTCCGCCTCCGAGAACACGGCCAGCGCAGCGATGAGATGATCCCGTTCGTTTTCCGTCGCCGGCGGGCAATCGGACGGGGCGACGAGTGTGACGGTCGTGTCCCGTCCAAGCGCCGCCTGCCGGCTGGCCAAGTGGGTTCGCGCGAGCTCCTGGGAGGAACTCGCCATGATCGCCTTGATCTTCATCGTCCTCTCGTCTCCCCGTGTCGCATGTCCCGTAGGCGCCGACGCGCCTACTTCCCGATCTCCCGCGCCATCTCCACCAGCTCCGGATGGACGACTCGCCCCTCCTCGAGGAGGGAAACGTCATCGAGCCAGACGCTGGATTGGAGACAGATCCCGTCTCCGTGTGAGACGGCTTCCGGGAGGTTTCCATCGAACATCGGGCCCTGATAGCCGTTGCCCCATTCGGTGGCGCCCCACACTCGCTCATCTTCCGTACACAGCCCCGTCAGGATGGATCCCGGGTTGAAGCCGTAGCAGATGTGCGCCAAGTTGTACATGTTGGGGTCGCCGAGCCCTTCGAGCCAGGCACGCAATCGTGCGGCCTGGGCCCCGCCGGAGATCTCGACAATCCGGCCCGCTGCGATGCGAAGCGCAATCGGCTCGACGAGTACACCGAGATCCGCGTCGCCGCCACCGGAGAAAGACCCGTCGAAGACGATGGTTCCCTCGATGCTCTCCTCACGCGGAGCCCAGCCGATCTGCCCGACCAGGAAGTGAGGTCCGGGCGTGTCGGCGCGCAGCTCATTGGTCACCGGACGGCCGGGGACGTTCTCGAACGCGACGTCCGTCCCGGCTGGGGTTGTCACGCGCATGTTCGAAGCTCGTTCGGTCAGTTCGACCACCTTGTTCTGGAATCGTTCTTGCAGCGACATATCGAGGCGGGCGATGCACCGAACCACCCGATCCGAGTCGAGTCCTCCGAGGAAGAGGTAACGCGTCTTCCCGTTGGACATCGCGTCGATCCACGGCGTGGAGTACAGAAGCCACTGATCGTTGAACTCGATCCAGACGTCGGCCGCCGGAATCGCCCGCTTCAGAGGCTCCGGCAGCTGGGCGTCGGCGACTTTGCCGTATCCCCGCGGCGTGGAGTGCCACGCGACGATCACCCTTCCGCCCTCGGCCTCCGCCGCTTTGGCGACTTCCTCCACCGGCCGGAAGTCCATAGCCGAGTCGACGGTCAGAAGCACCGACTCCCCCGGGCTGATGGCGCAGAGGTCGCGAGCGACGATCCGCCCGGCCTTCGCCAGTTCCAGATCGTATCGAGCCGGCATACGTTCGATCACCTCCCTTGGATAGTCGCCCGATCTCGGAGGCGCTATCGCTTGGCTACCAGATCCTCGATCGGCGTGTAGTCGATCTCGAAGTCGAAGTGCCTCGGCCCGAGGATGTCGATCCCCTTGGGCGAGCGGAACTGCTCGACTGCGCGCAGGCCGATGACGGCGACCTCCTGCCCTTCCTCGATCTGCGAATTGGCGTACGGCTCCCCCGTCTTTCGATCGACGACGTTGATCATGTCGGGGCTGGTCACGTAGGCGTTGCCGTTGAGCCAAGAAACGTGGTTTTCGTTCTTGAACCAGATTTTAAACGCCGAATCGGCGAAGTCTCCCTGCCCCTCAATGGTATGCGTTCCCCAGTAGTAGCCCTCCTTGTCCTCCCACTCCTTTTTCGAGACCTTGCCCTCGAACAGAAGCCAGCCCTTCAGGGTCTCGACCAGCTCCCGGACGGGATCCCGCCCGGCATCTTGCGACTCCCTTATCGATCGGCCGATCCGGAGGCAGTCCGACAGGGTTCCCGGAATGATCGCCTTCTTCATGTCGCTTCCATGGAACAGGAATCCCGCCTGGCCGGCGAGCCCGAACGACGAAGCGGCGAGGAATTTGCCCATTCGTTCGGCCATCTCGTAGCCGACGCTCTCGGTGATCACGCAGAGATTTCCGTAGTTGTCGACGCTCGAGATCGGCCAGAGCGGCAGGTCGTTGAGATACGGCGTGGTCTGCGGGATCTCCGGGATCGCTCGCCCAGTGTAATCGCCGTCCACGATGTTAATGCCGAGCCGGGCAGCGGCGGCCACCGCACCGGGCGTGTTGGACCCCCCCAACTCGATGGCTACGATCGCTCCCACCTTCACGTTCATGTGCTTCTCGAGCAGACGGATCGATTCGGCCTGGACGCTCTTGTATCGCTCCTTCGACAGCCCGAGATGCTTCATCTTCCGCTTCGCCTCATCGGTGACGGGAGCAATCGACCCCATGAGGAAAGGACAGGCAGTCCATGCGTCGTCCGCGATGTCACCGGGGGCCGTCCAAGTGATCTCGAATCCGTCGGCCCGGGCTGCGTCGAGCCACGCGACACCGTCTGTGGGATTGCCCCCTCCTCCCGTCCCCATGAAGGTGCATCCTCTGACGAAGTCCCGGATCTGCTGATCGGTGTGAAGCGTTGTCATGTTCTCCTCCTTGTGAGATAGGCTCTGTTCCGTTATCCCTCTCTAGGGTGGTCCGCTTTCTGTGTCATGGCCCTCGAGTGTCGCACGTTCTGCTCGTCGGACTTCCGGGTCCAACGACCTCCCGACTCCCTCCCTTGGACTTGCCAGCTCCTCCGCCCGCCAGCACCGCACGAGATGTCCTGGCGCGGCTTCAACGATGGGGGGGAGCTCCTCGGCACATCTTGCCTGGGCGACCGAACACCTCGGATGAAAGGCGCAACCGCTTGGCGGTGTAACCGGACTTGGGATCTCTCCTCCCCTGCTCATCTTACGTGGCTTGACGCCTTCCTCCGCCTGCGACACGACCGGCGCCGCCGCGATGAGCGTCCTCGTGTAGGGGTGGAAGGGACGACGAAACAGCTGTTCGACCGGACCGAGTTCGTAGATCTTTCCGACGTACATGACGGCGGCTCTGGCCGCGATCGTTCGCACGAGGCTCAGGTTGTGCGTGATGAACAAGTACGACAGCCCCAACTCCTCTCGAAGCCGGACGAACAGCCCGATCAGCTTCGCCTGCACCGATACGTCGAGCGCCGACGTTGGTTCGTCCAGCACCAAGAAGGAGGGGTTGACGGCCAGAGCCCTCGCGATCGCAACCCGCTGCCGTTGTCCTCCGCTGAGAGCGGAAGGGTACTTGTACATGTACCGGCTGGACATCTCGACCTGCTCGAGAAGGTTCCGGACGATCGCTTCCCGCTCCCTTCGGGACTTGGCAAGCCCGTAGATGATTAGGGGATCCTCGAGAGTGCTTGTTACGTTGCGACGGGGGTTCAAAGAGGACTTGGGATCCTGAAAGACCATCTGAATCTCCCGTCGAAACCACTTCGCGGTCTGCCTGTCCAGCTGCGAGACGTCCCGCCCCTTGAGCTGGATCGTTCCGCTCGTTGCCCCGTAGAGGTGGACAATGGTCTTGGCCACGGTCGATTTTCCCGATCCGGATTCTCCGACCAGGCCGAAGATCTCTCCGGGGTGGACCTCGAAGGTTACGTCATCGACCGCTTTCACGTGCCCGAGGACGCGGTTCAGCAGGCCGGAATGAAGCGGGAAGTGCTTCCTGAGGTTCTCCACGCCGAGAATCGGGTCATGCATGGGTCTCTCCACCGTACAGGTAGCAGGCCACGTGTCGCCCCGCAGCCGTCTCCACGGGCAACGGCTTCCGCTTCTCACAAACGTCCATCCGATGATCGCATCGGGGGTGGAATCGGCATCCTGGGGGGGCTTCGGTGTAATCGGGAACCGTCCCGGGGATTCCCTCGGCCAGGACCTCCCCGGTGAGGCGGGGAACGGAGGCCACCAGTCCCCTGGTGTACGGGTGCTCCGGTGCATCGAGGATGGCCTTTGCCCGCCCGGTTTCCGCGATCTGCCCGGCATACATGATGTAGACGCGTTCTGCAATCTCCCGGACCACACCCAGGTCATGCGTGATCATCAGGATGGCGATCTGAGCCTCCCTCGCTAAGCCCTTCAGCAACTCGAGAATCTGTGCCTGAATGGTCACATCGAGCGCCGTTCCGGGCTCGTCTGCCACCAGCAGTCGCGGACGGTTGACCAGCGCCATCGCAATGAGGGCTCGCTGCCGCATCCCTCCGGACAACTCGAGGGGGTACATCTTGAGCATGCGCTCGGGATCCGGTAGCCGCACGGATTCAAGGGCCTCGACTGCAGTTCGCCTCAGCGTGGCCCGCGCGGGGCGCCTCCCGTCCCCCGCCCTGCGGCGACCGTAGCGGATCACGTCGACTATCTGCTGGCCGACGGTGAACACAGGATTGAGCGAACTGAGCGGATCTTGGAAGATCATCGCGATGATCTTCCCCTTCATGGCGAGGATCTCCGTGGGAGACATCTTCAGGACGTCCTTCCCGGCGAGGAAAACTTCTCCTGTGGGGAACTGAGCTGGAGGCGACTTGAGGATGCCCATGGCGGCTTTCATGGCCACGGTCTTTCCGCATCCCGTCTCTCCTACCAGTCCGACGCGCTCTCCCTCGCGAACTTGAAGACTGACGCCGTCGAGTACTCTGGAGATGCCTTCATAGACACGAAATTGGACGTGCAGATTCCGGACGTCCAACAGGAGAGATCGCTCCGCCATCGACTAGACCCCCTCCTCCACCGCCAGCGCGTCCCGCAGCCCGTCCCCCAGGAGGTTGAAGCCCAGAATGATGAGGAAGATTGCCAAGCTCGGAAAGACCGTCATCCACCATCTCTCCGGCAGATACTTCGAGCCGATCGAGATCATCGTCCCCAGATCCTCCGCAGGAGGCTGTGCGCCCAGGCCGAGGAAACTCAGTCCGGCTCCCACCAGGATGACGAACCCCGCGTCGAGAGTGATCTTGACGATGATCGGAGACGCGCAGTTGGGCAGGATGTCCCTGAAGATGATGCGCAGATGGCTCGCCCCCAGCACTCGGCTGGCCTGTACGAATTCCTCGGTCTTGATGGAGCGAGTAATTCCGTGGACCAAGCGACAGTGCCACGTCCACCAAATCGAGGCGACGGCGAGCATGGCCTTGTCGATGCTTGGGGTGAACGCTGCGCAGATGGCCAGGGCCATGACCAACGCTGGCAGGGAGAGGAAGATGTCGGTGATCCGCATGATGATGGTCTCGGTTTTCCCACCGATGTAACCGGCAAGCAAGCCGAGGAAGACCCCGAAGGGCACGCTGATTCCCAGGACCACGCCGGCCAGCATGAACGAGATCTGCGAACCGAAGATGATCCGGGTCAGCACGTCGGCTCCGAGCGAATCCGTCCCAAACCAGTGCGCTGCGCTGGGAGGCTTGAACGCGTTCATGAAATCCGTGTACGCACCCGCGTGATGAGGATAGGGCGTCACGAAGTGGGCAAAGCTCGCGAGGAAAACGAAGAACAGGACCATTGCCCCGCCGATGAGAGAGATGCGGTTTCGGCTGAATTTGTACCACCCTCGGCCCAGCCGATCTCTGAACGCTGCCCACCGAGCGTCTTCCCGCTTCCGAGGGGCGTGCTGGTCGGACGGCATCATGCTTCCTCCTGGCGTTTCCGAATCCGCGGGTCGATGTAGCCCGAGAGGATGTCGACGATGAGGTTCACGACCACGAAAGCCAGCCCGATGATGAGAACCACTCCCATCACCGCGTTGAAGTCTTTGCGCAGAATGGCTCGAATTCCGTACTTGGCCATTCCAGGCCAAGCGAAGACGGTTTCCACGAGGAAAGCGTTGCTGAGCTCGGACGCGAAGGTCAACCCGAGCACGGTCAGTGGTGGGATGGACGCGGGCTTCAGCATGTACTTGAAGGCGACGACTCGGTTGGGGATGCCGAATCCTCGCGATGCCTCGATGTAGTCTTGGCTTGCCACATCGCTCATGCTTCCGCGCGTCAGTCGAGCGATTTGTCCGATGCCCGTCATCGCGATCGCGAAGGACGGAAGGATGATGTGCGAAAGCGCGTCTCCGAGCGCGCTGAAGTTCCCCGTGATCAAGCTGTCCACAATCAGCAGCCCCGTGTAACGGACGGGGGCCGCCGTCATCAGTCCTAGCCGGCCCGTTGTCGGCAGGATGCCCAGCAAATAGGAGAAGATGAGCTGCAGGACAAGACCGACGACGAACGGAGGGACAGCGACGCCGACAAACGCAAGCACCCGTACAGCATTGTCCGGCCATCGATCCTTGTAGCGCGCCGCCATGACTCCGAGCGGGACACCGAGCAGCAGAACCCACAGGATCGACACAAGCACCAGCTCCACCGTGGCCGGGAGGTAGTGTGCGATGTCAAGCGCGACGTTCCGACGCGTCTGGAACGACAGACCGAAGTCGCCACGGAAGATCCCCGTGATGTACGTCCAGTATTGCACAGGCAGCGGTTTGTCCATTTCCATTTCGCGGCGCAGGTTCTCGATCTGCTCCTTGGAGGCAAACGGACCCAGCGCCAGTCGTGCGGGATCCCCGGGCAGTGTCCGCGCAATGACGAAGATGAGGATCGACAGCCCAAGCAACACCAAGATCGTGTACAGCAGCCGACGCGCCAGGAAGTACGAGAACTTCACGGTCCGCCCCTGTCTTCCCCAACCAGAGGGAGGGAAGCTAAGCTTCCCTCCCTGCGTTCAATCGAATGCGCTATTCCTCGTACCACCAGTCGCGGAAGTAGTAGTAGAAGCTCATCACCGGTCGATAGGTGAAGCCCTTCAACTCCTCCTGGACCGCGACACGCAACGCCAGGACGTTGACGAAGATGTCGGGGCATCGTTCCACGATCATATGCTGGAGCACGTTCATGATGTGGGCGCGTTCCTCCGGGTCGAGGGTGGACCGCTCCATCTCGATCAGGCGATCTACCTCGGGATCAAGCAGCCACTCGCACGAAGCCCACGTCCCGGCGGCCTCGGACAAGTACATGAAGCTGAAGTACGTGTCGGGGTCCGGGTAGTTCGAGGAGACGGAGATGATCATCACGTTGGGGGTCGTCTCAATCGTAGTAGCCAGATCGGTCATTCGACCCCACGGCTCCACTTGGATCTCGACGTTCACGCCCAGCGTCTCCATCGTCTCCTTGAATTGAACGGCGACCCTCCGTCGTGCCTCGAGTCCCTGCGGAGTCACTACGGTGATCGTTGGGACGTCCGGGTAGTACTTGCTCTGCTCGAGCTCCTCCCTTGCCTTGTCCAAGTCCTGATAGTACTGGAAGGCCCTGGGGTTGTGACCGGGAATCCCAGGCGGGATAGGGCCTCGAGCCGCTCCGGATCCCGGCTCCACCACGTTGATCATGGTGTCGTAGTCGAACGCCCAAGCCATCGCTCGGCGGATGTGGACGTCATCCGTCGGAGCCTTTTTGGTGTTGATCTTGTAGCAGAGCTCTTCGGGTGAGAGATACGTGAGTACTTCCACCCCGGGAATGGCGTCCATCTCGACGTAGTCTTCGTAGGTTCGCCAGTGTTCCACCATGGTGAGTTCGCCCCGTCTCAGCATCGTCTTACAGGTCGCAGTCTCCTGGAGGAAGATGCTGTGGGCCTCATCGATGTGCTTGTCCCCTTGCGGCCAACCTTCCCAGTAGTCGAGGAACCGTTCGAATACGATCTCGCGTCCCCGATCCCAGGACTTCAGCGTGTAGGGGCCCGAGCCGGCATCCTCGTCCGTAGCCACTTCCAGCCAGCCGGTTCCCCAGTCGCCGTCCTGCTCGTGGGCAAGCATCGCGTCCTGGTTCACAACAAACAGCCACGGAAGCGTCGCGAGGAATGGAGCGTAGACCCTGTTGAGCCTGAAGGTGACGGTGTAGGGGCCGTCGACCGTGGCTTCGGCCACCAGGCCCTCCCACAGGAACGAGTAACCGTCCTTCAAGGCCAGGACCCGGTCGAGAGAGTACTTAACGTCTTCGGCGGTGAGCTCGGTCCCGTCGTGGAACTTGACTCCCTGCCTCAGATGGAACGTGTACGTCAGCCCGTCCGGACTGACCGTCCAGGTTTCCGCCAGCTTGGGCTCGATCTCGCCTGCCGAAGAGGGGAACACCAGAGCGTCATACAGATTCAGCATGGCGTAGGATTCGGTGTAGTCCGTCCCGCGGGCTGGATCGATGGTGCCGAACTCCTGAGTATGGCTCATCGTGAAGATGTTCCGGGCAGCCGCTGCCGTGCTGAAGAGAGCCACACCCAACACAACCAACGCCAGCATGGTCCATCTACCTAGTCTCATGTTGCGGTACCTCCTTGCTCGGTTCTCCTGAGCCGCTGTGCGCTGTAAGATCTATCTACGCGGTATCACCTCCTTCTCGCGTACCTGTGCCTTCTCCGCTCCATTTAGGTCCGGTCGCAGGAATCGCTCCACTCAGGCGTCCAGCGCCTTGATCATCCCGTTGAGGTGAGCGAAAACGATGTCGCGAGCCTTCTTCCCGCTGCCCGATTCCAGAGCGCCGGCAAGGCGATGAAGGTATTCCCGGTTCGCCTTGACCTGCTCCGCTAGATCGTCCGGCGATCCGGCCGCCATGACATACGGGAGCATCCGATCGAAAAGCCGCATGACCATCTCGTTGAGGTATCGCTTCCGGCAGGCGCCAACCGCGATCTGATGGAATTCCCGATAGCGGGCTCGCAGTGTCGGTGCCGATGTGATGGACGGTTTGCCCTTCATCCCCGCAAGGAGTCTTCTCATCCGATCGAGCTCTTCTTGGCTGATTTGCGACGCAGCGAGCTCAATCGCCCAGCTCTCCAGAAGGATGCGCATGCGCAGGATCTCCTTGACCTCGTCCGCGGAGAGCTCCGTCACTCTCACCTCCGTGAACGGCTCGCGGACGAGCAATCCTTCCGAGATCAACTGCGTCAACGCCTCACGAGCGGTTCGCTCGCTGACGTCGAGTTCCGTCGCGATGTCGACCTGATTGAGCTTGGATCCTGGCTCGAGCCGTCCCTGGACAATCATGCTTCGGAGCGACTCGTAGACGTGGTCAGCTCGGGAGACTCGCTGTAGCTGGTCTCGCGCTCCTAGTTGCGAGATGGCTTCACCCTCCTGCTGCGTGGTGCACAATGCATCAATATACATGCCGCCCTTGGCATTGTCAAGAGTAACCAGCCTCTGTGGAGAGTTGGCGCAATCGAGGCACGACCGATGCGATGACGGAATGCTTGTCCCGAACAGCATTCTGCCATGAGGGCCGGTGCTCTGGCCCGTCGCCTTCCGACGTGAGTTGGAGAAACAAGAGTGCATCAGGGCCATCCAGCCCCGGTCGCGACAGAGCGTCCGGCTGCGCGCGAAGCCCCCTGGGGACATCCGGTGGGTTCTCCGTCACGTCGGGCCCTCAGGCTGTTGGCCCCGACCGCGGGAAAGAGAAACCGGTCCCGATCCAGGACGAGCGGCCTCTGCTCCGTAACCGGAGCCTCCGGGTCGACGGAACCGAATCAGGAGGCCGCGTTACGCTTCTCGGTCCGGATGAGGGACCTTGAGTCGGGGCTGGCCCCTCGGGCAGGGAATTCGTCATCTGGAGGCCCTGCGATGCCATGAGGAGCTACCGAGGAGAACGGACGTCAGGAGACGTTCCCAGCTGCTACGCTAGTACTCCCAATCGCGAAACGAGTCCCCGAGAACGGCCTTGTCGGGATCCGGGGGGGGTGGATAGCAGCGTCGACTCTGTGAGAGGCCCATGTGGACCAGCGTCGTGGCCATCATCAGGCCCGCGACGGCGGGATCGACGACCGGGACCTCGAGTTCCTGCTGAAGCACCTCGGCTTCGGTCGACATGCCCGTGTTCCCTAGTACGATGACGTCGGCGCCATCTTCATCGACGGCCAATCGCGCCTGTGTGAGAATCGCTTGGGCGGTCTCCTCCGGGTGATGCAAATCGAGGACGGGAACGCTGGCGAAACGAATGGACGCCACGCGGCCTTGGAACTCGTAGACGCGCAATCGATCCTTGATCAGCCTGGCGGCATGCTCCAGGCTGGCGATGACTGAGATTTTGTCACCGAGGGCGAACGCGTAGAGAACGGCTGATTCCAAAGCGCTTGCAACCGGTATGTCAACAAACTCGCGAACGGCACGCAGCAGAGGATCGGACGCTGCATCAATAACGATGGCGTCAAATCCTTCACGCTCGGCCTTGCGCGCCGCTAGTAGCAACGCGCGACCGATCAGCGCCTCGTCCACGCCGCTCTCAAGGGAAAGCGGCCCCTCGCTCAGGCACACGACCTCGAGGTCAACCCCCTGCCGAGCCGCGCGGCGACGCTGTTCGATCTGCGACGCGAGGAACTCCTCGGACGCATTGGGAATGATGATCTTGATTCGCATCAAGGCCCCTGACTTCTCCCACCTCGACCCAGAGGATGAAGCTGGCACCGCGAGCTTCTCATGCCGCGGCTACCTCCTCCGATCCTTTCCCGGTTTCACGACGGCACCGAGGCCATTCGACCAAGGTGAATCATGATACGAAGCGGCGCGTTCCTTTCGCAAACCGGCAGCATGCTGCCCCATCCCGAACCTAGACTGCCGGCCGCGATGGCTGACTTGTTCGGATCGGGAGCACGCGCTGCAGGATGAGGCGGCCGTTCTCCCTTCCGTTGAGGCGGTTGAGCCGCTTGACGCCCATCCTCACCTGCTCCATGGCGTCTTCGCTGTGCTTGGCAAGGACCGCCTGGGCGCCCGGGCCATCGCCGGACGAGAGCGCGTTCACCAGCTCCTGATGCGAACGCTGCAGTCGCTCGATGTCGCTCGCCTCACTGCTGAGATCGAACCCGTCTCCGTCGAGCGAGTAAGGGCGCATGAGGTCCCACAACCGCTTGAGCATATCGATGAGGTGGGGCCGACCACAGGCGCTGATTGCCGTCCAGTGGAAGTCCCGATTGTATCCTTGAAACGACGCGGCAGACTGCAAGGTATTGGTGTTGTTCATCTTGGGGATCAGCCTGCGCATTTGCTCAAGCTCCTCCGAAGTGATCGTGGATGCGGCGATTTCCACGGCCCAGCCCTCCAGCATGGCCCGCATCCGGATGATGTCCTCGATGTCGTCCACCGAGACGCCGACGACTCGGAATTCTCGGTAGGGTTCGCGACTGATCAGCCCTTCCGCAATCAGTCTTGCCAGCGCTTCGCGGACCGTCCGGTCGCTTACCCCAAGTGTCCTGGCCAATTCGGCTTGATTCAGTCGCTCGCCCGGACCAAGCTGTCCGTGTAGAACCGCATTGCGAAGGGCTTCGTAGGCCTGATCCGCAAGGCTCTGCTTCTTCTTGAGTTTGCCTACGTTCCTGGATGCCATGAACGGAATTCCAGACGCGATGTTAGTTTCTCTCCTGAAGATCGATGCACAATGCATTCTAGCCTTGCCGGCAATACCTGTCAAGCGAATGCTAGCGAATCCGACCGACTGCCTCCAGCCAAGTCCCGCGACCGATCGCTTCACAGATTTCGTGCTTCCTGATACGCTGAAGACTCCGCATCTTGGCGAGACGGGAGGTGGAGCATGAATCGGTGGTGTCTGTTCGGTGTGTTGCTGGTCGTTGCGATCTCTCTGAGCGCCTGCGATCTCCTCTTACCCGACGACGGCGGGCCCGTTGCGCTGCAGCTGAGCCCCACCCGCGGTATCGTGCGGTCCGAGGTGATCGTCGTGGGGGAGGGCTTCGGGGCGGTGCAGGGGACCGGTGCGGTGACGTTCGACAACGTGGCCGCCACCGTCCTCTCGTGGAGCGATTCCATTCTCACGGTGGAGGTTCCCGTGATCGCGACGCCGGGCGGCGCTTCTGTCCTCGTCGAGGTCGTCGTCGAGGCAGAGGGCGGGACGATCGGGCGCGGCGAGTTCACGGTGGCGCGCGGGATCCTGTTCGAGAGCGAGCGCTCCGGTCATCACGACATCTGGGTGATCGACGCGGAGGGCGGGGATCCGATCCAGCTGACGGACGACCCGGCGGCCGAGTCGTTGCCTTGTTGGTCGCACGACGGAACGCGGATCCTGTACAACCGCGGGCCGGAGATCCGCGCGATGAACGCGGACGGCTCGGGCAACGTCAACCTGGAGGGTAACGGCGTTGTGGCGATGTTCCCGGCGTGGTCTCCCGACGACGGGTCGATCGCGTACCAGCGCGGCGAGATGAGCGAGATCTACGTGATGAACGCCGACGGATCGGACAAGACCAACGTGACGAACGCGCTCGGCATCGACGCGTGGCCGTCGTGGTCGGCCGACGGGAGTCGGATCGTCTTCCACGCCGATCGCAACTACATCGTCGGTGACTCGGTCTCGATGACGGACGATCCGGACATCTACGTGGTGAACGCCGACGGCTCCGGTGAGATCCAGCTCACGACACATCCGGGACGCGACTGGCTTCCGCTGTGGTCTCCCGACGGATCGAAGATCGCGTTTACGTCCGACCGCGAGGGTCCCGGCGAGATCTTCGTGATGAACGCGGACGGCAGCGGACAGACCAACATCACGAACGATCCCGGTGCCGCGGACGGGTGGCCGGCCTGGTCGCCGGACGGCTCGAAGATCGCCTTCCAGAGCTTCCGCGACGGGAACGGCGAGATCTACGTGATGAACGCCGACGGGAGCGGCCTCTCGCGCCTCACGGCCAATTCGGCTTTCGATGCAGGACCGTCCTGGTCACCCGACGGGACGAAGATCGCGTTCGAGAGCGAGCGAGACGGCAATCCGGAGATCTACGTGATGAACGCGGACGGGTCCGACCAGAGGCGGCTGACCGATCACAGCGTCTTCGACGGCTATCCCGTCTGGTCGGAGTCGCACTGGATTCCGGCTCGCCCGTGAGCCGGAGGTTGGGCGCAACCGTTGATGCGACGCCTCGTCGATCAAGTCGAACGCCCTGGCGTAGAATGGGCGAGACAGGAGAAACGATGACCGAGAAGCTGACGGCGTACTGCGGTCTGGTGTGCACGGAATGTCCGGCGTACATCGCGAAGCGGACCGGCGACGACGCCCTTCGGGCGAAAACGGCGAAGCGGTGGTCCGGCCCGGGCTTCTCCGTGGCGGCGGAAGAAGTGAACTGCGACGGCTGTGCGGTCCCCGAAGGCGTTCGGTTCAAGTACTGCGACGCGTGCGGAGTACGCCGCTGTGCGTCCTCACGAGGCGTCGCCACGTGCGCCGACTGCGAGGACTACGCCTGCGAGACGCTGGAAGGGTTGATCGCGATGATCGGTCCTGAGATTCGCACCGCGCTCGACGCTCTCCGTGCCGACGCGTGAAGCCAGAGCTGAACTGAGGCCGCCGTGTCGAGCCGGCCTCTTTCCTCCGGGCCTTGACCTGGGGCGCAAGTTTCGTATCTTCGCGGCGAATCGATTAGGATCGTATCGGGCCTCGACGGCCGGTAGCTCGAGGCTTCCTGAGAGGTGAGTGCGTATGAAACGAACGATGGGCTTCTTCCTGATCCTCGTCTGCATCGGTTCGGTGGGTTCCGGCCTTGTCGCGGCGGAGCCTGGGGCGCTCGAGTTCGGTTTCGGCGGCGCGATGGCGATGGCCTTCTTCCCGGACATGACCGGGATCAACGCCTTCATGTCGGAGAACGGGCTCCCCCCGATGGGCGACGTGCTGATCGGCGTGGGTGGAGGCGGTCGGGAAGGCCTGATCGGTGGCAACGCATTCGGCGGCATCGGCTGGGGCGTCCTGGCCGCCTCGAAGAGCGAAGACCGCTCCGCCGAGTTGGTCTTCGGCGGCGGCGGCCTCGATCTCGGAGCGGCCATCGGCGGGGACGAGGGTTCGGTGCTCACCCTGGGGGTCGTCCTCGGTGGCGGCGCCAATGTGCTCTCGCTGACCGGGCCGCCCGGGCAGACGGAGGCGGTTGCGCCCGGTGGCATCGTGCCTGAACCGATGCACCGAGAGCTGCGCCTCATCGTGGGCTTCGTCCAGCCGTATGTCAGCATGTCGGCCCAGCTGCTTCCCTGGATGGGGTTCGACCTCCGGCTCGGATACGTGCTGCCGCTGTTCGGCATCGAGTTCGGCGATCTTCTGGGGATCCCGGCCCCGTCGCTCGATCTCGCCGGTCCGACGGTCGGCCTCGGCCTCGTGTTCGGCGGCATCGGAACGGAGCCCGCGCCCGAGGTCAAAGCCGAAGCGGAGGAGGACGGCGGCCCCGCGCGGGTGACGGCCGTCAGCGAGGGGTCGTTTGTCGTTGCACCCGGGGCCGAGCTCGCGATCGAGAATGTACTCGGCGACGTCGCGATCTCGGCGTATGCTGTGGAGGAAACCGAGGCGCCCGACCTCGTGGTGGAATGGCAGGCCACACGGACCTGCAAAGAGCGAAGGATCGATGAGCTCCAGGCGATCCCGGAGGCGACCGACACGGGCACGACACTGAAGACGGTGGGAGCCGGGCGTGTCGACTACGTCCTGCGGGTTCCGACCGGCGTCGATCTGAAGGTGAAGAACGGCGCCGGGAACGTCACGCTCGTCGGCCATGCGGCGCGGACGATCATCATCCAAAACGGCGTCGGCGAAGTGAATCTGCACGACGTCAGCGCTACCGCGCTGATCGTTGCATGCGGCGTAGGGCGGATCGATCTGCCCGACGTGTACGCGCAGCAGCTGATCGCGGATCTGGGCGTCGGCGACATCGCGCTTGCGCTCCCGGCGAGCGCGTCGGCCCAGGTGGCGGCGAAGACGGAGATCGGTGACGTCACGATCGACCGCTTCCCCGGCATGATCGGAGGGACGCACGGCTTCATCGGCAAATCGGGGGACGTCACACTCGGCAACGGCGAACGCACGATCGAGCTGAACGTGAGGCTCGGCAGGATCGACATCGAGATGGGCGGCCCGTAGGTCGGCCGTTCCCCGCATAAGGGGGACCGCGTCTACTGCGTCCGGGTCTTGCTCGACGTTCTGGAGAAGCCGGCGGAGCTCTTTCCCTGGGCGACTGGACTCAGAACGCCAGCCACGCGATCAACGCGGCGGTGAGCGCGAGGAAGAGGAGCTTTCCCGCGGTGGCGATGGCGCTCGGCCCCCGATTCACTTCGTGGAAGGCGCGGACGTCGCGGACGACCGTCGGGAGCGACAGCACATCGCCGAGGCCGAACTGCTCTCGGAGGCCGATCGCGACCCACAGCTTGCCGACGGTCTCGCCGGGTGGCCAGGCGACGACGTAGTACATCCCGGACTCCGGGAGGTCGACCGCTTCCTCGAGAAGGATCCACGAATCGGTCCCGGTGAACGGCTCGTGGAAGAACCGCGGCTCCTTACCCGCGGTGTCGAAGGCGACGCCTCCGACGTCCGGCGGCGCCTCGAGCGGCAGCTCGATCGGCGGCAGGCCGGGCCCGAGGACGGCGAGGCTCGGACGGTATCCGGCCAACCGATCGATGACCGGA
>Ga0180433_10002007_pt1 | contig 32888 bp, 21 predicted proteins | sample SS_ome_8_FD_132980 | JGI IMG/M metagenome (GOLD analysis project Ga0180433, IMG submission 132980) | Hypersaline lake sediment archaeal communities from the Salton Sea, California, USA - SS_1_D_1 metaG | ecosystem: Environmental > Aquatic > Non-marine Saline and Alkaline > Hypersaline >...
ACTGATCTACGCTGAGATGTTTTTCATTGTAAGGTTCCCCCTACCCCCCGGAAAACCTCAGCGTTTTCAGTTCCCCGTCAGCGTTCTCAGTGTCGAGAGAGCCTGGGTTCACCGAATAGGTACCCCGACATGTAGGCGTTTGTTGGGTCCGGCTTCGGGACTTGCGAGCGAAGCGAGTCAAGTCCATAGTACCCGGACGAGCCTTCAACCTTTTTGGTTCCGGCTCGTCCGGGTTAGGAGAGCGCCCGCGTCTCGCAGAGCGCCGAGAGGTTCAGCTCGAAGGCCGCCACCGGCATCTTGACGCCCCAGGCCTCCAGCACCGCCGGGTGCACCTCCCCGATCACGCCCACGGCCTTCCCGCCCGCGACGATGTTCCCGCACCGGCCTTCCAGGTAGGCCGGGTGGTCCACCGGCTCGACGGACGCATCCACGTCCAGGTAGTAGAGCAGCAGGTTCAGCCGGCCGTGGGCCTCGGAGAAGTTCGCTTCCGCATGCGCGATCGCCCCGCCCAGCCTTCGTTCCGAGATCACCTTCCCGTTCGCCTTGCGGGCGCACTCCCCCTCCTCGAACAGGAGATGGGGGTACATGGCCTTGACGGATTCCGCCTCCGCCTCGAGCAGGGAGGGGAGGATCCGGTCCCGGACCACCGAGTAGGTCTCGGCGTAGACGTTCTCGATCTCCACGAGATCGCCGCGGGCGGAAAGGCGCATGTGTTCCCGCACGAATGCCGGCGAGGTCAGGACGTTGGAGACGAGTTCCTCGAACCCGAGGCCGGTCAGGATCTCGCGCGCCCGGTCGGCGAAGACGGTGAGGGGATCGAGCTCGCCGGGCGTGAAGCTGGTGAGGGTGTCGAGGGGGAAGGACTCGTACCCGTAGGAGACGGCGAAGTCCTCCACGGCGTCGAAGGGGTGGATGTAGTCCCGCCGGTAGGGCGGAGGGGTGACGAACGCGCTGGATCCCTTCGTGCGGACGCGGACGCCGAACCGGGAAAGCACGGATTTCACGTCCTCGCGCCCGGCGGTGATGCCGAGGACGCGCTCGAACTCGGCGAAGGGGACCTCGATCTCGGTCGCGATGTCGTGAGGGCAGCGGACGGTGCGGCCCCGGGGGGTGTCGTAGGGGTAGATCACGTCGCAGGGGACGATCCGCCCGCCGCGGTCGGCCAGGTTCACCGCGAAGATGTTGGCCGCCAGCAGGACCGTGTCCAGGTCCGTCCCCGTGACTTCCACGAAGAGGTGGTTGTCTCCCACCTCGACCAGGCCGACGTCGCTCGAATTGATGACCGGCGGAAAGGAGAGGACGCGCCCCTCGGCGTCCTCCAGAAAGGGGTAGCGCGAAAACCCCTGGAGAAGGCCGGCATACTGGACCCCCTTGGGATGGTCGAAAAGGATCGCGGCGAGATCCATCTCTTCCTCGGCGCCCAGCGGCGTGAAACGCCGGTCGCCGGGGCGCACGGCGAGGTAGCGCACCGGCCAGGAGATCCTGCCGGCGTTGTAGATGCCGATGGCGATGCTCTTCCGCCGGCGTCCGAAGACCTCGCTCAGCTTCTCCTGGGCCTCGATCATGCCCACCAGGCCGTCTTCGCCGACCTTGAGGTTCCGGGCCGAGAACCCTGCGATGTAGGGCCGGATCGTCTCCAGTTCCGGCGCCACTTCGATCCGGCCCACGTTCTTGCGCTTCCGTTTCGAAAAGAAGGAATAGGTCTTCCCTTTCCCCTCGCGCACCGCGCGGAGCTGGCGGGCGACGCCCTCGGGCGACCAGAGGTCGGGACGGTTCCCGTCCGCCAGCTCGATCCTCAGCTCGCCCGTGAACGCGTCGTGGGACTTCAACTCCCCCTTCACCAGCGGCAGGGCGTCCTCCAGCGTTTCCGCGCTCAGCGGCTCCCCGACAAGGCGTCCCATGTCGAACAGCTGCGCGGTGATGGTCGGCATCGTCAACCCTCCGTATTCCGTGTTGTCCGAAATCCGTATTCCGATCATCCCCTCACCTTGGTCTCCCTGAGGACGTTGAGATCGCGCGTGAAGAGGTCGCGAATGTCGTCGATCCCGAGCGCCACCATGGCCATCCGGTCGAGACCGAGCCCCCAGGCCGCGACGGGAACGCGGACGCCCATGGGATCGGTCACCTCGCGGCGGAAGATGCCGGCGCCCCCCAGCTCCGTCCAGCCGAGCTTCGGGTGCCGCATGTGCACCTCCACGCTCGGTTCGGTGAAGGGGAAGTAGTCCGGACGGAAACGGACCATGTCGGACTGGGCGATCTCGCGGGCGAAAAGGTCCAGAAGCCCCAGCAGCTTGCGGAAGGTCACGTCCTCGCCCAGCACGATCCCCTCCACCTGGAAAAAATCCACGGCATGCGTCGCGTCCACCTTGTCGGGGCGGAAACAGCGCGCGATGGCGAAGTACTTGCCGGGCACCTTGGGCTTGGAGGCCAGCTGCCGCACCGAGAGCACCGTGCCCTGCGAGCGGAGCACCAGCCGGCGGGCCTGTTCCTCGTCGAACCGGTACCCCCACCCGCGCCCCTCCGTCTTCCACCCGTCGCGGTGCGTGGCCGCCACCTGCTTCAGGAACGGGGAGGGGATGGACCCGGCCTTGCGGGGATCCCGGATCCGGTAGATGTCGTGGATCTCGCGGGAGGCGTGGAACTGCGGCATGAAGAGGGCGTCCAGGTTCCAGAACTCGGGCTCCACCAGGGAACCCGTCATCTCCGTGAACCCCATGGACAACAGCTTCCCCTTCACCCAGTCCAGGTAGGCCCGGTAGGGGTGCTTGCGCCCCGCGTGGACACGGGGCGGCGCAAGCCGGATGTTGTAGGCACGGAAGGTCTTGCCCCGCCAGGACCCGTCCTTGAGCATCTCGGGCGTGAGCGCCGACACCTCCTCCCCCGTCATCCCGTGCCGCTGCAGCTCCTCCAGCACCGCCTTCCCCTCCCCCGTGAGGCGGTACCACCTCCGCGTGGCGCTTCCCGTCTTGAACGGGCCCTTGTCCTTGCCCCGGCGCCGCACCCGGCCCTCCACCATCCCCCGCAACGACGCGTCCAGATCCTGAAGCGTCACCTCCCGGCCACCCGCGAGATCCCCCAGCAACGACTGGAGACGGTCGAAGGACGCCTCCCCGCCCGGAACGACGCGAAGGACGCCGCCTTCCCCGATCTCGACCGCGCCCGCTTTCTTCAGCGCCCCCACCGCAGGACCCGCCTCCGACGCCTCGATCCCCGGCATCGACTTGAGACGGCTCACGGAAAGCTCCCCCGCCTGCTTCACGGCCCGCAGCACCCGCACCTCGGGCAAACCCACCTCCGCGAAGTGCGCCCCCGCCTCGGAAAGACCGAGCCGGTGCGCCACCGCCTCGCGGCTCCGCTCCACGAATCCCCGGCTGTGAAGCAGCTCCACCGCACGACGATGCTGGGCCTCCGTGATCCCCGCTTCCTCCGCCAGCGCCTCGTCGGGAAATTCCATGCCCGGCGTCTTCCGGAACGCCAGGATCTCCTTCACCTCCAGAGGATGCAGCGTGTCGATCACTTCTTCCAGCGTCGGACCGGTCTCCGCCATAACGAGTCTCCAAACGCAACGCGAGGCATTATACGGCATCGCTTCCGTTTGAAAAGCGCCTAACGGACACGCCGAGCCATTCGCGCTGTAGCCGGTTTTCGGGATTTCCATGCCCTCGCTGAGCACGGTTCTCCGCGGCCGCAGTGGTGTCTGCATACAAAGGAAGGATTGCCGGAACGACATTGCTTGTAGCGCCCTGGGAGGGGACACCCCCCCAGGGCGCTACGAGCAACGGATCGGGGGTGACAATGCCCGAAAAACCCTTGCCCCCCCCCTGAGAACCTGGAATACGAGGGTCACCCTGGGGTATTTTCTGGAAGGCGGGAAAGGCCCTAGACTTGCTGACACCGCGAAAGCCTCCCTCCACCCCGCCCTTTTCCGCAACGCCTCTCTCCTTGTACAATGCATCCTCATCGGGGAGGTCCTTCATGAACGACGAGACGCAAGACACGCTCCGGGTGCCCGTGATGCCCGTGACCCATACCGTCCTCCTGCCCGGCGCAGTCGTTCCCCTCGTGCTCTTCGAGGAAAACGACCTCGCCCTGGTGGACGAGGTGTGCCGGTCCCAGGAACTCGCCCTCGGCGTCGTCTACAGCCCCCGGCGCGAGATGGACACGGGGCTTTCGACCGGCGACATCGGCACGCTCGGCAGGATCATCCAGCACAAGCGCTCCCCGAAAGGAGAAGTCTCGCTCATGGTCCAGGGGACCCGCCGCATGCGCGTGGCGTCTCTCCTCCAGCAGGAACCCTTCGCCGTGGCCGAGGTCTCGATGCTCGAGGACGACGAACCCGAAGACCCCCGGCGCCTGCGGGAAAGGGTCCTCGAGGTCTTTCAGGATTTCCTCGACCACTGCCAGGGCGACGTGGCGGGGCTCAAGGCGAACCTCGACGCCATCCAACCCCTCGGAGGCGTCGTGGACGTCGCCCTGGCCTGCGTTCCCCTCGACACCGACGCGAGACAGAAACTCCTGGAAACCCTCGATACCGGACGACGGGCGGAAGGCTTCATCGCCCTGCTCGAACATCACCTGCGAAAAATCGGACTCAAACGAAACAAGCGATTCGATCCCGGGCACGGCTTCTCGTTGAATTGACCCCGCCCGCGACGAATGCGATGGAGGACCCGCCCATGAACTGCCCCTACTGCGGCACGCCCCTGGTCGAAGGCGCCAGGTTCTGCGGGAGCTGCGGATCCGAACTTCCGCAGGAAACACCGCCCGCCGGACCCCAAGCCCGGCCGTCAGGCCCCCCGCCGCGACCCGGCCCGCCCCCCCGCCAAACGCCCCCCCCTCAGGGCGCGCCCGACATCAAGGACCCCAACACCGCCCTGCTGCTCGAACTCCTGCCCGGCCTGTTCATGGGCACCTTCGGCATCGGACACCTCTACCTCGGCAGGGTCGGACGGGGACTGCTCATCATGTTCGGATACTGGTTCGTCCTCTTCATCAACGCCATTCTCTTCATGTTCGTCATCGGGATCTGCACCCTGCCCCTTTGCCACCTCGGCATGTTGGCCCTCTCGGCCATCTGGGCCTACAACGACGCCAAGGCCATCGCCGAGTACGGGCAGTGATTGAAGGGCGAGCCTCTCCTCCTTCGCTTGCAGGTGGTTGCGAGAGCTACGAAGGACCCTACGTAGCCCTCGCATGAGCCGATCGGCGAAGTACGGGCCGGCGAGCCGGCCAGGTTTTGGATCGGGAGGCCCGCCGCTGCCTGTCTTGCCCGTGCAAGGGCTGTGGCGGGTCCTTCGGAGACCCTCGCCCTCCCCTTCCTGTGCCCCCGGGACCGGCAATTCCTGCACATGGAAAGGTTTCTTTCGGCCAGAACGGCACGCCAAAGAGAGAGCGAACCTTCCTTACCTGTTGTCAAACAAAACCTTGCGACAAACCCGGCGTATCGGCCTCGAAATTGCAATAATGAAGGCCGGGTGGGATGCCGGCTCAAGACGGCCTCCCCCTTGGAACGATTGAAAAGGATTCCTCCATGCTGGGTTCGATTCGGCTGGGCAGGATCGCGGGGATCGAGATCAAGATGCACCTGCTCTTCCTCCTCCTCGTGGCCTGGGTGGGACTCGACGGGCTCCTGGGCGGGGGGGCGACGGGCGCCCTGATGGGCGTGGTCTACCTCGGGTTCCTGTTCGGTTTCGTGGTGCTGCACGAGCTGGGCCATTCGCTGGTGGCGCAGCGCCTGGGATACCGGGTGCGGGACATCACGCTGCTTCCGTTCGGGGGTGCCGCGCGGATGGAAAGCCAGCCCTCCCGCCCCGGGCACGAGATCCTGATCGCGCTGTCGGGTCCGGCGGTCAACGTGGCGCTCGCGCTTTTGCTCCTGCCGCTGGTGATCGCGGCCGTGCCGCTTTCGGTCTGGTCGCCGGCGCCGGCGGCCCTGGCGGGCATCCTCTTCTTCATGAACGCGATGCTGGCGGGTTTCAACCTCCTGCCGGCCTTCCCCATGGACGGCGGCAGGGTGTTGCGCGGCATCCTGGCCCTCCGTCGCGACCGTCTCGTCGCCACGCGGATCGCGGCGAAGGTGGGACGCGTGATCGCCGTGCTGATGGCGGTGGCGGGCGTTCTCTACCCGCCCATGTTCATGCTGGTCTTCATCGCCCTGTTCGTCTGGTTCGCCGGCAAGGCGGAGGAGAACGCCGTGGCGATGCAGACGCGCTGGGCCCGGCCCGCGCCCTTCGAGGTCCCGCTCGTCTTCTTCGACCGGCGGAGACCCTGGTAGGGTCAACGCCTCGAGCCCGATGGTTGAACTTCCCCTGGAAGAACCTGGAGCCTTCGTGTCTTGGAGCCTTGGTGTTTGAAGCGAAGTCCTGCAGCGCCCCGTGGTTCTGAATCCGGGAGATCCGGTTGCCGGCGAAGCCGTCATCGGGAGGATCATGCGATCTCCCAGCCTCAGACCAGGAACCTCCCGGCCAGGAAGTAGAGCGTGTTCGCGATGTGCCGGGCGCAGAAAGGGCCGAGATAGGCGCGGTGCACGTGCTGGTAGCCGATGAACTTCAACCCTTCCTTCTTCCAGGGGATCGTGCCGACCACGTCGCGCTCGAGGAGCACGCCGAGGCGCTTGATCCTCACGAGGTCCTCGAAGGACTCGAACCCTTGGAGACGGCGCTGCAGCCAGGCCAGGCCGTCCTCGACGGCGCGGTCCAGTTTCTCCTTCTCCTTGCCCCGGAAGGTGCCGTGCCGTCGTACGAGGTGCAGGGCTGCGAGGACGTCCAGGGTGGTGGCGGGATCGGGGAGGTCGCCGGGCAGGGGGGCGAAGCCGCGGGCGCGGGCCTTCTTCCCGGCGGGCGTTCCGTCGGGGCCGAGGAGTTCGGTTTCGGGTCCCTCCTCTTCCTGCGTGTCGAGGAGGAAGTTTCCCGCCGCCTCCCAGACGGTGGAGGGTTTGTTGACGCCGCACAGGCTCGCGGCGTGCAGGGCGCGCAGGACGGTTGCCGTGTTCCGGGCGTCGGGCTGCAGGGTCGTGGGACGCCCGCACGAATCGCTCCATCCCAGCTTCTTCCGGCCCCGTTTCTCGCCGTGCGCCAGGAGGTGGCGCACCAGGAGGGCGACGGGCCTCTTCGCCGAGCCGGCCACGCGCGGGTTGCGCGCGCCCTTCGCCAGCGTCCCCCAGTCCTCCTCGTCCATGGCCCGGGCGACGCAGGTGATCAGCTGCCGGCAGAGCGTGCCGGTCCGCCACCGCTCGAAGAGCAGGTGCTTGGCGTACATCTCTTCGGCGGCGTTCTCCTCCCGCACGTTCTTCAGGGCCCTCTCCATCACGGTGCGGTCCGGAATGATGGAGGACATCAGGTACCGTCCGGCGTTCTCCACGCACGCCTTGTCCCGGAAATCCTTGCAGCCGGCGTGGACGGAAAGGGCGCAGAGGACGTCCGCCGTGACGTCCACCGGCCGGCCCACGTCCCAGTGCCCCGCCTCCTCGTGAACGTCCTCGAGAAGGCGCAGGGTCCTCTTGAGAAAGTCCTTCCCCGGCTCCTTCCCCTCCTCGCGCGCCGCCTTCGCCGTCGTCTTCCCCTCCTCCTTCTCGAACGTCAGGCTCGAGAAGAACCACAGGGCGAAGGCCGTGTTCACGAAGGGGATGCAGTCCGACTTGAAGTTGTGCGTCTCGTGGGCCTTCTGGTCCCAGGAGCCGTCGGGCTGCTGGGCCTTGAGCAGGAAGTCCGCGCCCTCGGCGAACCAGTTCCGGTGTCCGATGAAGCGGATGTTGGTGGCCGTGGTGATCCGCGCGAGGGTGAACAGGTAGTAGTAGGTCCAGAACGTGTCGCCGTCGTAGCGCCGCCCCATGGACCAGAACTTGGGTTCGGCCGGGTTCGCGGCGACGGCGTAATACTTCTGCAGCCAGGCGAACCCGTCGCGGACGGCCCGCTCGAACACCTCCCGGTGCTTCCGCTGGAACGTCTCGTTCTTCTCCAGGACCAGGTAGCACGAGAGGAGGTTGGCCAGCCCCGCGCAGGTCATGGAGCCGTACGTCTGCTCCTTCTGGAACATCTCGGAATACGTCCATCCGCGGGCGCGGGCGGGCTTGCCCGTGATCCAGCCGTACCGCTCCTTGATGACGTATCCGTACTTGTCGACCTCGTCGGCCTTGCGGCTGAGGATGTGCACCCGCATCACTTCGGGCCCGTCCTTCGCCTGCAAGGCCATCCCCTTCTCGAGGATCTCGAGCCAACGCGCGGGGTCGACCCCGTACCCCGCGCGGTTCGCCGCCTCCAGCCCCATCACCAGAAACTGCGTGTTCGACAGGTCCAGCCCCGTCTGGTCGATCGTGTAGCCCGCCTCCCCGTCCTTGAGGGCCTCCTTGCAGTACGCGAGGTTCGCCTCGAAGATCGCCTTGAGGGAAGCCTCCAGCCGGTCCTTCGGCTTGCCCGAGCGGAGCATCTCCGAGAAGGCCTCCTCGATGGCGAGCATCTGCGTGGCCACGTTGTAGGTGTACATCTCGCTGGTGCGGCCCTCCGGCTCCACGTTGTCGGCGAGGTACTGGAACCCCGCCCGGATCATGGGGTCACCGGGATCGACGCCGGCACGAAGCATGGCGAACAGGACCAGCGACGTCACCCCGGACTCCCAGTAGGGCTCCCGGAAGGACCAGGCCCCCTCCGTGCCCTTCCCCTTCCGGTTCTGGGTCTCGCGGAACCATTCCACGGCCTTCTCCACGGACCGCTCGATCCGCCGTTGAAGGAGCGTCTTCTGAGCGCCGGCGCCCTCCTCCTCGCCCCCCGAGGCCGGGGAGGCGCCGAAGAAAACCGCGAGAAAAAGCGTGAACGCCGCCGGGAAAAACGGGATCCGTGCCTGTTGCATCGAAGGTCCCTCCTCTTCACCTCGGGGACATGGGCCTTCTCCATCGTCACGCACGCCGCCGGCGCCGTCAAGGTCCGCTGTTGATCAGAAAAAGATCATGTGAATCAGGCTCGAGAAAACACCGCAGCACCGGACCTGAACTCACGCGACCTGCTTGTTACAGGTGTTTCCGCAGGTAGGCGAAGTCCGGCGTCAGCGCGCCGTGCCGCACGATCAGCGCCCGGCGGAGCGGACCGGGGAGATCCGGCCGCTCGGACGCATAGTCCGCCCGGGCCAGGGGGGGGACGAAATCCCGGAGCACCCCGCTGAAGTCCCGGGAGGCCTCGACGGGGAGCTCGGCGGGCAGGTTGTCGACGGCGAGGACGGCGGGCCCCGGCCCCGCGGTCCCCGGGACCGTCTCGTCGGCACGGGGGTCGTAGACGTAGACCGGTTCGCCCGGCGTGGCAGCGCAGACCGTGGCCTCGCAGGCGCCGCGGACGTCGCAGGAGATGTCGCCGATGACCTGGAGCCGGGGAGTCTCCCCTTTGGCAAAGAGGTCTTCCAGGGCCTTGCGCGTGATCAGTCGGGGGTACCTCTCCTCCCAGTAGACGGCGTTGATCACGAGCGTGAGACGGGGGAGGTGTTTCTCGAAGACGGGATGGTACCGCTCGGGGTGGTCGTAGTAGTCCTGCAGCGCGAAGGAGGCCCCGGCGTCCCGGGGCGCGACGAGGTGTTCCTCGCGGTAGACGGCCTTGTAGACCTTGCGGGGGGATCCGTTTCCCAGCTGCGGCACGGCGCCGGGATCGATCGTCTCGACCGGGAGGAGGTCGAAGATCTCCTGGGCCCCCCGGGAGACGTGCCCATAGCCCGCGAAGGCGCAGACGAGCGGGCAGAGGGCTTCGGGAAGTCCGTCCCGGCGGATGGCTTCCCCCGCCTCGCGCACCGCGTCCTTGGCGGCGTCGAGATCGGCGTAGGCGTGCGCCGGTTCGAGGGCCGCGAACGGGGTGCGCGTGCCCTGGCGGCGGAGGCGGTCGCCCAGCGCCCAGAGCGTGTCGATCATGCCGGCGAGCCCGGCGTGCCGGCCGAAGAAGACGAGCCGCCGGCCCGCCTCGTCGGTGATCTTCTCGTAGTCGACGAGGCTGCATCTCTTGTCGAGCAGGGCCGCGAGCATGGGCATGTTGCCGGCCTGGCCCTTGATGACGTGGGCGAAGAAGGCGTACGCCCCTCCCTCGCGGAAGAAGGAGGCGGGCATTTCCTTGACGCCGAGGACGAGCCGGCAGGCGGAGAGGTCCTCCCCGAGACGGGCGCCGGCCTTCTCGAAGTCCGCGTCGGGGAAGGCGCGCCGCTCGCTCGGCTGCACGACGAAGGAGAGATCCTCCCGCCGGACGAGTTCTTCGACGTCTGCCGGCACGAGGGGGACGCGGCGTTCCCACTCGTTCTTGTCCTCGCGTCGGATGCCGATTCGGATGTTGGTCATGTCAGGCGTTTCGGCTCGGGGGGACCCTCGCCCTCCAGGCCGGCTCCGATGAAAACCGAGGTGCTGCGGGGGAGATCCGCCGCCGGATGAGTTGCCCCTTCAAAGACCATTGCGGGGAGACGGCCGCGCCCCGCTCTACCGCTGAAATCAGGGGGCTGAAATCTGAAATCCCTGCCCATCCATGCCAGCCTGGACAACCTGCTACGGATTCACCGCGAGCACGCAACGGAACCCCACCGTGTCGTAACGCCCCTCGGGGAAGAAGAAGCTCCGGGCCGCGCATCGGAGCCGCTCCGGGGGCGACTGCCAGTGCCCGCCCCGCATCACCCTGGTGCGGGAAGGTTTCGCGTTGACGGGATCGGGAGCCGTCGCTTCCGGCGACGCGTAGAAGGCGGGGTCGTACCAGTCGAGGCACCATTCCTGCACGTTGCCCCCCATATCCAGAAGCCCCGTCTTCGTGGCGCCCCGCGGCCACGAGCCCACCGGCGCCGTCGCTCCGATCTCGTCGCCGAAGTTCGCCCGCCCCGCCGGCGGTTCGTCGCCCCAGGGATACGTCGGCGCGTCCCCCCCGAACCCGGCCCTCGCGGCCGCCTCCCACTGGGCCTCGGTGGGAAGGCTCTTGCCCGCCCACGTCGCATAGGCGTAGGCGTCGTACCAGTCCACGCCCACCACGGGCTTCTCGGGCGCGTTGAATTCCGGGTCGTCGTAGAAGGCCGGCGTGTGGTCCTTGCCCTCGGGCTCGTCGGGATGGCTGAACGCGCGCGGGTTCCCCGCGGCCTCGAGCGCTTCCAGGAATTTCCCGTACTGCGCGTTCGTGACCTCCGTGAGATCCATGTAGAAGGGGGAGAGCGTCACCGCGTGCGGGGGGCCTTCCTCGGGGCGGTCCTCCGCCCGGCCGATCGTCACGTTTCCCGCCGGCACGCTGGCCATGCGCGCCCCGTCCTTCTCGAAGAGGTAGATCCCCTCCTCCGCGGAGGCCTTCAGGCCCGCCGGCAGGGGGGTGTACTCGATCTCGACGCTCTTCTCGCTCTCGTTGCCCGCCAGGTCCCGCGCCCGGAACGTGAAGCGGTTGGGCCCCGGGGAGAGGGAGACCTCGATGCGGAAGGCGCCGTCCGAGACCGGGGTCTCCCGTCCCGCCGCCTCGAAGCCTTCCAGCGTCTCGCTGACCGTCCCGCGGATCTCGAGCGTCGGGTCCGACTGCTGGACCCGGGAAGGAACGCCTTCGAGGCGGATCTCCGGCGGATGGGGATCATGGAGGATCTTGATCAGCCTCGTGGTGCTGTTGCCGGCCTTGTCCTCGGCCGTGACCCGGATGCGGTTCAGGCCCTCTTCCAGGAACACCTCGTGGGAAAAGGCCCCCTCCTCCAACGCCGCCGTCACGCCGTCCACCGTCACCTTGCTCGGGTTCAAATCGTCCAGCGTCCCCCGGACCGTGTGGCTCGGTCGGTTGGTCCTGAGAAGGCCGCCTTCGGACACGTCGGGGAAGGAGAGGACCGGCCGGACGGTGTCCACGATCACGGTGAGAACGTCCTCGCCGTACGCCTCGTTTTCGCCCTCGGCCACGACCTTGAGGTCCGTGACGCCTTCCTTCAAGGTGACGGCCTTCCGGAAAGCGCCCCCGGCGCTGAGAGGAGCGGGCTCGCCGTTGATGGTCAGGGAGGCGGCCTCCGCCCCGCGGGTCCGGCCCTTGACGAGAATGCGCTTCGCCCGGTGAAAGGACCCCGTGGCGGGCATGGTGATGTTGACGTCGATCCTCGGCCGGCTCGGCCCGGGCGTCGAAGGGGTCTCGCCCGTCCCGGAGGAGGCGTCGTCCCCCCCCTGGCCGTCGCCCGGTGTCGAGACCTCCGCGCCGGGCTCGTCGCCGGGCTCGTCGCCGGGCTCGGGGGTCCCGGGCGTGGACGCGGCCCCACCGTTTGAAGAGGGCTTCTCGCCGAACAGGTCCTCGAAGAAGACCAGCCCCAGAACGATCGCGGCCGCGACGAGAAGCGCGCCCGCTCCCAGACCGATCCACAGCCCCTTGCGGGAAGCGGGGGGCGCCCCGGCGCCGGGGGCCCGGATCTTCCCCGCGTCGATCGTCTGGGGGGTGGGCGAGGAGACCTCCAGGAGGGTCTCCGCCTTGCCGTCCTGCAGGTTGATGCTCTGCCCGAGCAGGGTAGGCTGGTCGTCGAACGCCATCGCGGCGCCCTCGGCGATGAGCCGGTCGCCGTCCTTGCCCACCCCCAGCACCACGTCGATGTCGTGGATCAGCTCCCGCACGCTCTGGTACCGCTGATCGGGCTCCTTGGCCATCATCTTCTTCACGATGGAGCAGACCTCGTCCGAGAGCTCCGGGTTCTTCTCCTTGGGATCGGGCACCGGCGCCTGGATGTGCTGGAGGACGATGGCGATGGGGGTCTCCCCCGTGTAGGGCATGTCGCCGGTGAGCATGGCGAAGAAGGTCGCCCCCAGCGAGTAGATGTCGGAGCGGTGGTCGGAGGGGCGCCCGTCGCCCTGCTCGGGCGCGATGTAGGCGGGCGTGCCCATGACGTGCCCCGTGGCCGTGAGCTGGGAGGCGGACCCCACGTCCTTGGCCAGGCCGAAGTCCGCCACCTTGACCACGCCCTTGGTCGTGACCATGAGGTTGTCGGGCTTGATGTCCCGGTGGATGATCTGCTTCTCCGCCGCCGCCTCCAGCCCCTTGGCGGCCTGCCGGATCATCGTCATCGACTCCCGTTCCGGGAACGCGCCGGTCGTCTTCAGGATGTCCGAGATGCTCTTGCCGTCCACGAACTCCATGACGATGTAGTACTGCCCCGACTCCGTCCGGCCCAGGTCATAGACCTGGACGATGTTCGGATGGTTCAGCACCGCCACGGAACGCGCCTCCCGCTCGAAGCGCGCCACCGCCTGCTCGTTCGTCATGTAGGCCTCGGCGATGACCTTGACCGCCACCTCACGCCCCAGGGAGACCTGCGTCCCCTGGTAGACGGCCCCCATGCCGCCCTGGCCCAGCTTCTTCTCGATCTTGCAGCCGCCGATTTCCTGACCGATGAAATCTTCCATGGCTTGCACTCCGCCTCGGAAAAGCGGATTGAGACCCGGTCCCGATTGCGATACTATACGTCTCGTCTTTCGAGCCGTCAATCTGCAGGCGGTCCAGCGCACCGCCTGCGCCAGAATCGTTCAACGCGCGACAGGAAGGAGGAGACCGTGGAAGAGCCCTCCGAAGGCAACGAATCCTTCATCGAACCGAAAGGGGCCTTGATCGGACTGTCCGCCGTCGTCGTCATCGCCGTGTTCCTGGCCTCGGCGGCCCTCTCCAGCATGGCCGGCCCGGCCCGGATCGACGCGAACGTCGTCGCCGGGTCCTTCCGCGACGTCGGCTACACGATCACGCTGCCCAACAACGTCCGCCTCGAGAAACGCGCCGGCATGGCCGGCCTGCTCCGGTTCGCCGTCTTCCGGGACCGGATCCTCCTGGGGTTCCTCGAGATCGAGGACGCCCCCGAGCTTTCCGAGAAGGGGATGAAGGCGTTCCGCGCCAAGCGGCACCTTCCCTTCGTCATCAAGGGCCGGGGCGAGGACGCCCTTCTCTTCCGCTACATCCTCGACGCCCCCGATCCGGAACGGACCGCCCTGTTCGAGCGGATTCTCGAATCGGCGTCGGTCTCTCCCGGAGGTCCCCGTTCTTGAATCCGAGGATCCGGCATCTCGAATGGATCGGAGGACGATCCGGCTCGCTTCGCATTCTCGACCAGCGCGCCTTGCCCGCCCGCGAGATCCGAAACGACCGCACCACCCTCGAGGAGGTCTTCGAGGACATCCGCACACTCGCCGTGCGCGGCGCCCCCGCCATCGGCGTGGCCGCCGCCTTCGGCCTCGTCCTCGGCGTGCGGGACGCCGGCGCCCACGGCCCGGAAGCCTTTCGCCGTCACGTCGCCCGCGCCGCCGACCGACTCCGCGCCTCCCGGCCCACGGCCGTCAACCTCTTCTGGGCGCTCGACAGGATGCAAGCCGTCGCCGAACGCGAGGGAACCCCGTCCGAGCTCCTCGCGGGGCTTCTGGACGAGGCCAGGGCGATCCAACAGGAGGACCTGGAGACGGGAAAACGCATCGGCGAGGCCGGGGCCCCGCTCGTCCCCGAGGGCGGGGGCGTCCTCACGCACTGCAACGCCGGCGGCCTCGCCACGAGCGGCCTGGGCACCGCGCTCGCCGTCGTCTACGAGGCCCACCGGCGGGGAAAACGCTTCACCGTCTACGCGGACGAGACCCGGCCGCTCCTGCAGGGCGCGCGACTGACCGCGTGGGAGCTCGGGAAAGCCGGGATCGATCACGTCCTGCTGTGCGACGGCGCGGCGGGGTCGCTGATGCAGGCGGGACGCGTCGGCATGGTCGTCGTGGGGGCCGACCGGATCGCGGCCGGCGGCGACGTCGCCAACAAGGTGGGGACCTATCCCCTGGCGGTGCTGGCCCGGGAACACGGCGTCCCCTTCTACGTGGCCGCCCCGTCCAGCACCTTCGACCTGACGCTTGCGAGCGGCGCGGACATCCCCATCGAGCAGCGCGGCCCCGAGGAAGTGCGTTGCCTCGCCGGCGTCCCCTGCGCGCCCGAAGACACCCCCGTCTACAACCCCGCCTTCGACGTGACCCCGGCGGGGCTCGTCACCGCGCTGATCACCGACAAGGGCGTGATCGAACAACCGGACGAGGAGAAGATCCGGCGGGCGCTCGCAAAATGATACGGAGGGAAAGATGCGTGATGAAGCGGCGGCGGGCCCCGGACTCGGTTTCGCATTGCGAGGGGGCTTGCTGGCGGTGCTTTGCCTCGCGGGGCCGGCGCTCGCCGGGGAACCGGTCGTCCAGGATCGCCCCCGGGACCTCCAGGCGCTGGCGGCCTTCGTCGAGGAGAAGGCCGGCGCGGTCAAGGAAGGCTACCGGAAAGCCCTCGAGGAGGCGGGAGACAACCGCGCCCAGATCGAGAAGGCCGTCGAGACCTGCTCAACCCGCCGCGAGAAGCTCGCCATGATCTGGCTCGTCTCCCACATGCCCGGCCACGGATTCGCCGAGCGCGTGGACGACGCCTGGGTCCTGAAGAAGGACCTCGAGACGCTGTCCGCGGAACACCTGCATCACAACGTCCGTTTCGCCGTCGCGGCGCGCGACCGCTTCCCGTGGGCGAGGGACGTCCCCTGGCCGATCTTCCTGCACTACGTCCTGCCTTACCGGGGGTCCCAGGAGAAGGCCCAGGACTATCGTCCGGTGTTCTGGGAGGCGCTCGCTTCGCGCGTCGAAGGATGCGCGACGGGTGCCGAGGCCCTGCAACGCGTCAACCGCTGGGCCGCGGAACGCGTCACGTTCCACACCCGCGAGGCCCAGGACCTCGGCGTGCTGGAAACCCTCGAGGCGGGCACGGGACGCTGCGAGGACATGGCCAACCTCGTCATCGCCGCGGCCTCCACCGTCGGGATCCCCTGCACCTCCGCCTACACGCCCTGGTGGCCCGCCGCCGACGGCAACCACGCCTGGAACGAGGCCTATCTCGACGGGACGTGGCGCTCCTTCATGGGGTGCGAGCCCGTCAAGGAGGGAGAGCCCTTCGACCGGATCAAGAAGGAGAGCCTCTTCGCCAAGGTCTACCGGAAACGCTTCGTCCCGCCGGAGGGCGAGAACGCCCGTTTCGGCGAGGACGTGACGGCCCTCTACACGCCCGTGACCAACTTGGACTTCTCCGTGGGCGAGAAGAAGACGCGGGTCCTCCTGGCCGTGTGGAACGCCGGCGGCTGGCGCCAGGTCGCCCGCACCCGCGCCGGCGACGACGGGATGGTCCGCTTCCCCGACGTGGGGTGCCAAAAGACCCTCCTGCTCAACACCTTCCTCTCGGGCGACACCGCCCGCCCCGCCGTGGGCCCCTTCCTGCTCCACACCGATGGGCGCGTCGAGATCCTGACCCTGGACCCCGTGCGCAAGGGCGCGCCGGGCCTGGACCCCGTCGTGATCGAGGGACTGCTCCCCGGCGCCGAATACGGATTGATGGCGTTCAACGGCCGGCGCTGGGACCTGCTGGGACGCAAGGTCGCCCCCTACACCGGCGAGGCGGACTTCGGCGAGACCGGACGGCTCCAGACCCTCTACCTGCTCGTTAGGCTCTACGGCGACCGGCCCGTGCCCGAAGGGCGTCCCTTCGTCTTCGAGGAGAAGGACGGCAAGCTCGTGAGGAAGAAGTACTAGCCCAAACTCCCCCCCCTGAGGGGGGGGGAGTTTGATTGAAAGGAAGGCGATGAAACCCGAAGACGTGCCCCCCCCGCCCCCGACCGAAGAGAAGCCCTTCGTGGAGACCCTCCACGGCGTCGAGGTGGCCGACCCCTACCGCTGGCTGGAGGACAGCGACGACGAGCAGGTGAAGGCCTGGGTCGACGCCCAGAACCGCCGGACGCGCAAGATCCTCGACGGCATCGAAAACCGGGAAGCCCTGGCGGAACGCGTTTCCGCCCTGCTCGCCGTCCGCGTGACGGGCCCCCCCGTGCCGAGACAGGGCCGGATCTTCTTCCAGCGCCGCGAGCCCGATGAGCAGCAGTCCGTGCTCTTCGTCCGGGAAGGACTGGACGGCGAGGAGAGGGTGCTGGTCGATCCCAACCCCCTGCTCGAGGACGGCACCGCCTCGCTCGACTGGTGGCATCCGTCCCGCGACGGGAAGCGCCTCGCCTACGGCATCTCCGAGGCCGGCTCCGAGATGGCCACCCTGCACGTGCTCGACGTGGACACCGGCCAGGGCCTCGGGGACCGCATCCCCTACGCCCGGCACAGCTCCGTGGCCTGGGAGCCCGACAACGCGGCCTTCTACTACACGAGGTACCCCGCCCCCGGCGACGTCCCCGCCGGGGACGAGACCTACTTCTCCCGCGTCTACCATCACCGGCTCGGCGAGGACCCCGCCGGCGATCCGCTGGTCTTCGGCGAGGGCCGCGAGAAGACCGACATCCCCGGCGTCGCGCTGTCGCCAAACGGCCGGTGGCTCGTCGTCAACGTGCACCGGTCCGGCGCCTCCCGCACGGAGGTCTTTCTCAAGGACCTCTCGTCGGACGAAGGCTTCCGGCCCCTGGTGGAGGGCGAGGACGCCATCGCCCAGGCGGTTCCGCGCGACGACGCGATCTACCTGCTGACCAACCTGGACGCGCCGAGGTACCGCTTCCTGGAGATCGACCCCGGGCGTCCCGAACGCGGGAACTGGCGGGAGATCCTGCCCGAAGGCGAGAACGTCCTGCAGGGGGCGCGCGTGGTGGGGGAGAAGGTCGTGGCCCTCTACCTCGAGAACGCCCTGTCCGTGCTGCGCGTCCATCCCCTGGACGGGGGCGAGGGCGTCCCGGTGAGCCTGCCGGGCCCCGGTTCGGTGATGGGGATCTCCGCGGAGCATGACGGGGACGAATTCTTCTTCCCCTTCACGAGCTTCAACCATCCCCTCTCCGTCTACCGCGTGGGGCTCCAGGATCTCGAATCCCGCCTCTTCGACGAGATGAAGGTTCCCCTGGACCCCGGGGCGTTCGAGGTGGAGCAGGTCTGGGTGACGTCGAAGGACGGGACGCGCGTGTCCATGTACGTGGGGAAGAAGAAGGGCCTGGTCCCCGACGGGAACCGGCCCGTCCTGCTCACCGGCTACGGCGGATTCAACATCTCCCTCACCCCCTCCTTCAGCCCCCTGCTGGCGCTCTGGATGGAGGCGGGCGGGGTCTTCGGCCTGCCGAATTTGCGCGGCGGCGCGGAGTACGGGGAAGCCTGGCACCGCGCCGGGATGCTCGAGAAGAAGCAGAACGTCTTCGACGACTTCCTGGCGGCCGGGGACTGGTTCGTGGACCAGGGGTGGACGAAGCCCGAGCGCATGGCGGCGTCGGGGGGCAGCAACGGGGGCACGCTGGTGGGGGCGGCTTTGACCCAGCGGCCCGACCTGTTCCGCACGATCCTCTGCGACGTGCCGGTCCTGGACATGCTCCGCTACCACCATTTCCTGCTGGCGAAGTACTGGATCGGCGAGTACGGCGATCCGGACGACCCCGACCACTTTACGTTCCTCCACGCCTACTCGCCCTACCACCGCGTGGAGGAGGGGACCTCCTATCCGGCGGTCTTCGTGGCCACGGCCGAGTCGGACAGCCGGGTGGATCCGATGCACGCGCGCAAGATGGCGGCGAAGCTGCAGAAGGCCAGCACGTCGGGCCGGCCCGTCCTCTTCTGGGAGGAGCGCCGGGCAGGCCACGGCATCGGCACGCCGCTGAAGAAGCGCATCGAGACGATCACGGACCGGGTCGCCTTCGCGCTGTGGGGGGTGGGGCAGCGGTGGGAGGGGTAGGGAATTCAAAATTGAGGAATTGAGGAATTCCGGATTCCGAATCTGGACGCGCCGCCGCCTTGGAGGGCGAGCCGGCTGTGTTTGGGCTCGGGAGGACCCTCGCCCTCCAAGGCGGCTCCGATAGAAGCCGAAGTGCTGCGGGCTGGCTGCCCGCGCCCCGTCCAGCGATGCCGGGCACGGTCACGGACGCTGCGTCAATCGATCAGGGTCGAGAAGACGACGCGAATCCTGGTGCCGCGAACCCTCCGCCGGTGTAGGGACGGGCGCTAGCCCGTCCGCGCGCCCTTGACGTTTTCCCATCACGGAACCGTTGCACGGGGCAAGTCCCGGACCGGCTCGCGCCGGTCCCTACGATCGTGCGGGCGCCCGGCGGCGCCGGCGCAGGGCGATCAGGAAGCCGGCGAGCAGCAGGAGCAGGCCGAGGGGCGAGGCGTCGGTTCCGGCGGAGCCGCATCCGCCATCGTCGCCGGGGGGGACGGTGGTCGGGGGGACGGCGAGGTCGATGGAGATCATGGAGCCTGCAGGCAGTCCCTCCACGTTGACCGCGCCGGCGGACGTCATGCCCGTGGCCTCGACATCGCCCGCCTGTTGCAGGGAGATGCCGAAGCTCTGTCCGCCCATCGAGTCGGAATCGACGCGGACCCACACGAGATAGGTTTTTTTCTGCGAGGCGTCGATCTGTTCCGAAAGCCCCGTGAAGGAGGCGGCGCCGTTGTCGGAAGCGAAGGGCGGGTCCAGGACGGCCAGCGGCAGGGCGCCTGCGGCCACGGAACCGTCGCCGTCGGCGTCAGCGTAGAGGGAGATCCCGGCGATGTCCCGGGTGTCGTCGGCGGTGCCGGTGGCGTGGACGGTGAGGGCGGTCAGGCTGACGTTCTCGAAGGAGCTGGCCGCGAGGGTGAACTGGAAGACGGGGCCTTCTTCGCCGGGCGCGAGATGGTCGCCCTCGGCGAGGTTGGCGGGCCCGAGTGCGACGGTGAGGGTGCCGGGCCCGGCGCCGATGGTCTTGACGCCGCCGGCGGTCGAGGTGCCGGAGACGCCGACGGGATCGACGCCGTCGGTGGCGGTGACGTCGCTCGAGCCGAGGGACGCCTGGAAGTCTCCGGAGGCGGAGGCGTCGAAGTCGAAGACGACGAGCCAGTTCTCCGAGGTTCCGGAGGGGATGTTGCGGTTGAGGGTGAAGGCGACGGATCCGTCGTCGGCGGTGAAGGGATAGCCGGTCTCGGAGGCGAAGGGGCTGGAGCCGTCATCGACCTCGCCGTCTGCGTCGCTGTCGAGGTAGAGGTGGACGGCTTCGATATCGGCGGTCTCGAGGCCGGTTCCGGTGCTGTGGACGGTGAAGCCGGTGACGACGACGTCGGTGCGCTGCCCGGCCGCGAGTTGGAGCTGGAGCAGGGGGAGTTTCCGGGCGCCGGCGGCCTCGGTGGAGTCGCCGGGGTTGGCGGGTCCGGGGTTGAACTGGAGGTCGGGGGCGGCGGAGGCGGAGCCGGCCTGGAGGGTGGCGAGGTAGTCGGAGGCGTGCAGGTAGGAGGCGCTTCCGCTGGTGCCGGCGAAGACGTCGCCGCCGATGGAGGCCTGGAGGTTGTAGTTGGTGGAGGTGGCGAGTCCGCCGCCGTTGTCGAACTCGGCGGGCTGGAGGGTGTAGCTCGTGCTGGAGGCGGCCATGGCCGTGACGGTCACGGCGGCGACAAGCATCGCGATGCCCAATGTGCATTTTTTCACGATTTCCCCTATCCCGGCTCCCATGTTGGAACCGTAAAATTCCTGTCAATAGATCTTTGGGAAATAGATTGCCTTCAGGTTCCTGCTCCAGACATCGTAATTCGGTCCTGCAAGAGCGAATTTCGCACCGTTGAGATGAAAAATGTTGGTGCCAGCCGAAACGGAGAATACATAGGAGATGCTGAAAGGAATCCTGTACGTGATCGAACTTCCCGTTTGGTTGTGCATATAGATACGCGTACTATACGTGCTTGATGTTGCCGATGTTCCGAGACCGATGAAGGCATAGAAACTTTGCGTATCCGGAACCGTGCAGGACGCGTATCCCGTCCCGATCACGAGTACATACCCGCCGGCGGGGGCGTTAATGCTAACCTGATTAATCCCGGTCATCGAGGAAAAGACGGAAGAAATCGTCACCGACGACGCTGTATTGGTGACCCAGTTGAGACCGGGGATGTCCGTGATACTAGAATGAGAGTGCGTATGCAGGCTGTCCGCGCTCACGCCTCCCGTCAGCGTGTTCAGGTTCCCCGGCGTCACGTTCGCGCTCGTTCCGTCCAGCTTGTTCAGCTCGTTCGCATCGGACGTCACCTGCATCCCGTTGAGGTTCAACCGCCCGAAGAGGTAAAGGGCGTCTCCCGTGCTTGACAACGCATTGATGCGGACGGAAGGGGATGACTGGGAGCCGCCAGATTGACTGAAGAATCCGGCGTATCCTCCCGCGCTGTTCTGGCCGTACACGCCGGTGGCAGTGGACGCCGTGGCGTACCCGTGGACAGCCCGCCCGGGGCTTTGGATCAGCCCGTACAACGCCGCTGAAGAAGCATGCGTATTCGTGTTTGTTATGCTCGCATACACCCCGTACTTGAGATTCCCTGCGTTGGTGTGGCTGTTGTAAGCGCGAATGGCCGCGCCCGACACGCCCCACCCGTATCCCGAGGCGTCCACGGCGTTGGCCGCCTGAGCCGAGACCACCAGGGCGTCGTCCGATGTCGACGAGCTGTTCTGCGTCAGGGTGAGACCGTCCGTGGCTATGGAATACGACCAGGTCTCCCCCCAGTGGTCGTGCGAACTCGATGCGAAGGAAGACGCATTCTGCCCGTCCACCATGTCCGCGTTGAGGGTCGCGCACATCGCCCCGTTGCTGATCGGGATGTCGCCGGCCTGGTTTCCCGTGTCGCGGCTGTCCAGCAGGTCGACGTTGAGGTTCAACACCTTCGTGCTGGAAGTCACCGACAGAGGCGCCGTTCCAGCGGGGGCGTTGCAAAACAGCGTATTTTGCACCTGCGCCCGCCCGTTCACGTCCAGAAGGAACAAGGGGCTGTTCGTGCCAACGCCCAGCCGCCCGTTCGTGTTGTCCCAGTGCAGGTTGGCGTTGGCCGCCCACCGGCTCCCGTTCCAGAAGAGCGTGTCGCCGGGATTGTTTCCACCGAAAGGCACGCTGCCCGGCTGCCAGATCGGCGAGGACCCCGGCGTCACGTGCAGATAGAAATCGTTTCCCGAACCCGGCACGCCCAAGACCTGCAAGGGGTTCGTCGTCGAGCCGATGAGCAGGTCCCCCGTCGCGTAGCCCGTAAGACCCGTCCCGCCCTGGCCGATGGAAAGCGGCGTGGTGAGCCCCGACAGCGACGTGATGTCCGAGTTCGCACCGCTTGCCGCCGCCCCCAGGTTCTGTAGCGCGATACCCGCCGTCGTCGCGCCCGTCCCCCCGTTCGCGATCGCCAGCGTCCCCGTGTGGTTCGCCAGGCTCAAATAGTACGTGCCTTCGTTGTCGTCCAGGAAATCCGCATTGAGATTCGAGCACATCGTCCCGTTGCTGATCGGGATGTCCCCGCTCAGGTTGCCCGCATAGAGAAGGCTGATCGGAAACTTCACGTTCGCATCCAGCGCGACCAGCTGGCCTCCCTGGGCCGAAGCCGCGCCGTACGCGTGAAAACCGTCCACCGTGTCCGCGTCCAGCCCCGTGATCGAGGCGGACCACAACGGGTCGCCCGCCATATCGATCGTCAGCACGTCCCCCGTGGCGCCCGCCGAACCGTTCACCGTGATCGGAACGTGACCCGCGCCCGTGCCGATCGTCACCGCCCCGTCGAGACGCGTCGTCCCGTTCACGTGCAGACCCGCATCGCCCACGTTCCGGGAATCCACGAACAGCACGTACGCCGAACTCGTCCCCCCGCCGTCCGTGTTCCGGAACTGCGCCGCCGTCCCGTCCACCGTGCTCATCCCCTCCACGGCGAGACCGCCCGGCGAGCGGACCTCCCCGTACACCCCCCACGCGCTCCCCGTCGACACCGAGTTCAATCCGTACAGACCGTATCCCCCGGCGGCATTCACGTCACCGTACACGCCGCGCCCCGTCGTCGCCGTTCCGTTCACCCCGTCGCCCCCCGTAGCCGATCCGCGAACGCCGCACCCGCTCGCGTGCGCCGTCGTGCCCCACACCCCGATCGCCGGCGCCTGCGCCGTGTCCGCGTTGTGACCGCGGAGGCCCGCCTTCGTCCCGTCGCTGGTCTCGCCCCGGATCCCGTCGTGACCCGGATTGCCCTGGTTGTCGACCAGCAACCCCTCGGACGTGGAAGACCCCGTCCAGCTCGAACCGAAGAGGTTGAGCTGGTTCGCCGGAGTCCACACCGGCAACGGCGTCCCGTCGAGCTGGAGAACTTCTCCCTGGCCGTGCCCCGAAACCGAAAGAAGCGAGAGCGTGCTCGGGCCCGTGGCGTAGAGGAGATCGCCCGCCGTGTAGGCCCCGTGCCCCGTCCCCCCCCGCGTCTCCTCGAGCGCCGGGCTGTCGAAGCTCCACGTCCCCGAAGAGACGTACGCGACCCCCGAAACGCCGCTGCTGTCCGTCCCCGTGCCCCCGTTGGCGGCCGCAAGCACGCCCGTCGCGTTCACCAGGTCCAGGTAGTAGGTTCCGTCGGCCCCGTCCAGAAGGTCCGCGTCCAGCGTCGAACCGATGCCCTGCGGGATCGCGCTCACGGGAAAGACGCCGGCGCCGTCCAGCGCCAGGAGATCGCCCCCATTGGGGGACGCCGCGGCCTGCGCGTGCAGCCCGTCCACCGTGTCCGCGTCGCCCGCCGTCGCGTGCGTGTGGTAGCTGTCCCCGTTCGTCGCGCCGTTCGTCAGATCCGAAAGCGCCGTTGCCGTCACCGCCGCATCGATCCCCTGCAGCGCCTGGTTGATCTCCCCCACCGTCGCGTCCAGACCCTCCAGGCTTCCGGCCCGGAAGGCGTAGGGGCTCGTCGAGAGCTGGTAGCGCGGCGACAGCGTCTCGTAGCTCCCCGCGCTCGCCGGGCTCACCTCCACCTCCACCCAGTAGGTCTCGTCGAACGCCAGCGGGATGGTCGAGAAGGCCGTCACGCTCCCCAGCATCACGTGGTAGAGACCGTTGCCGTCCGGCGTGACGCCCGCGTGGATCTCCTGCCACAGATGCGTCCCGCCCGTGACTGCGTTGTAGAGGCGGAAACGGATGTCCACGCTCGTGGTCACCGGGTTGCCCGCGGAGTCGGACAGCTTCCCCTGGAACGAGATCTCCTGGGGAATCGACTGCGCGCTCGCGGGCGCCGCGAAGCACAGCAGCAGCGCCGGGACGATGATAGCGAAGAGAAACTTCCTCATGGCTCGGACCTCCTGGTGGATGACGTACGGACCTCTCCCTCCCGCGCGAGGGGGGGATGCGCGGGAAGCGGAATCGACGTTGGCTTCATACTGTACCACATGTTCATTCCGGCAGGGAGCGAATTTTTGAACCCGCCGGTCATTCTTTTTCGCGGATCATCAACGCTTCGGCGAGGATCGCCGTGGTTCCGGGCCGGGACCCCATGAGGCCCGGAACACACGCCTCCCACAAACAGGAACCCCTCTCCGCGACCCCGGAATCTATTGGTTCTCTTCTTTCTTTTTCTCTTCCCCGTCCCCGCCCTGGTCGTCCTTCTTCTCCGGCGACGTGAACTCCACCTCGCCGAGGATGCCGAGGCCGTCGTAGATCCTGAGGAGGAGCCGCTTGGCCCTGAGGCGGAGCTCCTCGTTCCCGCTCTCGGCGAGGACCCTCTCGGCCTGCGCCCGCGCCGCCTCCAGGTTCTTGTTTCCGTACAGGTAATCGGCGTACTCCAGCCGGACGGGGGGAAGCCCCGGCTCGTCCTTCAGCTTCTTGACGGCCATCTTGTAGGTGTCGACGGCCAGGGAATCCATGCCCAGCAACGCGTAGAGGCGCGCCAGTTTCACGACGGACGCGGGATCGCCGGGGGAACCGGCGATCTTCTCGGCCCAGGCGCGGGCTTCCTCCATGCGGCCGAGCTCGCGGTAGAGAAGGCAGATCTTCTCGATGTAGAAGTCGCGCTGTTTTTCGTCCGCGCGGGCGAGGATCTTCTGGAAGATCCCGAGCGCCGTCTCCAGGTTCTTCACCTGCTCCGCGTCCTTGCCGAGCCCCTGGAAGGCCTGGGCGAGCCCGAGGTGATAGATCGCGTTCTCCGAGAGGCCCTTCGTGGCCGCGATGGCCTTCTGGTAGCTCTCGGCGGCCTTCTCGAACTCGCCGTACTTGAGGTAGACCTGGCCCAGGTCGGCGTGCAGGTTCCCCTCGCGGGTGCGCCGCTGCTGTTCTTCCTTGGAGACCGGCTCGCCTTCCTCTCCGGAAGCCTCGCCTCCGTCGCCCGCCTCCTCTTCGCCCGTCTCCTTGCCTGCAGAAGGCGCGACGGACTGCTGGCCGCAGCCCGCGGCCCCGAGGAGAAACACCGCGGCCAGCAAGGCGACGATACTCGATATTCGACACGTACCAGGCATGCGCTGTTCGGCCTCCCTTCTTTTTTGCAGCCGCTCCAATCGGAAATCCCCAATCTGGAATTCCCGTTCCAAAATCTCGCCTCGAAGATCGACGGGAAAAAATCACTCCCGATTGAACCGGACCTTCTTCTCGGACCGGAAGACGCCCTTTCCCTCCAGGCTTCCCGCCGGTCCTCGTTGCAGCTTCGCTTCCCCTTCCACGGCCAAAGAGACCACGGCCCCCTTCTCGAGCAACACGGAAAACCGGCCCTTCCCCTCGAGGAGGATCCTCATCCCCTCCTCGCGCCCGAGCGACACGGAAAAGCGCAGCACCTCGATGATCGCGTGCCGCTTTCCGTCCTTCCGCTCGATTTCATGCAGGCGAAACGTCGCTTCCCCTTTTTGGAACGCCTTCGCGTCCACGTGCGGGAGAAGGTGCATCAGATCGCGTCCCGACCGCTTCCACGTCGCTCCCGCCGCGACGGGCTCTTCGGAAAGCAGCCGGAGCTCCGAGCGCGTCAGCTCCTCGGCCAGCCGCGTTCTCTCCGCTTCCAAAACCGCCCCGGAGGCTTTCGCGTTCCGGATGTCGACCGTCGCTTCCCCGCCCGGCATCCGGGCGGCTTCCACCGTTCCCTGCAGACGGCCGGGCGTCTCGATCTTCCCCCCCAGCGCCGGGCTCTGCCGCATTTCCCGGGACGTCTCCACCGTCTCCACGAGACGGACCGGGCGCCCCTCCTCCGCCTCCAGGACCTGCACGACCGAAACCCGTTCCGTCTCGAAGGACGCCGGGATCCCCTCCTCGCCCTCGGCGGCCGTGAAGAGAAGGTCCAGGCGCGTAACCGCCTCGGTCCGGTAGCGGTCCCCCGCCTCGATCGCCGGCCGGAAGACCGCCTTCGCCTCCTCGCCGGCGCGCGCGGAGACGGAAACGAAGAGAACAACCAGGAAGATCACAAGAGCCCGCGCAAGGGCGGACCGGCTAGCGCCGGTCCCTACATTCCCCCAGGGAATTCGGGATGTTGGACTTGGAAAGTTCACCTTGTCACTCCTCACCCTTCAGGCTCGCCTCGGAGGCGGTCGGCGCGTTTCCGCCGGTGCCTCCGACGAGGAGGAATCGCTCTCGCAGGGGATCGAAGATCATGCCCGAATTCTCCGGCGAATCGTGGAACGTGCCGACGGGATTCGCGAGCAGCTCGCACGACCAGACGCCGTCTTCGCCCCCGGCGAGGTCGAGCGCGAACATCTCCTGGTAGGCCGTGACGCTGTCCCGCCCCCCGAAGACGTACAGGCGGCGCTTCAACCTGGCCACGGAAGCGGCGCACCGGGACCGCGCGGAGGGGCCCGCGCCGGCCGGCGTGAGGGCCGTCCACGCCGGCGGATCCGCCGTCAGGTCGAGGGCCCACAGGTCGTCGGCCACGGCGACCCCCGAGGCGTCCTCGCCCCCGTAGACGATCATGCGCCGGTTCGCGCCGTCGAGAACGGCCGCGTGGAACCGGCGCGCGGAGGGCGGCCCCCCGCTCGGGGACAGGGCCGTCCAGCCCGCGCTCTCCGTGTCGAACGCGTACAGGTCGGCCGTGACGTCTCCCGCGTCCTCCCCCCCGAAGAGAAGCAGGCGCTTCCCGACCGGGTCGGCCACCACGGAATGGCCGTAGCGGGCCGACGGCCCGCTTCCCGACGCCTCCAGGGTCCACGCCCCCTCGGAACCCGACGTGAAGTCCAGCTTCCACACATCGTCGTGCAGCGTGCCCCCCGTCCCGCTGGTCCCCCCCATCACCGCGTAGACCGAACACGCCCAACGGCAGTACGACCCGGAAGCATGCACGCGCGCCAGCGGCACACCCGCCGACGTGTCCGGGGAGAGCTTCGACCAGACCGCCTGGTCTTCCGAGGTTTCGAGGGCGTAGACGTCGGCGGAAGCGGAGAGACCGCTTCCACCGAAAAGCGCGATCGCGCGATCCTCCTCCCCGTCCCAGACCAGCACGTGGCCCTCGATGTCAGCTGCCGGACCGGAACCCGTATCGGTCAGCCCCGTCCAGGCCGGCGCCTGGAACGCCGGGGGCGTGAGCACCGCCACGTTGTCCACGCGGGCGTTGGTGCCCGCGCTCCGTCCCCCCACTGAAAGAGGGGAATCGTCGTGCGTCATCAGAAGGTCCGTCGCGCTCGCGAAGACCAGGGAACCGTCGCGATGGTACTCCACGCGCCAGCCGGCGCCCGCCGGGCGGATCATGACCCGGAAGGCGTACCACCCCGGCGCCGCGAGGGTCTCGGCATGGACCTGGGCCCCGTTCAGGATGTAGCGGATCTCGTCCGACACCGTCGATGGAGAGAGGGCGACACCCGCCGCCAAAGAGAGCGCGCCCGGCGTCCCGGACGCGTCCGCGAGCCCCGCCCACGCCTGCGCCGTGTCCGCGCCGAGCGCGGAGACGTAGAGGTCCGCATCGATCTCGAGACCGGACGTGGTGAACAAGAACGTCTCCGGAGTCTCGGCCTCGCCCGTGCCCGAGGCGTCGCCCCCGGGATTCAGCGCCGGCGAGGGATGGCCCTCCACGAAGGGATCGATCGCCGGATTCGACCCGCTCGTCGCGCTCACGGTCCACGCCGAGAGGTCGGTCCCGAAGCTGTCTGCGAAGAAGATCTCCCGCACCGGCTCGTAGCCGAAGACCTCCACCTCGTCCATCCGCGTGTCGGCGCCCAGGTTCTTCCCCCCGGCGGTGAGAGGACGGGCGTCCGGGAGGGGGTCCACCTTCTGCACCGAGACGTGGACCAGGCCCCCGTCGATGTAGAATTCCGCGCGTCCGTCCGGGCGGACGTAGATCTCGTACCGTTTCCAGCCCGTCTCCGAGAGCGCCCGAACCCCGTCCACCACCCCGCCCACGTACATCTTCACCTGGCTCTGACTGCTCGACAGGAAGAAGCCGGTGAGGAAATCCGGCGAGGCGTCCGGAGCGTACGAGTTCTTGAACCCGAACCAGAGGTCGCTGTTCGCGGCCCCCAGCAGCGGGACCCGCATCGAGGCCCGGGCCGTCACGCCCGGATCGAGGTCGAAGGCGTAGCGCGTCACCACTTCGCCGTTCTCGGTCGTCGTCCCCCCGGGCGCCAGGCCCGATCCCTCCTCGCCCTGGGGATCGAGGAAGGGAGGCGACGACCCCGCCGCGCGCCACTGGCCGAGATCGTTCTCGAAATCCTCGTAGAACAGGATCGTCGGGGCCGGAAAGGCCGGCGTGGGTTCCCCCCCGCCGTCGTCCCCCCCGCTCGACAGAACGGCGACCACGATCGCCACCGTCCCCAGCCCGCATCCGCCCAGCAAGGGAAACATCGCCGCAAACGCCAGAAGAAGGCCGATGCGGCAGGCCGCATGGCGCCGGCGCCGTCCCGCGGGGTTGGATGGACGCCTGCTCACGAGTCGTCTCCTCCTTCCGCGTCCCTCTCATCCGGTGATCCGCTTCCGGAATCGTCCGAAGGCTCTTCTCCGCCCGGCTCTCCGGCGGGCTCCTCGCCCGGTTCTTCCGGCGGCTCTTCACCGCCCGGCTCTCCCGCCGGCTCCTCGCCCGGTTCTCCCGCCGGCTCCTCGCTTCCCGGCTCTCCTGCCGGCTCTTCTCCGCCCGGTTCTCCCGCCGGCTCTTCACCGCCCGGCTCTCCCGCCGGCTCCTCCCCGCCCGGTTCTTCCGACGGCTCCTCCCCGCCCGGCTCTCCCGCCGGCTCTTCTCCGCCCGGTTCTTCCGACGGCTCCTCCGGAACGGGAGGAATGAGCACCCGGTCGGCATTGTTCATCTTCACCCAGGGTTCCTGGGGCGCGCCGACCATGCCGGACATCTGAGGCATGTTCTTGGCGAGATGCGCCTCGATCTCCGCAAGCGTGACCTCACCGTTCCCGTCGAGATCCGCCTTCCCTTCGAGGGCTTCGAGGAGGTAGTGGGTCATGAGGCCATGGCCGAACGTTCGGACTTCCATGACCGTGTCGCCCTCGCTTCCGGCGATCGCCAGGAACCAGTCGGCGTCGTTGCCCGGAAGACCGGGCAGGGCGGGATCCTTCACGCCCCGTTTCGAGGCGCCGAGGGATCGTCCCCGTTTACGCCTCCCGAATCCCGCGTCCACGAGGAGGGCGACGCGTCGCGTTCCGAGCCCTGCGAGGTCCTCCATGAGAGAGGCAAGGGGAAGCGTGGTCTCCCCGATCCGGTTCGAATCGGTGTCGGAGGCCGCAAGGACGGGTTCCGGTTTTCCGTCCCGCGTGGAGACGGCGCCCAGGCCCGAGAAGTAGAAGATCACGTCGTCGTCCGGTCTCGGGTACATGGACCGGATCTTCGCGAGGGCTTCCCGGATGCCCTCGACGGAAGCGTCCTTTCCCGTGAGGAGCGTCGACCCTTCCGGATCGATGGGCGGGGCGTCCCGTGTCTCGAGATAGGTCCAGACCGCCTCGGCGTCGCGGGAAGTGAAGCGGGTCCCCCGCGTCCTGGCGGAAGCCGGCCTCTCGGGCGCGACCACCACGGCGAAAAGACGGCGCGTTTTCGGCGTCATCTTGTTCTTCAGCTCGGGGGTCTGGAGGGCGCGATGGAACTCGAGGCCCAGATCCATCAGGAGATCCTTCTTGATCCGGGACAGCGCGTGGGGCAGGAGGCTCTCCGAGACCTTCTGCAGGTTGGCATCCCCGAGGGTCCACTGGGCGAGCAGGGGGCTCCAGATGTCGAGGAAGCCGAAACCGCGGGAGAAATCGTCGAAGGCCCGCTCCTTGCGTCCGCGGAAGTTCTTGCGGTAGATCTCGCGTCCCGAGAAGGCGTCGAGGACCCGGAGCTCCATTTCCATTTCCGCGGAAAACACCTCGTCGGGAACCAGGTAGGCCGGAAACCAGAGGAAGGTCCAGAGGATCAGGTCCAGCCCCCAGAGGAGGAAATTCCGGCCCTCGTAGCGGACGTCCAGCTTCACCGGCTCCAGGATCACGACCAGATCGGCCTGGTCCTTCTTCGCGCGTTCGAGGATTTCCTCCTGGGAGATGTCCGGGCCCAGGCCGTCCAGCTCGACCAGATGCTGGAAGAGGCCGAATTCCCGGACCGCGCCCGAGAAATCCCGGGAGACTTCCGTCCAGTCCGCGGTAACCGGATTCCCGCCGTCCTCTCCCTTCAGCCGGTCGCCGTTCACCAGGAAGTGGAACACCGTCTTGTATTCCACCGCCCCGGCCAGCTCTCCCCTGAGGGAGAGGATCTCCTCCTCCTCGAACACGTCCTTGACGGAGGCGCTGCCGCAACCCGCACACAAAGCCACCAGACCGAGAAGGGCCGGGAGAAGAAGGGCTTGTTTCATCGCGATCCTGCTCTGTCACATGTCGGCGGAACCTCTCCGATCGAGAGGGGGATTCCGCGTCCGGAAAAAAACCGGGCGTTCCGCGACCTCCTCGGGATCGGGGGCAAGTTGACCCGCCGGTCAAGGTTTCGTCACACGATGCAGGTTAGCGTACCCGGGGTCCCCCCCGAAATCAATGGGATAGGAAAGGGGAGGGATGATGGAGAGGATGTGGATCCCCTCGCGAGCGGAAGCAGGGATTTTCCCGCGCCTCTCAGATGCTGTAGTTCGGCCGGTCCTCGTCCTCCGCCTTCCGGTCCACCACGATCCCCCCGTCTCCTGCAGCGGAGGCCGCGGGTGTCGTCTCCTTGCCGAAGAGGGAGACCAGGACGCCCCCCACGCCGGCAATCGCCCAGTAGAGGAAGAGGATCCAGCCGACGACGGGAAGGATGCCGACGAGGAAGAGGATCCACCATCCGACCACGAGGTTCTGGACCGGGTTGGGCCGGCGTTCCGCCAGGACCAGGGTCCGCGCGCCCAGGCTCTGGGCCCGCCCGGAGAGGCCGAACACGACCACGAAAAGGAAGGCGACGAAGATGACCAGCGAGAGGACGCCTCCGGCCTTCCCGCCGTTGGCCAGGGCCCCGACCAGCACGAGGACGAAGATGACGTTCACGAGACCCAGGAAGAAGACGAACAACGGGCGCCCTTCCCCCCCCTGGCGGACCCGCTCCACGACGCCCGGAAAGACGATCAGCATGAAGAGCAGGAAGGCGAAGAGGGAGAAGCCCGCCAGGACGACCAGGGAGATCCCGGCGAGCAGCCCGAGGGCGCCGGCGAGGGACTTGCGCATCTCCCCCTTCCCCGCCGCGTCGTCTTCCGCTTCTTTCTCCGCATCGGAAACGTCCCCCTCCGCTGCCGGGGCCGGATCGCCCGCCGCGGCTTCCTCCATCGGGGCCGGGGCGTCGTCCCCGGGGGCCATGCGTTCCGCGTCGCCGGGGGCGTCCGCCTCCCCGTCGCCGGCGCGGGCGGGCAGGCCCAGGGCGAAACAGGTTGCCAGGCCCAGGCAAAGGGCGAGGAGCAGCTTGCGTTCCATGGTTCACCTCCTTGGATTGTGGTCACGGCCCGGGAGGGGCGTCTCGTTCTTCGCGCGGCTTCGGCCCCCTCCGCGAAGCCTCCAGAAGGCCGCGAGGTTCATCATGCCCATCAGGAGAAAAGCCCCGAGGCAGCTGAAAGACAGCGTCGATCGATCCTGCAGCGTCTTCCCGGCGGTCGAAGAGACGTCGTGCCACCCCCGCTCGGCCCAGGCGGCCGCGTGTTCCGCGGCGCGGTCCACCTCGCCGGGCAGGGGAAGCGCGAACTCCGCGCGGTCCGCGATCCCGCTCGTGAGACCCGGGAGGAACGCAAAACCGCGTTCGGGGAGATCGAGGGCGAAGAGGACCGCGAGAAGGACCGAAGCGGCCGCGCCCAGCCCCGCGGCCTTCCAGAGACCTTCCCGGCCGCCCGTTCCCCGCGCGGCGCGCGGCGTGTTCCCCACCGCCGTCATGACCTCGTCGAAGAACCCCGCCGGGGCGCCGGGCGCCTCGCCTTCCAGTTCCCGGAACAGGTTCCGATACGCCTCGGCCTGCTCCCGGCACGCCGGGCACGCGGCCAGGTGCGCGGAGGCGGCTTCCGCCTTCTCCCCTTCGAGCGTTTGCTCCACCCACTGCTGGATCGTGTCGTCGTCGAGGTGTTCCATGTCCGGCATCCCCTATCCTCAGGCGCGTTTCCCCTCCGGCGCCATCCGCTGCAGGCTCACAAGCCCCTTGAGTCTTTCCCGCGCCCGGAACAGGCGGTTCTTCACCGTTCCGAGCGGAAGGTCCAGGATCGTCGCGACCTCCCCGTAGGAGAGGTCCTCGAGGTATCGCAGGCTGATCACGGCCCGGTAGGAGGGGTCCAGGCGCAGGATCGCGTCCCGGACCCGGTCCGCGCGCTCGCGCGCATCCGCTTTCTCGGCCGCTCCCGGGCCGTCGCCCGGCGGCTCGAACGCCGCGTCCTCGCTTCCCATCGACTGGAAGTCCAGGGGCGCCCGGCGGAATCGCTTTCGCTCGTTCAGGCAGACGTTCAACGCCAGCCGGAAGAACCAGGGGCTGAAGCGCCTGGACGGGTCATACCTGTCAAGCCCCCGCCAGAGGCGCAGGAACACCTCCTGGGCCAGATCCCGCGCCTCGTGGGCGTCGCGGACCATCCGCCAGGCCAGGCGGTAGACGCGGTCCTGGTACAGCCGTACGATCCTCCCGAAGGAGGCGTCATCCCCCTTCCGGGCCCTTTCCAGGTCCGCCGGTGCTGGCTCGGGAAGCCCCATGTTTCTGAACCTGTATACAAGGCGGGTTTCGGAGGGGTTTCGGATAATTCGGTGGTGTATGAGATTCGCTGAAAACGCGAGGGAAGGGGTCAGTCCTTCGTTTTTCGTCCTTGTTCTCTTCGCGAGGACGGGTTTCCTCTCGCAACGAAGGACGAAAAACGAAGGACTGACCC
>Ga0180433_10002008_pt1 | contig 32879 bp, 26 predicted proteins | sample SS_ome_8_FD_132980 | JGI IMG/M metagenome (GOLD analysis project Ga0180433, IMG submission 132980) | Hypersaline lake sediment archaeal communities from the Salton Sea, California, USA - SS_1_D_1 metaG | ecosystem: Environmental > Aquatic > Non-marine Saline and Alkaline > Hypersaline >...
AGGGCAATCCTTAACAATTAAATCAGCAGCTGCTTTGATTTCCAGGTTGCCAGCACTGTATAAACAAAGACTAATTGATTCTGCAGTGATTAAACCTATAAAATGATGCTCATCATAAACAGCAAGCACTTGCGTCCCGTGATTAAAGAAAATCTTGATCGCCTCAGAAGCAGAAACCCGGCAGTTTAGGCAATGTTGTGGTTTGATCATCAAATCTTTTGCCCGAAGCATAGCTCTTTACTCCCGCTCAATTAATATTTAAATGTAATACAAAAGCAACCTGACTGTAATATTCCTGTAATCTTAGTCGTTTATAATGGGATCAAGTTGACCCCCTCTTTTTATATACATTTGTTAGGCGCAGTTTTTGGAACTGCGCCTTTTTCCTGTAATTAAGGGTTAACACTGGAATTTCGTTTCGATCAATTGTCAACCAATTATCTTGTGTTGGGTTGACAATGTTTTTTTTATTCATTATTATTCTATCAAAATATCGCACAGGGTGGTAGCTTGGATCAAAAACTGGTGGCAGTTCTTAATTTGCTGAAAATCAATGAAAAACAATATCTTTCCGGGACCTTGATCGGCAAAACCTTAGGAATCAGTCGATCTGCTGTCTGGAAGCAGATCGAAAAATTGAGAAAAGACGGTTATCAAATTAAAGCACACTCTCATTGCGGCTACTGTCTTTACAGCAGCCCTGATCTTCTTGATCAGAACAGGCTCGTGGATCAGAAAATCATCTATTTACAATCAGTAGATTCAACCAATCTTGATGCCCGTCAACTGGCAGTTGAAAATGCCCCTTCTGAAACGACGGTTGTTGCCGAAGAACAGCAGGCAGGGAAAGGACGTTTGGGGCACAGCTGGTTTTCACCACAGGGAAAAGGTCTCTGGTTTACAATCATACTGAGACCGGAGCTGATGAGTCCTGCTGATGCAAATCCTGTAACCCTGGTCACAGCAGCGGTAATCACTGATTACTTGAATACTGTCTGCGATCTACCGGCCAGGATTAAATGGCCAAACGATCTAATATTACATGAGAAAAAGCTGGCTGGTATTTTAACCGAAATCAAAACCGATTTAGATCAAATCGATTACTTACTAATTGGCATTGGTTTGAATATCAGCCAGGAGTCAATCGATTTTCCCCGGGAGCTACGAAACAAGGCGACCTCGATTAAGATCGAAACGGGGATGGTTATAGACCGAACTGAGTTTTTTTTAGATATTCGTGAAAGATTGATTAAAGCCTACCGGCTATTTGAAACAGAGGGTTTCATCCCATTCAGGAAAAGCTGGATTAAATATAATGAAACCCTTGGCCGAAAAGTAACAGTCAAATGGGCCGGCGGCTCATTAACCGGCATCGCCATAGACCTTTCGGTTACAGGAAACCTTTTGATCAGGAATCAGCAAAACAAGATCCATCAGGTTAATTATGGTGAATTGATTTAGATGACTAAAAATTCTCTTCCTCTATCGCAACTGACACTTTCAGCGCTATTCACTGCCCTGATTGCCATTATGGCCCAGGTGGCTATTCCGATGCCCTTCAGTCCAGTTCCCTTTACCGGCCAAACAGTTGGGGTCATGATGACCGGAGCTCTACTTGAAAAAAAACCCGCCGGTCTGGCTGTATTTTCTTATCTTCTAATCGGGGCGGCCGGTGCCCCGGTTTTTTCCATGGCCAGAGGCGGGATATCCATGCTGATCGGACCAACCGGAGGTTATCTTCTCGCATTCATTCCTGCCGTTCTAATCATTTCATTTGTCCTGGAGAAAATAAAAAAACCATCTTTAATTAATCTGACAATGGCCATGCTCCCAGCGCTGATCCTGATCTACGCACTGGGCGCTTCTCAGCTTGCCTTTCTGATGCATTACAGCATCAACCAGGCACTTTTAGTCGGGGTGCTCCCTTTTATTCCCTTTGACCTGTTAAAGGTTGCAATTGCTGCTTTTCTAAGTCTACAGATAAAAAGTAGACTAAGAGAAAACAAGCCTGACCATGACTCCAGATTTCACTAACCGCTTAAGCTTCGGCAGCTAACAACGCTGCACCTAAGGCCCCGGCGATTTGCGGCTCCGGAGGAACTACTATCTGTGTATTAAATTTTTGATTCAAAGCCTTAACTACTGCTTTATTTCTGGCTACTCCGCCCGTCATCATTACTCTTTCTTCCAGTCCTACCCGGTGAACCAGGCCGGCTGTCCGGTCGGCAATTGACTGATGCAAACCGCAGGCAATATCCTCTCGCGGTAAACCCTGGGCGATCAGGGAAACCACTTCTGATTCAGCAAAAACAGTACACATACTGCTAATTGAAACGGTTTTTTTAGCCCGGTCGCTTAAGGAAGAGAGTTGATCAATATCTACTTCCAAAGCATGCGCCATTACTTCAAGAAAACGTCCTGTACCGGCAGAACATTTATCATTCATTGCAAAATCGGTAACCCGTCCCTCTTTTGAAAGACGAATCACCTTGCTGTCCTGTCCGCCGATATCAATTACCGTTCTGATCGTCGGGTCCCAAAAAAAAGCACCCCGACCGTGGCAGGTTATTTCTGTCACAATTTTATCGGCAAAATCGATGCTGATTCGACCATACCCGGTTGCTACAATACTGCTAAGATCTGCCATGTTTAGACCCGCCTTCATCAAGGCCTCTTTGATTGCTTTCTCAGCAGCCTGCTTACTGTTGAATCCAGTGGGCCGAATGACATAACTGATCATTTTATCCTGTTCCATAATCACCACTTCAGCTGTAAGTGAACCGATGTCAATTCCTGCAACAGCCATCGATAACCTCCTGTAAAAATAGACACTCTAATCATCGCTCAGATCAAAGCAATTTCATGATTACCTGCCATAAAAGATCTTTGCCAACCGCGGTTTTTGCAGAGAAGGCAATCAAGGAGTCTTCTTCGAACAAACCGAGAGCTGTTCTGATGGTCTTCAATTGTTTGTTTAAAGCGTTTCGGGAAAGTTTATCCGCCTTGGTCGCCACCGTAATCGTTGGTATAGTGTGAGCCCGCAGCCACTCGGCCATAAGCTGATCGTCAGCAGTAGGTTCATGGCGACAATCGACCAGGTGCAAACAGCCCCTGAGGGTGCAGCGATCAGCTAAATACTGTTCGATGATCGGAGCCCAGCGCTCCCGCTCTTTTTTGGAAACTTTTGCGTAACCATACCCGGGTAGGTCAACAAAACAAAAAGCTTCGTTGATTAGATAAAAATAAAGCCCCCTGGTTTTACCGGGAGTCGAGCTGATCCGGGCCAGGTTCTTGCGGCCAATGAGACTATTAAGGAGTGAAGATTTTCCGACATTCGAACGGCCGATAAAAGAAACCTCAGGGATTTCCCAGGTAGGAAAATCTTTGAGGTTATAAGCTCCCGCCTTCAATTCAGTTTTATTAATACGCATGATTAATCTCCCGTTTATGGTAGTGCACTTACTAATGAGGAAAAGATGGATCCTGGCTGTCTGTCGGCAGCCCTAAGTCATTTTCCCTGATCGCTCCTTTTTGATCTGCGGTAGAATCATTTTTATCGATCGGACCTGATAAAGCAAGGGCTAAAACCTCATCCATATGTTCAACCAGTTTAACCTCGATCTTACGGCGCACATTTTGGGGAATATCACTGAGATCTCGACGGTTTTCAGCCGGCATCACCATATAGCGAATTCCGGCACGGTGAGCGGCCAGCATCTTTTCCTTAACGCCACCAACGGGTAAAACCCTGCCACGCAAAGTTATTTCCCCGGTCATTGTTACATCTTTACGAATCGGTATTTTAGTAAGCGCTGAAGCCAGGGCAGTGGCAATGGCAATCCCTGCCGATGGTCCATCCTTGGGAATAGCCCCTTCAGGAACATGAATGTGGATATCAATATCCTCATAGAAATTTTTTTCTAACCCTAAAGATTCACCCCGAGAACGAATGTAACTGATCGCCGCCTTGGCCGATTCCTGCATCACATCACCCAATTTTCCGGTAAGAGTCATCTTGCCCTTACCTTTCATTAGAGTAACCTCAATAGATAGAAGATCTCCTCCTGCTTCAGTCCAAGCCAAACCGGTGGCAACACCAATTTCATCTTCTTTTTCCGCAGCTCCATAGCGATAACGAGGGATCCCCAGGTACTTATGCAAATTTTGCCTGGTTAACCGGATATGTTTATCCCTGTCTTTGACTACTTCCCTGGCTACTTTACGACAGATAGCCGAAATGCTTCTTTCCAGGTTGCGCACCCCAGCTTCACGGGTATACTCACGAATAATCCGTCTCAATGTTCCCTCTGATAGTTCCAGATTTTTTGCAGACAAGCCATGCTCTTGGAGCTGTTTTGGGACAAGATATTGACGGGCAATTTCGACCTTATCTTCTTCAGTATAACCGGGGATGTGAATCAGTTCCATCCGGTCAAGCAGTGGTTGGGGAATATTATATGTTGTGTTTCCAGTGGTAATAAACATAACCTGTGACAGGTCAAAAGGAATCTCGATATAGTGATCGCTGAATGCAATATTCTGCTCGGGATCAAGCACTTCAAGCAGGGCCGAAGAAGGGTCTCCCCTGAAATCAGTAGACATCTTATCGATTTCATCCATTAAGAAGACAGGATTTTTCGATTTAGCCTGACGCATGCCTTGAATGATCCGACCTGGTAGAGCACCAATATAGGTACGTCGATGTCCCCTGACCTCAGCTTCATCACGAACCCCACCGAGCGAAATACGGACAAACTTTCGTTCGAGAGCCCGGGCAACTGATTTGGCCAGGGAAGTTTTGCCAACTCCGGGAGGTCCGACCAGACACAAAATCGGCCCTTTCAGTTTTTCAGCCAACTGCCGCACTGCTAGATATTCAACAATGCGTTCTTTAACTTTTTGCAGCCCGTAGTGATCTTCATCGAGAATTTGTTCAGCCAGTTGCAGATCAAGCCGATCGGTAGTCTCCAACGACCAGGGTAACTCCAAGAGCCAATCAAGATAAGTCCTGATTACGATTCCTTCAGCTGCTGCCGGAGGCATCTTTTCGAGTCTTTCAACTTCTTTCAAAGCTTTTTCTTCAACTTCTTCAGGCAGCTTAGCCTCAGCAATTTTATCCCTGTACTCTTCAGCCTCTGCCATCCGTTCATCTCTTTCACCCAGTTCTTTTTGAATTGCCTTCATCTGTTCCCGCAAATAATATTCTTTCTGGGTTTTTTCCATTTGTTTGCGTACCCGCAAATTTATTTTCCGTTCAATATCGAGAATCTCCATTTCCCTTCTCAGCACTTCGTTCAACTTTTCCAATCGATCTTTGATGTTTACTGACTCCAGGATCTCCTGTTTTTGCTGAGTCTTCATACTTAGATGGGAAGCAACAATATCAGCAAACCTTCCCGCTTCTTCAATATCAGCAACAGTTGATAAAGTTTCCGGAGGCACTTTGCGGCTAATTTTTATATACTGCTCAAACTGGTGAAGCACAGTGCGCATGATCGCTTCGATCTCAGCTGTTTTTTCAACCGGATCTTCAATCATTTCCAGGTCTGCTTCAAGAATTTTTTCGTCGGTAATAAGATCTAACAGCTTTGCCCTGTTAAGACCCTCGACTAAAACCCTGATTGTCCCTCCGGGGAGCTTGATCATCTGCTTAATCCTGGCTATTGAACCAATCTGATAAAGATCATCCTTGGTTGGATCGTCTATTTTGGCGTCTTTTTGAGTAACCAGCAAGATCAGATTGTCTTTCATCATTGCCTGCTCGAGAGCAGCAATGGAACGTTCCCGCCCAACATCTAAGTGCAGGACCATATTAGGAAATACCAGGACACCTCTCAAGGGTAGAACCGGTAATCGTTTTTTTTCGACCACTGAATCAATACCACCTTTCATCGGTAAAACTAAAGCGAGAAGCAATATTATTATTATTCGCTTCCCGCTTATTTTATCCTTTTAAACTAATAACCTTCTAACCCAAAGGATTCCGAATAATTGAACCGGGATCAGGCCGTTTCTTCTTTCTTTTTAGGTTTGTTTCTAGTTGCCAGCATCGGTGTATCCTTATTCAACACTGTTTCACGGGTAATTATACAACGTTCAATATCCTCTCGCGATGGGAGATCAAACATCACATCAAGCAGTGTTTCCTCAAGGATTGCCCGTAATCCCCTGGCACCGGTATTGCGTTTCATTGCTTCTTCGGCGATTGCCTGGAGGCAGTTCTCTTTAAATTCCAGGGAGACACCGTCAAGTTCGAAAATTTTCTGGTACTGTTTAATCAGTGCATTGCGCGGTTCTTTTAATATCCGGACAAATGCTTCACTGTCCAGTGGATCAAGTGTTGCAATCACGGGAATGCGGCCAACAAATTCAGGAATGAGCCCGAATTTGAGAAGATCCTGAGGCAGAACCTGTTTTAATATCGCCCCAATGTTGCCGTCATCACGGGAAACTACTTCAGCACCGAAACCGATTCCCTTGCTTCCAATCCGGCTTTGGATTATTTTCTCCAAACCATCGAATGCTCCCCCGCAGATGAATAAAATATCGGTAGTATCAATCTGCATAAATTCCTGGTGCGGGTGCTTGCGACCACCCTGCGGTGGAACGCTTGCCACGGTTCCCTCTAGAATTTTCAAGAGCGCCTGCTGCACTCCTTCACCGGATACATCACGGGTTATTGAAGGATTATCAGTTTTGCGGGCAATCTTATCGATTTCATCAATATAGACGATGCCTTTTTCCGCTTTTTCAAGATCGTAGTCAGCTGCCTGGATCAATTTTAGCAAAATATTTTCAACATCTTCACCAACATAACCGGCTTCGGTTAAAGATGTTGCATCAGCGATGGCAAAAGGAACATTTAGAATTCGGGCCAAGGTCTGGGCCAGCAGGGTTTTACCAACCCCTGTCGGACCGATCAGGGCGATATTACTTTTCTGTAGTTCAACTTCGTCATCCTTTAATCCGGCATTAACCCGTTTATAATGATTATAAACAGCCACCGAAAGACTTTTTTTAGCCTCTTCCTGACCGATAACATACTGATCGAGTACTTCTTTTATTTCCTGAGGTTTTGGCAGTTCTAATCGACCAAGATCGGGCTCATCACCAATTTCTTCCTCTATAATCTCATTACAGAGCTCGATGCACTCGTCACAGATATAAACTCCTGGTCCAGCTACAAGTTTGCGTACCTGCTCCTGATTTTTGCCGCAGAACGAACATTTTAACTGGCCTTTTTCATCGTTAAATTTAATCATTTGGCGTTTTCACCCCATCTCCACTTTAAGTCCTGTGGATAAGAATATCGTCTACCAGGCCGTACTTTTTCGCGTCTTCAGCCGACATAAAGAAATCTCTGTCAGTATCTTTAGCGATCGCCTCAACTGGTTGCCCCGTATTATCGGATAAAATCTGATTTAGACTTTCCCTGATCTTTAATATTTCACGGGCATGAATTTCGATATCTACTGCTTGTCCCTGGGCCCCACCAAGTGGTTGATGAAGCATGATCCTGGAATTAGGCAGGGCATAACGTTTTCCCTTTTCCCCTGCTGATAGAAGCACTGCGCCAAAACTGGCTGCCAAACCTACACAGATAGTGGAAATAGCCGGTTTTACATAGCGCATTGTATCAAAAATGGCCATTCCGGCATAAACTGATCCACCGGGAGAATTAATATAAAGGTTGATATCTTTTTTCGGATCCTCAGATTCGAGAAAAAGCATCTGGGCTACAATCAGATTGGCAACATTATCATCAATCGGACTGCCGATAAAAACGATCCTATCTTTAAGCAGACGTGAATAGATATCATATGCTCTTTCGCCTCGACTGGTTTGTTCAACAACCATCGGCACTAAAATACTCATGATAAAACCTCCTCAAACGATCAACTGTTAGTCAGTTTTACTTACTACTTTATAACGCTATTATACTACTCTTTTTCTTTTGCTGCAGAGGCTTCGCCTGCTCGATCTTTTTTGTTTTTCGCTTCCGCGGCCGGATCAACCCCACCAGCTTTTTTAACTTTAGCGTCGGATTTTTCCTGTTGCGGTGTTTCTTTCTTTTTAGGCTTAACTCTCTTAATGTTCGCTTTTTCAACAATCAGATCAATTACTTTACGGATGCGGATTTCTTCCTGTATTACCGGGATACGACCCTGCTTTTCTAGAATATCTCTGATTCTTTCAGGATCATCATTATAACTGGTAGCAATTTCTTCTATTTTTACCTTTAGTTCGCTTTCACCGGCAACAATTCCTTCTTTCTTGGCTATTGCATCAAGAACCAGGTTTGCCTTGGTTCTTTTCTCCGCTTCCTCCCGTCGCTCTTCGCGAACCTCGTCAATTTTCTTTCCTGATAGTTCAAGAAATTTATCCAGGCCCAAACCCTGGTAGCGAAGATAATTTTCCAGATCACCAATCATTCTATCTATCTGGCGATCAACCAAAATTTTCGGTGGTTCAACTTTTGCCGTAGCAGTGATCTTTTCGATCAAAGCTTCCTCCAATTTTGCCAGGCTGTTATCTTCAGCATTTTTTAGCAGTTTAATCTTTAAATCTTCTTTCATCTCGTCCAACGTATCAAACTCACTAACCTCTTTGACAAATTCATCGTCTAATTCCGGCAGTTGTTTTTCCTTAATCTGCTTGACCTTGATTTTAAATACAGCATCTTTACCGGCGATATCTTCTTTTCGATAATTATCGGGGAATTTAATATTAATATCTTTTTCTTCGTCTAAAGAAGCACCAATCAACTGGTCTTCAAAACCAGGAATAAAAGAATTAGAACCGATTTCAAGTGAATAATCCTCAGCTTCTCCCCCCTCGAAAAGCTCACCGTCTACGTACCCTTTGAAATCTAGTAGAACAATATCTCCCTTTTTGACCGTTCCTTCTTCCCGGGGAACCAGCCTGGCATTTTGCTCGCGAAGCATGTAAAGGTGATGATCTAGCTGGAGATCATCTATTTCAGCTTCTTCCTGATCACCTTCAATACCAAGATATTCACCAAGTTCAACCGGTGGTAAAACCTCGATAACCGTATTAAAAAATAAGGGTTTGCCTTCTTCGATTTGGATCAACTCAAACTCCGGGTTGCCAATCGGCTCAACCTCTGCTTCTTCCAGAGCAGCTTCGTAGGCACCGGGGACCAAAAGCTCAAGCGCCTCTTCGTGAAGTATTTCCGGACCGAAACGAGACTCGAGAATACGGCGGGGCACTTTACCCTTGCGAAAACCTGGCAGGTTAATCTTGCCAACCACTTTACGGTATGCTTTAGCCAGGGCTGTATCTACGTCGGGAGCAGCAACTTCTATTGCCAATTTAACTTTGTTATTTTCCAATCTTTCTACATCTTTTAGCATTTCTTCTCTCCTTAACTATCAATTAACCTTAAGCAATAAATAAAAGCGTAATTTTCTGATTAACAACAAAAACGCCTTTTAATCGAGGCGTTGTCTAGCAAACATATCTTAACACAGAAAAAAAACGGTTACAACTAAAGATCTTTTTTTTAATGCTAAATGGTCAAAACAGAATTTATTGTTTCTAAATAATTGCGATAAATCTTGATTGTTATCTTAAAATAGTATACAATAATCTAGCAACGAATGAGCCCTCATTCATTAAAACAGGAGGTCTGTCTTGGCCAAGCGTACCGGCGAAAAATATCAGGTAATCCTGGATGCAGCGGTGAAAACTTTCTCACAAAGCGGTTATCATCGAACCAGGGTAGCTGATATTGCCCGGGAGGCAGGCGTAGCCGATGGAACTGTTTATATTTATTTTGAAAACAAAGAGGATATCCTCATTTCCCTTTTCCAGGATTTAATGCAGCGGTTTGTTGAAGATCTGAATAACGAATTGAGTCTTTGCCAAAGTGCCAATGAAAAGCTGTACCGCGTCATTTCATACCACTTAACAACTCTGGCTAACAGGCCGGAACAGGCCCGGGTTACCCAAATCGAACTGAGACAGATCGATAAAACCATTAACCAGGGTATTTCTAAACCGCTCAAGCTTTATTTTAAAATTATTGAGGAGGTGATCTGCGAGGGTATTAATCAGGGCCTTTACCGGCAGAATATCGATTCTAAAACAGCACGAAAAGTAGTCTTTGGAGCAATTGATGAAGTGGTTACCTGCTGGGTTATGTCCGGAAAGTTTTACGACCTAAGAGCAATGAGTAAACCGGTTTTTAACCTGCTGGTAGAAGGGCTGCATTAGTTTGTAATTATTTTGGCTATTCGCAATACCAGGGCAGTAAAAATATTTGTTACAAGGAGGTATTTACATGGCCTTAAAAGAAATCCGAAAGGCTGCTGTTCTCGGCGCCGGAGTTATGGGGGCTACTATTGCCGCCCATTTGGCCAACGTGGGAATTCCAACCTATTTACTTGATATCGTTCCCCGTGAATTAACTCCGGAAGAGGAAAAAAAAGGATTAACCCTTGAAAGCCCCGAAGTTCGCAACCGATTAGCGGCCGCGGGCAAACAGGATCTACTAAAAAACAAGCAAAAACCGCTTTACCGTGATTCAAACCTTGACTTGATCACTCCTGGTAACTTTGACGACGACATGGCTAAACTAAAAGATGTCGAATGGATTATTGAAGTTATTGTGGAAAATATGGATATTAAGAAAAAGGTTTTTAAACAGGTAGAAGCAAACTGGACCCCCGGGACCATAGTCTCTTCGAATACATCCGGGCTCTCCATTAATGAAATGGTCTCCGAAAACTCTGTTGAATTCCGCAAGCACTTTCTGGGAACTCATTTCTTTAACCCTCCCCGCTGGATGAAATTACTGGAGATCATCCCCTGCAAGGAAACTGACGATGAAGTCCTGAATTACATGCACCGCTTCTGCGAAAAAGTTCTTGGTAAAGGGGTAGTTTTCGCTAAGGATACACCCAACTTTATTGCCAATCGCATCGGTACTTATGCCATGGCTTATACTTTGAAGCTGATGGAAAAAGAGAAAATGACCATCGAAGAAGTGGATGCTATTACCGGTCCACCGATGGGACACCCCAAGAGCGCCTCATTCCGCACGCTTGATATGGTCGGTCTTGATACTTTTTGCCATGTCGCCCGCACTGTTTATGACAAAGCAACTGACCCCTCAGAAAAAGAAGTATTTAATCTCCCGTCATTTTTGCAGGAAATGCTGGATCATAAACTGCTTGGAGATAAAACAAAACAGGGTTTCTACAAAAAAATCAAGGGCGAGAGCGGTTCGGAAATTATGGCTCTCGATTATGAAAAACTGGAGTATCGACCGAAAGAGAAAGTTCGTTTCGATATTTTGGGTAAAACAAAGCATGCAGAGCTGGCTGAAGGTTTCAAAATGCTGGTTGAGGCAGATGAAAAAGCCGGCCAATTTGCCTGGGAACTAACCAAGAATTTTCTAATTTACAGCGCCTCGTTAATCCCGGAAATTGCCGACGACATATTTAATGTCGACCGAGCTATGCGCTGGGGCTTCAACTGGAAGCTTGGGCCATTTGAAAGCTGGGACTCTATCGGCTTAAAAACTAGCGTTGAAAAAATGAAGACCGAAGGCATGAAAATACCTGCTAACGTAGAAGAAATGCTGGCCAAGGGATTTGAAAGTTTCTACCAGGAAGACGAAAAGGGCAACCTTTCGTATTATGATTTTGCGACTAAGAAGTATAAACCAGTTCCGGTCAGTGCCGAGATTATCAGTTTGCCCGCTTTAAAAAAGCAGAATAAACTGGTGCTTGGCAACGATGACGGCAGCTTAATAGACATGGGTGACGGAGTTTGCTGCCTGGAAATGCACAGCCCACGCCAGGCTGTCAGCCCCATGTTTGTAGAACTGATCCACCAGGCGATTGAGGAAGCAGAAAAGAATTTCGTCGGCATGGTAATCGGCAATCAGGGTGGAAACTTCTGCGTTGGCGCCAATGTTGCCCTGATCATGATGGCTGCCCAAGGCGGCGAGTTTGAAATGATTAATAGTGCTGTCAAGTCGGGACAGGACGCCCTCATGAAAGTTAAATATTCTCGTATCCCAGTCGTAGGAGCTCCGTTCCAGATGACCCTGGGCGGAGGCATGGAAATCGTTCTGCACTGTGACCGGATTAATGCAGCAGCCGATACTTTTATGGGCCAGGTTGAAATGGGGGTTGGTTTAATCCCCGGGTGGGGCGGAAATAAAGAGTTATTAATTCGCTTTACCGAAGGACTGCGCGACGATACCAAGGTCGATCTGCTGCCTTATGTCCAGAAGGCATTTGAAGCAATCGCCATGGCCACCGTCTCCACAAGTGCCCGCCATGCTCAGGAATTGGGCTTCCTGCGTAAAACCGACAAGATAACTGTTAACCAGGATTACCTGTTGCATGACGCTAAAAAAACCGTCCTGGCCTTGGTGATGGAGGGTTATGAACCACCACAACCCAAACCAATAAAGGTAATTGGTGAATATGGTCTTGCTGCCTTTAAAGCAGGGGTTCAGAATATGCTTTGGGGTGGATATATCAGTGAACACGACATGAAAATAGCCAATGAGATTGCCTTTGTTCTCTGCGGCGGCGATGTAAAACCCAACACACTTGTCAGTGAACAGTATTTGTTAGACATTGAAAGAGAAGCGTTCCTGCGCCTTTGCCATGAAGAGAAGACCCATGAGCGGATTACCGCAATTCTCACCACCGGCAAGCCTTTGCGGAACTAAAGGAGGAGGAAAACAGGATGAAAGAAGCTGTTATTGTATCAAGTGTACGAACAGCGATAGGCCGAGCACCCAGGGGCAAACTAAAAAAAACCCGTCCTGAATATATGGGTTCGGTAGCTGTCAAAGAAGCAATCAAAAGGGCCAAAGGTCTTGATCTTGCAGAGATCGACGATGTAATTCTTGGCTGCTCCTTTCCGGAAGCTGAACAGGGCATGAACCTGGGTCGAATCGTAGCACTTCAGGCTGGTTTACCAGACAGTGTTCCGGGACAAACGGTTAACCGTTTTTGTTCCTCCGGTCTACAGGCTATCGCCCTTGCCGCTGAAAGGATCATGTGCGGTTTTGCTGATGTGATCATCGGCGGCGGAGTAGAAAGCATGAGTATGGTACCAATGGGCGGCAATAAACTTGCCCCCAGTCCGGAATTGGTTGAAAAACATATTGAAACTTATACCCCAATGGGTATCACTGCTGAAAACGTTGCCCAGCGCTTTAAAATCAGCCGCGAAATGCAGGACAAGTTTGGCTACGAAAGTCAGATGAAAGCAACAGCTGCGATCAAAGAAGGCAGATTTAAGGAAGAAATCGTTCCGCTGACCGTAGTTGATCGCTATGTCGGCCCTGACAACAAAGTGGTTGAAAAAGAATTTATCTTTGACACCGACGAGGGTGTCCGTCCCGAAACAACCATCGAAGCGCTGGCTAAACTTCGTCCGGCTTTCCATGCCAAGGGCAGTGTAACAGCTGGTAACTCATCACAAACTAGTGATGGAGCGGCTGCCTCGGTGGTAATGTCTGCTGAAAAAGCAGCTAAACTCGGCTTAAAGCCATTGGCCATCTTCCGCGGTTATGCTGTTGCCGGTTGCCCGCCGGAGATCATGGGTGTTGGTCCGGCTTATGCCATACCAAAACTGATGAAGTTAACCGGTATGAAGATTGATGACATTGAACTCTTTGAGTTAAATGAGGCTTTCGCCTCACAGGCCCTTTATTGCCTGAACGAATTGGGCCTTGACCCGGCTAAAGTAAATGTTAACGGTGGGGCAATCGCTTTGGGTCACCCCCTGGGCTGCACTGGAGCTAAACTAACGGCTACTCTTTTGCACGAAATGAAACGCCGTGGTTTAAAATTCGGTGTGGTTTCAATGTGTATCGGAGGCGGTATGGGTGCTGCCGGACTATTTGAAATGGCTTAAAAACGTTTTTAGATAAATCAATAGCGATTAACAACTATGGTGCAACTAGCCTTCTCGCAAATCTGCCGTCTCTTTATGGTATGATCAGTGAGAAGGCTTTTTTATAGCTTATTTTTATTGACAGGAGTTGATCATTGATGGCCTTTTCAACACCGGCCAAAGAAATTAGCCGACGCATTGCAAAACTACAGGATCAGCTGCAGCAGCATTCAATTGCCGGGGCATTGATTGTCCAAAGGGTTGATCTATTTTATTTCAGCGGCACCGCACAGAATGCCTATCTTTTTATCCCGGCAGAGGGTGATTCAACCCTAATTGTCAAAAGATCTCTGGCACGGGCCCGGGAAGAAAGCTCCTTAAAACAAATTATCCCTTACGAGGGGATGGATCAACTGGCAGCATTGATTTCCGACCTGATACCCAAGGGCTCAGCTATTGGGCTGGAAACTGACGTTTTACCGGCCAGTCTCTATTTCCGTTACCAGAAATTACTAGATGGCTACAGGATGATTGATACAGCCAAAATAATTCGCCTGATCAGAGCCGTTAAATCAGGTTATGAAATTAGCCTAATGAAAAAAGCAGCAAGCGTCGGGAAAGAGGTTTTTCATTATGCCGCACAAATTATCAAGCCCGGTCTTAGAGAAATAGAGTTGGCCGGCGAGCTTGAATTAAAAGCCCGTAAACTTGGACATCAAGGTGCGGTAAGAATGAGGGGTTTTAACCAGGAGCTTTATTTTGGCCATGTAATGAGCGGGAAAAACGCTTCAATCTCCAGTTTTTTTGACGGACCAACAGGAGGATCAGGTTTAAACCCTTCATATCCCCAGGGAGCCGGCCATAATGTGATTAACAAGAATGAGCCGATCCTGGTTGATTTTGTCACCGTGCTTGAAGGCTACATGGTAGACCAAACCAGAATCTTCAGTCTCGGTAGACCCGCACCCCAACTACAAACCGCCTATGATCTGGCCGTCAGTATTAAAAATACTCTGGCCGAACTTGGAAAACCGGGAGTAAACGGTAGCAGTCTTTATCAAAAAGCCTCAGCAATGGTTAAAAAAGCTGGGTTAGAAAAACATTTTATGGGTTGCCTGGAAAAAGTGAGCTTTGTAGGTCATGGAGTTGGGCTGGAGTTGGATGAACTTCCGGTGATCGCCCATGGTTTGGATATACCGCTTGAAGAAGGGATGGTGTTCGCCCTGGAACCAAAATTTGTTTTCCCGGGCGAAGGCACAGTGGGCATTGAAGATACCTTTGTGGTTGGATCGGAACGTTTAGAGCAGATTACAGTTTTTAGTGATCAGCTGCAAGTGATATGAAATCGACCGAACAGTCATGTTTAAAATGTAAAATGGGGCTGAATAAAGCCCCATTAGTTATATCTACAGATAGTTTGCTGCTTTAACAACAAAAATAATTCTCTACAACATGGGATGAAACCAGACCGGTTTCTCGTTGTAGTTTATCAGCCACCGCTGCTGCAACCGGAAACCAGGAATAAAGATATAATCATCGTTACGAGCAGTAATAAAGAAATGCGCACTTTCTCACCACCCTTCGGCTTATTAAGCTTATTAATAATATTAATATCATATTTACCTATTATTAGCAATCTTAAGCTGACAACCGACGGAAGTGATTATTTATGTTTAAACATTATGTAACCAAAATTTAATGATCATTTTTTTTTGGCCTATAATATAAGGCTTTCAAAAAACAAATACCTGTTCTACTAACAGTATGCACAGACTTATCCACAACCTGAAACCCGGTACCATTATCTGTTAGCCATTATTCACAAAATCAGCAGCCGGTCACCATAATTATTAGCTGCCACTTCACTTAAAGAGCTGGCATAATAATTGATCATAGTGTAGATTGTTCACTTGGTAAGCTCTGGTGCATCATAAATATTATTAATAAAAAAAGGGAAAATGAAATTGTTAGCGAATAAAATATGGTGGAAATAAACACTATCTTTTTGGAGGAGGCATTAGCATGGAGGTTAAAGTAAACGACGATTGCAGCGCATGCGGTATTTGTGAAGACATCTGCCCGGAGGTTTTTGAGCTGGGTGATGAAAAGGCTGAAGTAAAAGTTAATCCGGTACCGGCTGAACATGAAGAAAAAGTTCGTGAGGCGGCCGAGGAATGCCCAACCGAAGCGATCGAAGTTAGCGAGTAAGACTTAACTTTTCAAAAATCGCAATGAAGCCCGTCTACCGACGGGCTTCTTGATTTTCTAATCATTTTAGTTCTGCCATAACTAGTTAACAAAGGTTTTTTTCGATCATCGACGAATATAGTAGGAAAAAGACAAGAAGGAATAAAATAATGGCAACTAATGATCATTTGATGGAAGTAATCCCGATTATTGACCGCACGACGGGCGATACAAAAAAGATTACCAGCCTTGCTTATCATTCCAGCCGGGTTAAACCGGGAACTCTTTTTGTCTGCATTAGAGGTTATCAAACCGACGGGCATCTTTACCTGGCAGAAGCAGCTAAAAACGGGGCTGTAGCCGCTGTAGTAGAGTATTTTCAGGACAATATCCCCATCCCCCAGTATAAAGTGAAAGACAGCCGATTGGCGCTTGCCGCCCTGGCCGATCGCTTTTATGACCATCCTTCAAGCAAACTGACTGTAACCGGCGTAACCGCAACCAACGGTAAAACAACTACTACTTATATGATTAATACTATCTTCGAAGAACAGGGATTAAATACCGGTTTAATCGGCACGGTAATCATAAAAACGGGGGCACTAGTTCGCCCGGCAACCCTAACAACACCTGAATCTTTGGATTTACACTTTTATTTCAGCGAAATGGTCAAGAATAAAGTTGGCTATGCCGTAATGGAAGTCTCCTCATCCGGCCTTGAACTGAACAGGGTTGGCTGCGTAGATTTCAATACTGTGGTGGTAAATAATATTAGCCGCGAGCATATTGATCTGCATGGTTCTTTCGAAGCTTATTATCGCGCAAAAAGCCGCCTGGTACGCGAAGCTACTGAAAATCAGTGGGCTGTTCTAAACCTTGATTGTCCCTATACAGCTGCTTTAATCAGTGAAACAAAGGCAAAGACCCTGACTTATGGTTTAAAAAATCAGCAAGCAGATTGTCTCGTCCAGAATCTTGATTTAAGCAGTGGCCGCGCTGAGTTTACAGTAAACTTAACCCGGACAGTACCAGCTGAAATCCTTAGCAGGCAGCCGGATACTTTTACGATCAAATTATCAGTTCTAGGGCTGCACAGTGTTTATAATGCGATGGCGGCAGTTCTGGTTGCCCTGATCCACGGAATACCTGCTTCCACCATTCAAAAAGCCCTGAAAATATTTAAAGGGGTGGAAAGACGTTTTGAATTAATTTTTGAAGACGATTTTATGGTGATCGATGATCATTTTGCCAACAGCGGCAATATTGACGTCACCTTAGAAACTTTAGGCATGATGGACTATAAAAAGCTGCATCTGGTTTATGCGATCAGGGGCAGCCGGGGAGTTACCGTCAACCGCGAAAACGCCGAAGCTATAGCCAGATGGGCTCCCAAACTCGGACTGAACCGAATCATAGCCACAACGAGTATCGATCATGTGGATAAAAAAGATGCGGTTACAAAAGCAGAAATCAGTACTTTCCAAGCAGTAATGGATCAAGCCGGCCTGAAGACAATAATCCTTGAATCTCTTTCTGAGGCTATTGCACTTGGTTTAGCCGAAACCGGACTCGGCGATGTCCTTCTCCTGGCTGGCTGCCAGGGAATGGATTACGGGGCCAGGATTTGCCTTGAACAGATCCGCAAGCTAAAACCAGAACTGCCTGATGAAATAGTATTCGCAGCCCTCAAAAACAGAGTTGCCGGCATCTGATTTAACGTCCCTCTTTGATGTCGATCCCGCCCATGATGGCCCTGGCCTGAATGCGCACCACTTTTTCTTCTTTGTCTGTGATCTTTGTTTCAAAGCGCCGTCCGCCGACAATTCCGCCATCTTCTTGACCAAGGAAAGATACACCGCCTAAGATTGCCGATCCATCACAGATAATTGCCAGGTCCTTGGGGACTTTAACTTCAATGCCGCCCATAATTGCAGTAAGGTCAAGCACTGTTTCGCCGGTTTCTATCTCGGCAAAGCTCAGGTCAATTTCGATGCCCCCCATGAAAGCAAAATAGCTGCTGCTTTCCAGCTTCCAGGGTTGGTTACTGCCGATCTTACTACCGCTCATGATCGAAACCCGTCCCCTTCCACCGCTACTGATTGATCTTCCCCGGAGCAAGCTGATGCCGATCAAAATCAGAATCAGAGGCCATAGCAAGTTCCAGAATAAAGTCGTGTTAAAATTAAAAAACCCAAGATTGCGCCCCAGATAGATTACACCAATTGCAATAAAGATTAGGGCAGTAACAAATTGTCCCCACGAAAAAAATACTTTGCTGCCGCTTTCTGACTTTTGTGACCCAAACGACAAAAAGAGCCAGTTAATACCTAAAATCAAGGGGATCACCGGCCAGTACCTGAACAGCTCTTTGATGCTAAATTGCACCCCTAGATCCAGATTATTCAATAACAATAAGACTCCGACAACAACAACGACCAAGCCAAAGATTATTCTGCCACTTATTAATCTCACTCTAGCCACTCCTTCATTCTAATCGTTAAGTATAAAGATAAGATTTACTTCGTTTTGAGACAGCACAATCCTGCCTCTCAAAAAAACAGTTGGTGCGATTATTCACGCTTGCTTTTAATTGCAAAGGTCAAAGCCCGGCTGCGTTGACTTTTAAGGTCGGTCATGCTAAAATGAACAACGCAGAAATAGATGGTGGGTGTAGCTCAGCTGGTTAGAGCGCCAGGTTGTGGCCCTGGAGGCCGTGGGTTCGAACCCCATCACTCACCCCATCTTTAAACTATTAATTTAATTTCAGTTAAAATACTTTGTCAATGCTGGGGTGTGGCCAAGCGGTAAGGCACGGGACTTTGGATCCCGCATGCGTAGGTTCGAATCCTACCGCCCCAGCCATTTTTATGCCTCCTTTTAAACCAACACTGTGTATCAAGTTATCAAGTTATTCTCTTCGCCCGCTAGACCCTACTCTGCCAGGGATAATAGTTCCGTAAAATTTAGCTCAATCACATCGCCTGTCTGTAAGCCGAGTTCCGCAGCACGGCCACCTTGCAGTTCAATCGCATACTGGGCCGGAGCATTGCTCGAATAACTAATCAGCTCCCGATCAGGGGTATCCGGCGGTTGCGGTTTCATCTTATGGATTGCTATAATCTTTCCTGCCGGATCGAGAAACAGAAGATCAATCGGCACTAAGCAATCTTTCATCCAGAAATTTAGTTCAGTAGGATAAGGCTCCTGTCCCGGAAAAACAAAAAGCATCCCTTCATTTGCAGCAATTTCTGTCCTGCCCATCAACCCGGTGGCACGATGCTCGGGAGTTAAAGCCAGCTCCAGTTGAAATTCTTTTTGCTTAATAAACACTGGATAGGTGGGAAGACCTGATTCCGAATCCAGGTCTAAACCGCAACCTTCAAGAGTCACCGCTATTATTAGGAACAAAATTAGCAAGACAGGACTGAGAATAATGCCGATTCTGTTTAGATTCTTGCCCATAAAAACCACCTCCACCTGTGCTCGGTTGACAGCACATTACCTGCTGGTAAAATTAATTGATTGCAGCAAATTGATGCTGAAGGAGAATGTTGATCAATGAGACTAAAAACGATCTTTACTACCGGTTTGTTAACAATTTTACCACTGGCTGTAACTGTTTATTTCTTTTACGTTATTTTTAATTTCCTGGACAACCTGGTTGGTGACTTGATCGAGACAATCTTTAATTACCGCCTACCAGGAATTGGCTTTGTTGCCGGATTGCTCCTGATCATGCTCATTGGTTTCATTGCAACGAATATCATCGGCAACCGGCTGATTGGTTTTTTTGACCGCCTATTTCAACGCGTTCCGATATCACGAAGCATCTATACAAGCGCAAAGCAAATCATCGATGCTTTCACGGTACAGGGTAAAAATGCTTTTCAAAAAGTAGTGCTTTTAGAATACCCACGCCATGGTCTTTATGTAATCGGTTTCGTTACCGGGCAGTCCCGGGGTGAAATCCAGGAAAAAACCGCAGAAGAAACTTTAAATATTTTTGTACCGACCACTCCAAATCCAACATCCGGAATGCTGGTTTTAGCTCCAAGGCATGAGGTGATCGAACTTAAAATGACCGTGGAAGAAGGAATGAAAGTGATCATCTCCGGAGGACTTTTTTCACCGGGCAGTTGTGGCGAAGCTGGAACCCAGTTGATGCCGAAAACTAAGACTACCCCGGAAACATAAGGTTATCATTTTTCAGCCCAGCCTAAGGAACGTTTGACTGCAGAGCTCCAGCCTGCATAAAGTTCCTGCCGTTTTTCCTGGCTCATTTGCGGTTCGAAATAGGCACTACCCCGCCATTTTTCACTTAATTCCTCTTTGTCTTTCCAAAGCCCACAAGCCAGACCGGCCAGGTAAGCAGCTCCGAGGGCCGTCGTATCAAAGGTTGCCGAACGGCGTACCGGTGTCGAGGTTATATCCGCCTGGAATTGTAGCAGCAGATCCATAACACTGGCTCCACCGTCAACTCGTAGCTCTTTAACCGGTAGTTTAGCATCACGGTGCATGATCTCAAGAACATCACGGGTCTGATAGGCCATGGCCTCAATAACTGACCTGCCGATATGGGCCCTGGTTGTACCACCAGTAATCCCGATGATTAAACCACGGGCATAGGGATCCCAATGCGGGGCGCCAAGCCCGGCAAAAGACGGTACCAGGTAAACGCCACCATTATCTTCAACTTGAGCAGCCAATCCTTCCAGCTCAGCTGCCTGGCTGATCAGACCTAAGCCATCGCGCAACCATTGGACAGCGGCACCGGTAATAAAAATGCTGCCTTCGAGCGCATATTCAACTTTATCACCAAGGCCCCAGGCGATAGTGGTCAGCAAACCATGTTTCGAGATAACCACATTTTCACCGGTATTCATTAGCAGAAAGCAACCAGTACCGTAAGTGTTTTTAGTCATCCCAGGCTCGTAACAGGCCTGTCCGAAGAGCGCTGCCTGTTGATCACCGGCAATGCCGCCAATCGGAATTTTTATGCCGGAAAAGAGTTCCGGAACTGTATTGCCATAGATTGTGCTGTTAGCCATCACCCGGGGTAAGGCTGCCTGTGGAACACTAAAAAGATTTAGCAAATCCTGATCCCACTTAAGATTATGAATATTAAAAAGCAGGGTCCGGGAAGCATTGCTGTAATCGGTAGCAAAAACTTGTCCTCCGGTCAGGCGAAAAAGCAAATAGCTATCAATCGTCCCACAGCAGAGTGTGCCGTCAGCTGCCGCCTTGCTTACTGCGCTAACATTTTCCAGGGCCCAACGAATTTTCGACCCGGAAAAATAAGGATCAAGCAGCAAGCCTGTTTTCTGCCGCACCTGCTCTTCAAAACCATCACCCTTTAGTTGACGACATAAATCAGCAGTGCGTCGGCACTGCCAAACAATGGCTCGAGTCAAAGGAAAACCAGTATTCCGGTCCCAGAAAACAACTGTCTCCCGCTGGTTGGTTATCCCGATTGCCGCAACATCACCGGCCCCGGTTCCGGCCTGAACCAGTACTTCTGAAGCCGAGAGCAGAACATTTTTCCAGATTTCTTCGGCATCGTGCTCTACCCAACCGGGCTGAGGGTAAAATTGTTTATGTTCCCGGTTGATTCGGGCTACAGCGATACCATCCTGATTCCAAAGAATAGCGGTGGTACCGGTTGTGCCTTGGTCAATTGAAAGTATATAGCGGCCGATTTTCATAACCTCCTCTTTGGATAACAAATCGCTATGCTTTATATTAAGCGAGAGAAAATAGCAGTGTTTCGCCAGCCTTGTTCCGTTTTAGCTTGTTCTGCTGTTCCAAATAGTGAATATGAGCCAGAGCCTCTCCGGTGGCAAACCATTTTTGCATTAGAGGAAAATCATCCCAGCTTGCAGCAATAATATCCCAGGTCATCCTGGATGCCACTTCAAAAGCAGAACCTTCGCCGATCCGTCCAAGTATCTGCAATACTTCTTCCAGCCTTTTACAATGATGTTCCTTCAACTGATCTATTCTTTGCCTACAGTTGTGAATAATGCTGCGGTGGCCCGGAAGCACCAAGCTTATGTCCATTTCATAAATTCGGTCAAGGCTGATAAAATATTCCTGCAAGGGATTACCGGCTTCAAGCCAGGTAGAAATATTGGGGGTGATATCACCAAGGATATGGTCACCGGAAAAAAGTATTTTCTGGCAAGGTTCATACAAACAGGTATGACCGCTTGTATGGCCGGGCGTAGTAACCAATTGCAGCTCATAATCTCCATATAACAGGATGTCACCATCTTTGACTAGCGTGAACTCAACCGAACTTTTCGGGCTGTAGCGCTGGCCAGGGTGAGAATCAATTGCCGCGTTAACCAGGCTTTCCGGAAACCCGTGTTTTCCGGCCAGTGATTGAACCAGTTGCCAGAGATCAGACCGGTTAAGAATTGCAGCATCGGGTTCATTAAAATAGATTACCGCATCCCTGGCAGCAAATACATCCACCAGGCCGACATGATCGGCATGAAGGTGGGTGATAAAAAAATCAGTTCGTTCAAGATCAATCTCAAGCTGACGAAATGCATCGATCAGGGCATTTTTACATTCATCCCTGTTCATCCCAGTGTCGATCACCAGGTTGCGCTTATTACTTTTAATAATATAGGAATTGGTTGCCTTCAGGGGGTTGCGGGGCAGGGGAATCTCGGCTCGAAATAAATCATCACGAATTTTTTCTACAACAGTTTCCGGCATCTGCTCACCTCCTCCAATTACCTATAACTTGATAACTTGATACACAGTGTAGCTGATTAGCTGGTGTCTAGACTGATTGCTGTTCAAATTCAGTTCTGATCTTAAGCTGCAGGGTCTGATCCTTGATCACTTTAAGACCGGTCAGTGCCATGGCTTCTCCTACCTGGAGCATCACTTCATAAGCTTGATCGGAATCACAGAGTGCAGTAAACTCCCGGGTATGACCTGTAACCCACTGGTTAGTAATTGCTACAATCGGGTGAATTGATGGGGTGACTCTACTGACATTACCCATATCAATTGAGCCCCGCCCTTCCTCGTGCGGTGATTCAATGGCATAGCCGGTTTGCCCTAAACTCTCAGCAAAAAGATCAGCCAGTGTATGGTTACTGATCATCGCATCATAAGGATAACCGGATTCAGTAACTTCAAGATTGGTACCGGTCGCAATTGCCGCCCCGCGGGCACAGGCAACCACTTTCTCAATTACTTCACCAAGATAAAGACTGTCGCGCGATCTGATGATAAAGTCTGCCGCTGCCCGATCCGGTACAACATTGGCTGCCAGGCCGCCTTCGGAGACAATGCCGTGAATGCGGACGTCGTCTTTTAAATGCTGGCGCAAGGCATTAATGCTATTAAAAGTCTGAATTACGGCATCAAGGGCGTTCTGTCCTTCCCAGGGCTCGCTGGAAGCATGGGCGCTACGGCCGTGAAAAATAAAACGGTAATCCCGGCAGGCCAGCGATTCGATCAGAAAACTGGTCGAACAACCGGGGTGAAACATCATTGCCGCATCGATATCATCGAATACACCAGCTCTGACCAGATCGACTTTACCGCCATGATCTTCTTCGTCAGGAGTACCAATAATCGAGACCCGACCGGGCTGATCATGTAAGGCAGCAGCCAGCGCCACCCCGGCAGTTACCCCGGCTAGACCGATCAGGTTATGACCGCAGCCATGGCCGATCTCAGGTAAAGCATCATACTCGGAACAGAATCCGACATGGTAACCGGTTTCACCATAGCTGGCCATGAATGCTGTTTTCAAGCCGCCCACTCCTCGCCAGATTTTAAAACCCTGTCCCTCGAGATAAGCAGTAATCTGCTCTACAGCAAAAAATTCCTGACCTCCAAGTTCCGGCCTGCCATGGATTGCGCGGGCAATTCCCACCAGCTTATCTTTTTCCGCTTCGACTTTTTGGTGAACAATACTGTGATCTGTCATGATTTCATCACCAACTCTTTATATTATTAATTCTTTGTATTTCTTATCACAGGGATTACCGACAGCAATCCATGCATTAAAAGAACCAGGATCGAAAATAGCAGAAAAAATAGTCCCCTCGTTACCCATTTGTTCACAAGCGTGCTTGCAGATTGATAATGGCCTGTTTCCATGATCGCTTAAATAACTAATCAGCCTTTCCCTGCAGGTTACCCGATTGGCAACTCTCTGATCTATTCGTTCCAGCTCGGTCAATCTCCTGTAACGAGTCAGAGAATGATTTGATCCCATTTTTGCCAGGCGCTGCAAGCGCGGACTAAGATAATGATTGGTATGGTAAATTAGCTTTGCACCCGGCAAATAATCAGACTCGGTAGCTGTAGTTTCTAAGTTGCCAAGTTCTTTCTTGGTACTCACCAGCAGGTGATTGTAACCACCCGCCCTGTTGTGTGGGGTAGCCTTATCAATTGCCTCTCTGATCGTCATAGCTTCCAGAACTGCTCGCGCAGCAAGCATCCGTGGCACTCCCACTTGATAGTCAGTTGCAGTAACCGAGTTTACTCCCTGGGCCAGACCGGCCTCATTCATGCCCACTGCAGCAAGAAAAGGAGCAGCAGTTATACTGATGAAAGACGGTAGATTATTTGGCTGACCATAAATAGCGATCACTGTATCGGCATCTTCAGCATACCAATCCTCATTGTGCCCTAGCCAAACTTCACCGTTAGCTTCCAAACCAATAGAGGTGCAGGCTGTCGGGGATTTTAGATCGAGTACTTCTTCCAAGGAGTTAAGAAAAAATAGATCACTAAAACTTTGGCCGGAGCCCTCCGCCATTCCCTGCAGTTCTTCAAGCAGGTGTGGAAACTTCTCTCGAGCCGCCTCCAGACATCCTTCCGGAACCACCCACTTTCCGCTCCATCCTTCTTCCCGGGGAAGGATCTGCCGGTAACTTCTAATCGATCTTTCGATCAAGCTGCTTGCAGCCCTGCCAACTTTATAGCCGATATCATAGTTGCTGCCCTTTGCTTTGATCATCAGAATCTCGTGCATATTATTACCCCTGTCAGCTCTTAACTATCTTCATCCGATAACAGACAGTAATCGCGTTCAAGAATCTGCTGCGGTTCCAGCCTGTATCCCTTTCCGTCATTATCATCATAAATATATTTATACCCTTCCTCTTCCAGAACAATTTGGAAGCGATCCTGGTAACTGACCAAACACTGGTAACTACCGTTGCGATCAACGGGAACCTTGGTCAGAGGAGCTGTACCTTCTATTTTTGGATACCTTTTTAGGGCAACCAGTGGCGGATCCGGAGGTTGGTACCCGACGAAGGTGACCCTGCCCTTAACGATCCCGGCCTGATCAAGAGCATAAATCCGATTGCCTTTCTCTCCATCACGCAGTTTCAAGACCCATTCGGCTGACTTGTAATACCTGTTTTCGGATGCAGCCGCGGCATAAACCAGGTAGCCGCCTGCCGGCAGCTTGATCATAAAATCGCCTTTTTGGCCAGTGACCGCTTCCCCGGCAAATGCTTCAATGAGGAGATCCCCTACCGGGTCATGTTCACCACGAAATACCCTGATCAATACACCGGCCAGCGGCTCTCCACTAATTGAATCATAGATAAAACCCCTGAAGTCAATCAGCTGCGACGCCTTCAACTCGATCGTCACAGGTTTTTCCGCTGCAGGCCGGCAAAATGTTGTTTCAAAAGGTTGATAGTTCTCCAGCAGATGATATAAGGGGAACTGCCCCCGAACAGTGAGCGCCGAACCGGGAGCACAGTCGATGGAAAATGAGCCATCCCTACCGCTGAGGACAGCAGCAGTCATGTTAAAAGGCTGCCCCCGGAAATCTTGCTCAGTTCTATTCTCACCCTGATACCCGGCACACACCAAGTACGAAGAAGCAAGCTCTGCATTAGTAATCTTGCCGCTGAGCTTGACAGCCGGGATAGATTCGATCTGAAAGACAAACTTTTTCAGGGGAAAGGCACTGCGGTTCTGATCGTCGATTAATAAGAGCGGTACCAGCCAGCGCATCCGAACTGCGCCACCCAGATCTTCTGTGCAAAAAGCCCATCCTTCATTCATATTCAGTTCGATAGGGGGTTGCAGAAGGTAAGGTAGTTTAAATTTCTGCATTGCTTCAAGGGGTGGTTGGCACTGGTCAACATCTTCCCCACAGAGCAAACATTCACTCTTCCCGGTCTCGACAGCTATCAAAGTCAGCTTCTGCGGCACCATTCCCGGCGGCAGAAGATGGGTCAGGTGTAAAAAGGTGGACTTTACGGCCCACTCGCTGATATTACGGGCATCAGGTGCCACTCGATAATAGTCGCCCCAGCTGAAGATATCTTCACCGTAGGGAGTAATAACCTCAACATTGCGACAGCGGTAATAGTACTTTGAAGCTTCCAGCTTGTGGACAGCAGCTGCCCCGCGCTGCCAACGATCTTCGGGGATCTCAATGGTAAGGGTTTGCAAAGGTGCTTCTCCGGCCAGTATTACAGGCAAGGCAGCATCAGAATACTGCTTTACAGCCGGAGCAAAAGCCGGGTCACCCAGTAAAACCTGCTGGTGGATAGCATTGGCTGTTCCCCAGCGATATTTGCGGTAGGCCTCGGGATTTTTCTGCAGGAGGGTTGCCGCATAAAGACTGATCACATGGCGCATCTCCCGGACCGCTTCGCCTACGCTTAAGCCCTTTAGCAACAGAGCTTCCATGAATACGCTATAGGTAGAAGTTGTGTACTGTAAATCTTCGATTGTGGCCCCGCCAATAAAACAGATCGCCCCTTTTTCGACAAAAGAAATCCCGATTACCTGGCGCGAATCAACCTTAACTCCTTGCCAGGTTAACCCTTCGTCAGGTGAAAACCAGTGAGGAACCAGGCCAACCGTGGAACAAGCCGAAGCGTAAGCCACCAGGGGCGGCATCAGTGGTAAATCACTTCTGTTTAGCGTCCTGCCGTGAGTATGCAATCCTTCCGGCCCTCCGTGGCCGGTGTAGAGAAAGTAGTCGGCATCTTTAAGCGCCGCAGCCACTTGCCGGTAACCGGCGTCACGATCCCGGAGCTGGTTGATAGCAAAACCGGCGTCTTCCAACAGCGGCGCCAGCTGTGTATCAATCAGCGCATCATCGGTGGAAAATATAATCCCTGTTTCAACATGTGGAGTGGCAACGATTAGAACGTCACGTCCCCCGCGCTTTAAATTCTTTTGGATTTGATCATATCTTTTTGTGCTGATTAGTTGGGCTGAAATTCCTCCACTGCTGTTTTGCATCAAACGCCCTTCTGCCAGATCAAAAAAAACATCTGCATTCAGGCGCAGGTGAATATCCCTGACCATCTCCTCGGTAACAGCACCAATCGCCTTTTTTTCTTCATAGAAAAAAGGCACTACCGCCGGAGAAGCCAGCACTACCTGAAAACGAGGGTTAAGGCCAACCAGATGAACTGTCCGGTGCAGATTGTCCTCAATTATTACCGGATCCGGCTTTTCACTCTGGACATCAAAGGGAAAGACCGGGCGGTACGAAGCAAGCGATAAAAGATGTAGACTTAAACCTCGAACCCAAAGATCGCGTAAAGCATCGCCTCTTAAGGTTTTATACAGTAGATCCGCGGAATTATAGACAACCAGGTAGTCCGAGGAGAGGCCGGCAGATTCAAAAAATCGAAGCAGCCGGAAATCATCCTGAATAATAGTTAAGTTTTTCCTTTCAGGATTGATCCCTGTTGGCGCTAAGGCCTCTAGTAACCCGTACCAAACCAGGGGTATTTCTTCGTAGTTAAGCAGTTCGATCCGGTTTTCAACAGGCAAGGCTACAAAATAGTAACCGAGGCGAACCGCCAGCATTGCTGCCTTCAGGCAATCAGCCGGTGCATTAGCAGCTGCAGAGCAGATCCCTGCCGGTCTCCCAAAATAGGCCGCGCAACCATCAATAGTGTGGTGACCGGAAAGAGGATCTGCCTCTATTTTCACCTCTGCGGCAGCCGCAATCCGGTCGACTTTTACACTTTCGGTTAAATTGAAAACCCGAAGCGGCAAACGGCTGGCCAGCAGGAGAAGCGCTTCTCGCTCCTCTTCTTCGCTTTCCGGATCCAAAAAGAAAGCGTCCCTCTTCCGATCAGCTAAAACAGCTGCCGCCAGCTCGAGGCTCTGCAGCCAGTTATCAACAGAAAGTAAATACAGTTCGTTCATCAGCACTTATGCTCTTTCTTAAAGGTAATGGCAGGCACCAAAATGGCCGGGCAATATTTCCCTGAAGCAGGGTTCTTCTTCACGGCATCGCGGCTTTACCTGCGGACACCGGGGATGGAAGCGACACCCGACAGGGATATTTACCGGATCCGGAGTTTCTCCCTTGAGCAACTTCTTATCCCTTCGTGAAATACTTTTCGGCACCGGGATTACTGAAACAAGAGCCCGGGTATAGGGATGAAGCGGTTGACGGATCACTGCATCCGCGGAACCGAGCTCCACAATTTTTCCCAAATACATAACGGCTATCCGGTCTGAAACCAGCCAAGCCAGGGATAAATCGTGGGTGATAAAGAGATAGCTAATCCCTTTCAGATCACGCAAATCAACCATCAGTTTCAGGATGCCTGCCCGGATTGACAAATCCAGCATCGATACCGGTTCATCAGCCATAATAAAATCAGGCTTGAGGACCAGAGCACCGGCAATGGCCAGGCGTTGGCGCTGCCCGCCACTTAATTCATGAGGGTAACGCAAGAAAAGCTCCCGTGGGTTGTTCAAGCCCGCATCGCAGAGAGCCTCGATAACCCTTTCTTCTTTCTCGGCGTTACTGTTGCAAATCCGGTTTACTTCCAGCGGCTCGGCAACAGTGGCAAAAACAGTCTGCCGCGGATTTAGCGACTCATAAGGATCTTGAAATATGATCTGTGCATCCTGGCGGAAAAGACGCAGCTTCTGCCTGGTCAAACTGAGCAAATCTTCGCCCTTAAACCATATTTTCCCTCCTGTCGGTTCGATCAGGCGCAGGACAGCTTTACCAGTAGTAGTTTTGCCGCTGCCTGATTCACCGGCCAGGCAAAGTATTTCGCCTTTACCCAGTGAAAAATCAACTCCGTCAACCGCCCTGACCAATGCTTTTTCCCTGCTGAGCAGGGCAGCAAGAAAACCGGTACGGGCAGCAAAGTGAACCTCCAATCCCTCAACCCTAAGCAGCTCGTTCTTAGAGATAACTTGATCCCGGTTGCTCACGATAACACCCTCCTTCCCAGGAGGTGACAGGAAGCAAAATGGCCTGAATCAAGTTTGACCGGTAAGGGTTCCTGACAACTGCAAAGTTTCATGGATTCCGAGCATCGTTCATGAAAACGGCACCCCGATGGGGGATTAAGCAGATTGGGGGGATTCCCTGGAATCGACTGGGCCAGGTAACGCTCACCCTCAATATTGGGAAAGGCGGCAATTAGAGCTCGGGTATAGGGGTGAGCCGGATTTTCAAAAACTCTTTCAGTGGGGCCGCTTTCGATAATCTGTCCGGCATACATAACCGCCACCCGGTCGCAAGTTTCACCAACGACAGAAAGATCGTGGGTGATTAAAATCATCCCCATCCGGCGTTTGCTGCGCAGCTTTTCAAGGAGCTGTAAAACCTGGGCTTGAACCATCACATCGAGCGCAGTAGTCGGTTCATCACCAATCACTACTTTCGGATTACAGGCGATAGCCATGGCGATCATTACGCGCTGGCGCATTCCTCCACTGAATTCATGGGGATAATCCCTAACCCGTGATGGATCAATCTCTACCTGTTCAAATAGATCAATTGTCCGGAGCAAAGCCGCTTTGTCAGTCATCTTCTCGTGAATGCGCAGGACCTCGACAATCTGGTCACCGACCCGTCGTACTGGATTCAAAGCATTCATCGCTCCCTGGAAGATGATCGCAATCTCTTTCCAGCGAATGCGGCGAAGCTCAGCCTCCATTGCCTGGGAAATATCACGCCCCGCAATACTGATTTTACCGGACATCACTTTTGCATTTTCGGGTAAAAGTTTTATCAGTGAAAGGGCGGCCGTAGTTTTTCCCGAGGCTGATTCACCGACCAAACCCAACGCTTCGCCCTGCTTAAGAGATAAGCTGATATTTTCACAGGCGCGTACGAAACCATCCTTGAGCTTGTAATAAGTGGTCATGTTTTCTACTTCCAGCAGCATCGCTAATCGCGCCTCCTCAGCTTCGGATTGAGCACTTCGTCCAGGGCATAGCCGATGAAGGTAAAACTTAAAACAACCAGTACTACGCAGATACCAGGCGGTAGCAGCCACCACCAGGCACCGAAGGATACAGCCCCCATCGAAAAGGCGAAATGCAACATCATCCCCCAGGTAACCCGCGTCGGATCGCCCATCCCGAGAAAACTCAGTGTCGTCTCCGAGAGAATCGCGATCGCCGCTACCAGCACGGTATTGGCAAAGATCAGCGGAAATACGTTGGGTAAAATGTGATAGAACATGATATGCGTGTCGCCACTGCCAATCGCCCGGGCTCTTTCCACGTAAGGCCTTTCCTTGATACTTAAAGTTTGTGAGCGAATAATCCTGGCTGTGCCCGCCCAGCTGGTAATGCCGATCACAAAAATAATATTAGCCAGGCTGGGGCCGAGCAGAGCAGCCATAACCAGCATCAGAGGCAGCCAGGGGATAACCAGGAAGACATCAGTGATCCGCATCAGCAGGGCATCGATCGTCTTGCCGTAGAAACCGGAAACAATACCGATCACGGTGCCGATAATCATTGAAATCGCAGTGGCAGCAACCCCGACCAGCAGGGAAACTCTGGAGCCGATGATCACACCAGCGAAGATATCCTTGCCGAGATCGTCGGTGCCAAGCCAGAAATTGCCGGTTGGCGGATGAAGCACCTGGGTTACGTCGTCTACAGCCATGGTCGTAATTTCCACCAGCAGCGGACCAAAAAGCGCCATCAAAGTAAAGATTATTAAAATTACAAGTCCAATTAAACCCATTTTATTCTGGCTGTAGATCCCCCAGAAGGATACAAGGTTCTTTTTCCAGAGGGCGAAAAGATCTTTTTTCTGTTCGCTGGTGATCATTGGCATGCCCCCTTATGATTTAACCCGCGGATCGAGATAGCGGTAGAGAATATCGGCGCAGAAGTTGGCGCCAACCACAGCGATGGTGACAAAGAGGAAAAGTCCCTGCAGAACAGGATAATCACGATTGGTCAGTGCCGTGTACATGAGCCGGCCCAGACCGGGCCAGGAAAAAACAGTCTCAATCTGAATAGCACCGCCAACGATAAAACCCAAGTTGATGGCAATCAATGTCACCACAGGCAACATAGCGTTGGGCAGGGCATGCCGTCGTAACAGGTTACGGTTACTGACCCCCTTGGCCCGCGCTGTAAGCATGTAATCCTCGCGCATCACTTCAAGTAGAGAACTGCGCATGATCAGCACGTACTCCCCTACCAGGATGAGGGCAAAGGTGATCGTCGGCAAAAAAAGATACCGTCCCTTGGAGGCCAGTTCAGCCCAATAGGAAGTATAAAAGACTCCGGGCAGCCCCATCCCGCCTAGAGGAAATATCTGCCAGTAGACCGCAAAAATCATCACCATGATGATCGCCACCCAAAAAGTAGGCATCGAGTAAAGAATTAACGAAACACTGAGTCCGATGACGTCAAGGCGGGTACCTCTTTTCCAGGCGAGGATCACCCCAAGCAGGACCCCGATGATAATTGAAAGCACAGTCGCCGTGCCAACCAGCAGTACCGTCGCCGGCACACGCTCCATGATTATATCGAGCACCGGCTGCCGATAATTAAAAGAAGAGCCAAAATCACCGGTAAAAAGATCACGCAGGTAGATCCAAAACTGGACGAGGCGGCCTTCGTTCAAACCGAATTGCTCGCGCACCCGGGCCAGGGAGTCGGCCGAGATTTTCGGATTGCGGATTAAAACCCTGATCGGATCGCCTGGCATAATCCGGAACAGGAAAAAGTTCATCCCGATGACGATAAAAACGGTGATTAAGGCCTGAATAAATTTTGTAACCAAGTAATTGCGCATATTCATCAGACATTCCTCCCATGCCGGGCGCACCTTGAAAAGGGCCGGAAAGGTACTCCGGCCCCTCCTGACATTAAAACTTAAAACTAGTAACCCACTTTATTCGATGGGTTTCAGCTGTTCATAGCTGTCAATCACGTTGGTATACATAACCGGGCCAGTCCGCGGGTTACGTACCCAGCCGGTATAGCGATCGGTGCGATAAGCCTGCAGTTCGGGGTCATATGACAACATGATGTAGGCGGCATCATCATAAAAAATCCGCTGCATCTCGTAAATCAAGTCCCGCCGCTCCTCCCGATCCATCGTCCGCTGCTGTAACTGGTGCAGGGCATCATATTCAGGGTTCGAATAGAAGCAGTCACTCCACGACATGATTTCATCAGTTGTGGCAACCTTCAGGATTGATGTCGGATCAATATCGACATACCAACCCCAGATAAACATATCGAAGTCGCCTTCATAAATGCGGTCAGTCAGGGTTCCCTCATCGATCACGCTAACCTCTATCCCGATGCCGACTGCTGACAGCATATCCTTGATCATGGTAGCCATCTTCTGATTATCAGGCGATTCAGAGCGGATCAACAGGGTATAAGACATCAGCTCACCGTCAGGACCAACTCGAAGCCCATGACCCCCGCGACTGTAACCGGCCTCCTCAAGTATAGCCTCCGCCTGATCAGGATCATAGCTACGGAAATCAGGACCCAGATCCAGGTGCCAGTATTCAAATAGCGGCGGTACCAGGGTTGATGCCACT
>Ga0180433_10002009_pt1 | contig 32867 bp, 22 predicted proteins | sample SS_ome_8_FD_132980 | JGI IMG/M metagenome (GOLD analysis project Ga0180433, IMG submission 132980) | Hypersaline lake sediment archaeal communities from the Salton Sea, California, USA - SS_1_D_1 metaG | ecosystem: Environmental > Aquatic > Non-marine Saline and Alkaline > Hypersaline >...
GAAAAGAGAAGCCAAATCCCAAGTAGGGCTGTACTGACCAAGTTGAGTGGCAGACCAACCCCCCATACCATCGCACGCACATTCTTCCAAAAGGGCTCCTTAAAGGTAGGGGTTCGCTCATCGGAGCCATCTTTCTCGTATTGAGAGCCCCCAAAGAAGATCTTCCAAAAGGGCTGCTTTTCAGCACGGATTTTCTTGAGATATTGCAAAACGGCCAAGACCTCATCCACCGTCAAGGAGAGCATAATCAACATACAGGTGGCAATGATCAAACATTGCCCACACCAAGCCCCCACAGCAATCGGCTGCAGCATCACAAGCATGATACTGACAAAACCCAGCGGGATCACCAAAATACCAAAGACAAAGACGATCCATGGCATCGTGTGCCAACGGCGCACTCCCCCCTTAATCGCCATAATCGCTTCCAATGAGTAGGCCATCGCTCCCAGACCTGCGTCAGGCACAGGAAAGTCTTTAGAAATAAGAGAGGTGATTACCTTCTGCGTACCCCCTGTGAAAAATGGATCCCAAATGTAATCGATATAGTGCAATTGATAAGATGCCAAGTAGCGTGCTGTAAACCAGCCCACTAAAGCAAAAAAGACAATCGGGATGCGCTGCTGCCAACTGGAAGGATTGTAGCTCCAACCAGGTGGAATTTGAGGGCCTACTTCAAAGGCTGTAGGACGCAAAGGTACAAGAACACAAAACGCAATGGCCAACACGCCGATAATTGTATCATTTACGTAGATGACAGACTCCTGAGCCCAAAAGGCAAGGGGCGCAAGCTGAAGCCAAATACCCACCAAACAGCCTCCCCAAATCCAACCACGCAGACGGTAGGACATCGACATAAAACCAAAGATGATCAAAAGAAGACCAGAGATCCAATCACTATAACGAGAGGCTGTATGCAGATACCCAAAGGATTCTGGGCTGGTTAATAACCAAAATCCCAAAATAACTGTTCCGAAACGGGTCCAAATTTTACTAGCATGAAAATCTCGACTGATTTGATCGCGTTCAATTGCATTGATTGCCATTTCTACAACTCCATTTTTATTCAAAATAACTTGTTTTTAAAAAAAAGTATATTAAAAACTATTTTTTTCGTATTGTTGTATAAAAAGGGGTATAGATTTTATGAGTGAAATAAAGGACTCTTCTCACAACGAAGACTATTTTAAATTAGAAGAATTATCAATTAATACCATTCGCACACTTGCCATGGATGCCGTGCAGGCCGCCAATTCGGGACACCCTGGTACTCCCATGGCTCTGGCGCCCGTTGCATATACCTTGTGGCAACACTGTTTGCGCTTTGATCCCCAAGATCCCATTTGGGCCAACCGCGATCGCTTTGTTTTGTCTAATGGCCATGCCTCCATGCTTCTTTATTCCTTGCTACATTTAGCTGGCGTGCAGGCTGTTAATGAAAAGTATGAAAATTTGGGAGAAATATCTGTCACATTAGAAGATATCAAAAAATTTCGGCAGTTAGATAGCAAGTGTCCAGGTCACCCGGAGTACCGCTGGACCTCCGGCATCGAAACCACCACAGGACCGCTTGGACAAGGGGTTGCCAATAGTGTGGGCATGGCGATAGCAAGTCGTTGGATGACAGACTATTTTAATCGTCCGGGTTTTGACATGATCAACTACAATGTCTATGCCATCTGTGGAGATGGCTGTATGATGGAGGGCATCTCCTCTGAGGCCGCCTCGATTGCGGGTCATCTGAAGCTTTCTAACCTTTGCTGGATTTATGACAATAATCACATTACCATTGAGGGCTCCACAGATATCACCTTTACAGAGGATGTAGCTGCGCGCTTTTTAGCCTATGGCTGGAACGTTTTGCGCGTCAGTGATGCCAACGATCTGCAGCTACTGCAGCGTGCTCTTAAGACAGCTAACAAGACAGATGATCGCCCGACCTTTATTGTGGTCGATAGCCACATTGCGTGGGGATCTCCGCACAAACAGGATACCAGGCAGGCACATGGCGAGCCCCTTGGAGAAGAGGAGATTCGCCTGACCAAGAAAAACTATGGATGGCCAGAGGATGCCAAATTTTTGGTGCCCGATGAGGTCTACTCGCACTTTAAGGAGGGCATTGGCACCCGCGGACGCAAGGAACGCGATGAGTGGATGGCTCTCTTTGATCGCTACAAGCAACAATACCCCGATCTTGCCGAGGATCTTTACCGCATGCAGCACAGGCAGCTGCCCGAAAATTGGGATAAAGATCTAAAACCCTTTGAGCCCGATGCCAAGGGAATGGCCTCGCGTGTTTCATCGGGTAAGGTGCTCAACCATGTGGCGCAAAATGTACCTTGGGTCATGGGAGGGGCAGCTGATTTGAGTCCTTCGACAAAAACACACCTTGAGTTTGAGGGAAGTGGTGAGTTTAATACAGACAACTATAGTGGGCGCAACTTTCACTTTGGCATTCGAGAGCACGCCATGTGCTCGATTATGAATGGTTTAGCCCTTTCTAAAATCCGTCCCTTTGGCTCTGGCTTTTTTATCTTTAGTGATTACTGCCGCCCCCCTATTCGCCTAGCTGCACTTATGGAGATTCCAACTATCTACATCTTCACGCACGACTCGATCGGTGTGGGAGAAGATGGTCCCACACACCAACCTGTGGAACAACTGGCCTCGCTACGTGCGATTCCAGGTTTGTTAACCATTCGCCCTTGTGATGCCAATGAGGTGGTTGAGGCATGGCGCTATGTCATGCAATTGCGCCATGAGCCAGCTGTCTTGGTTTTAAGTCGTCAAAATCTACCTACGTTGGATCGTACCAAGTTTGGTTCGGCAGAAGGGGTGCACAAAGGTGGTTATGTGATTGCTGACAGTCCTAATCCTGAACTCCTCTTGCTTGCAACGGGCAGCGAGGTTCCTCTTTGTATCGAAGCGTACGAACAGCTCGCAAAAGAGGGAGTTCAGGCACGTGTGGTAAGTATGCCCTGCTGGGAGATTTTCGAAAAACAGCCTCAAAGCTACCGGGACTCTGTGATTCCTCCGGAGATTAAAGCGCGCCTATCGGTTGAGCAGGCCTCTACCTTTGGCTGGGAGCGTTATGTGGGATTAAATGGCAAATCTATTGGCATGGAAACTTTTGGCGCCTCTGCCCCCTTAAAAGAGCTCTTGAAGAAATTTGGCTTTACGGTGGACAATGTGGTTAAGCAAGCCAAGTCCCTACTAAAGTTCAATGTCAATATCTAAAGAAAAACTCGAAGAGCTAGAAAAACGATTAAAGAAGTTGGGAGCCACGGGCCCAAACTTAATCGAGAAGTTTGTTCTGGGATCTGGAAAGGGTGGCCAGAAGGTCAACAAGACGACATCATGCGTCTACCTCAAGCATGTACCTACAGGCATTGAAGTGAAGTGTCAAAAGGAGCGCTCGACAGTTCTCAATCGCTACTATGCGCGCAAAATGCTCTGTGAAAAGCTCGAAAAGAAGCTGCATGACATCCAGAGTGCAAAAGATAAGCTGATGCATAAGGTGCGCAAGCAGAAAAAACGGCGTAGTCGCAGACAGCAGCAAAAGCTTGTGGATGACAAGCGTCATCTCTCTCAAAAAAAAGCCCTCAGAAAACCCCCCAGTGGGCTTGAATAAACCTTGTGTTAAAAATTTTATCTTTGTAGTGTGTTTATAAAATTTTTACACGACTACGATGCGCACACTCTTACTTCTCACTTTTTTATTTGGATCTCTTTGGGCCAAAGATTTAAAAATTAAGGATATGGAGGCCTCTAGGCAATCTAAAGAGCCCCATATCTTTGCCCACAAACAATTGACTTCATTTTTTCCGCAAATTCCGAAGGTCAACGTGATCGATGGTCTATATTGCGAGCAAAAAACTGATTTGGTGGTAGCTGGGATTGAGCCACTAAGTTTTCGTCGTTTTTACGCGCATCAGGGGCACAGAGATACTACTTTTGGTCACTGGCGGATCCACCCTGAATGTGATTTTTTCTTTAACTTTGAGTTTAGCAAGTCTCTTTACAGTACGTATGAACTATTTGCAGCTACGGGTATGCCAGATGGTAGTTTTTACCTCTTTAAAAAGAAGCAAGGGCAAACCTTTTCTTTGGATCCAAGCGAATTAAAGGGTTATTGTAATTTCGGAGATTCGGCAGCCTCACATCCCCTCAACACATCGATTACCTATCAAAAAAAGTACACCACCAAGTACCCTCATTACGCTCTAGAAGGGAGCATTACAACAGGAGATGGAAGCAAACGTACTTTTGAAACAGAGGAGCATGAGTGGCCATCAAATAAGCGCTTCCGGTATCGAAACTACAGAAGCTATGATCAAGAGTGGGTCTATATAGAGCCATTTCCTCCCTATCAATCCCCTATAAAAGAAGAGCGCAAACCCAATGGCAATATCCTTGTATATGAATACATAAATTATTGGGAGATAATTTCAATTCCCGGAAGTTTGAGAACCCCATCTTGCTCTCTTTTAAAATCGATCACGGCTTACAATGCTACAAAGACACAAGTATTAGGCTCTATTCAGCTTTCCTACCAAGATCTGTATAATACAGCCAAGAATACCATCAAAAACATCACGATAGCAGGCAGTGATGGCAGAAAATCTATACTCAATCAAACGTATCGTTTTTTATCTAAAAAAGATGTAACTGGAGGCGATGTTGTATTAGCAAGCAGGCAGACCCCCTCTGAACCGACACAATACTATAATTATCATTGGGCAAAGTTTAAGGACTACTACAGTTCTCCTCCCTTTCTCAATATTATCTACGAGAAAAATGGGCGTGATTTTCACACAGAATACGACCCGCATACACAGAAGGTAGCTAAGCAACACGCTCGGGTGGGCCCCGATAACGAGTACTACCCCATAGCCACCTACACCTATGGGAGCGACTATACAATCGTACACAATGGTGAAGATCAACAAACTGTCTATCGATTTAATAAGGACAAACGCATCACATCTACAGAATATTATGAGGGGCAAAGGATCATTCGTAAGGATTGCAACCAGTGGGACCCAAGCACAGGGAATTTGCTTTGCACAACCATTATCGATGGTTCTGGGAAGATCTTACATATGCGAGAGCTTCAATATGATCAAAACCAGAATGTCATTTGCGTGCGCTTGGGAGATGGAGTAAATAAGGATGTGATCAAGCGCACCTTTTCGGATGATGGTTTCAACCTAAAGTTATCTGAATCGGATCGCTCTGGCAAATGGACCTACTACACCTATGTTCCTAATAGCTGCTTGTTGACCTCAGAGATTGTCTATGTAGACAATCAAATTTGCAAACGTGCTTTTCACACCTATGATGACGAGCTACAGGCGGTGCGTGTAAAGAGCATTATCGATGATGGTCAAACGCTTGATCCTGATGATTTAAGTGGGGTCACCTACCGGAAAATTATAGAAATAAAGCCTAAGCGCACCTTGCCTTGTGTGGGGCTAACAGAAGAGCTTCAAGAAAAAACGATCGATCAGCAGGGTAACGAGGTTCTCCTTAAAAAGGTGCGCTATGGCTACCACCCGAGTGGCAAAATTAAGCGCGAAGATCATTTTGATGCCAATAACAATTGGTGTTACTCTATTTCAAACACATATGATGCTAAAGAAAGGCTTGTAGCCACAACCGATGCCCTTGGCTACTGTACGACCTTTGCATATGACGAAAACAACAATTTGATTTCAAAGCAAATCGAAGAGATGGGGTTGTATCAAGAGTGGGAGTATGACAACGTCAATCGCCCAGTCAAAGAGCACCTTTACCGTGCAGATGGCACTATCTTAACCACCCAGAAAAAATATGACAAATGTAGTCGCCTAATCTCTTCTATTGATGCATCTGGTTTTGAAACATGCTACTGTTACGATGTATTGGATCGTTTAACCACGACCATTCATCCCGATGGCTCTGTAGAACATAAAAAGTATGATGCTTTGGGCAACATCATCGAGCAGAGGGATGCCAATTTGGGTATCACCTGCAGAGAGTACAACTTTCGCAATCAGCCCACAGCAATCTATCATGCCAATGGCAGCCAGGAATATTTTACTTACAATCCAGGTAGCGGCACCTGTGCCACTCATATTGATGCCAATGGTTGCAAGAGGATCTATCAATATGACCATTGGGACAACCTTCTTTCTACCAAAATCGAGGCTGGAGCCACAACAAGCGCTACCTATTCTGCTTTTTGCAAACTTTCCACAACAGATGCTTTGGGAGTACCCACCTATTTTATCTATGATTTTGCAGGGCGTTTGATCCAAAAAGAGCATGGGGATTGCGTGCTTTTTTATGAGTACGATGCCATGGGACGCATCGCATTTCAAAGAGCTGGGGAAACCCTTACGACCTCTATTTTTGATGAAAAAAATCAACTAATTGAAACCGTAAAGGCGCCCCTTTGTGAGAAGGGGTGCTATTTCAAACGGTATCAATATGATGCAGCTGGCAATCAAACAGCTGTCATTACCTGTGGGGGCATAACACATACCAAGTACAACAGCCAAAATCAGCCTATTGAAGTCACCGATCCCGAGGGTAATATCACGACAATCGCATACTCTTATACTGATGGATTTTGTAAAACGACAACTGATGCCAAGGGAGTCAAAACAATTGAGTTGCATGATTGCCGGGAGCGACTTGCAACCACACTGGTGCAGGATAATCAAGGGTCTATCTTGCAAAAACGTGAGCGCAAGTATGATGGTATGGGCAATCAAACCTATGCAATTGAGCACATCTATCACCAGGGCAATTTTGTGGATAAGGTGGAGACACGCTGGATCTATAATTCTTGTGGGCAGCTACTTACCCTAATTGAGGCGGAAAGCAAAACAACGCACTACTTGTATGATGATGTGGGCAGACTCTCGGTGACCACAAAACCGGATGGCTCTCTGCTGCAGCGTAAATATGATCATCTGGGGCGTCTCTCTTACTATGTTGGGAAGGGCTTTTGTTACCGCTATTGCTATGATGCAAAAGATCAAATTGTGCGGGTAACAGATGAGTGCACCAACAGTACGACTATTCGCAACTATGATCTGTATGGCAATGTGGTGCAGGAGAAGTTAGCCTCGGGGCTAGAGATCTGCAACCAATATGACCCTTATGGGCGGCGCACGGCCCTTTCTCTACCGGATGGCTCACAGGCAACCTATAGCTACCGCGGTCCTTATCTACACAAAGTGGCAAGGGATGGACTTGAGCACATCTATTCTTCCCGCAACCTTGCAGGCCATCCTACAGCGATCTCCTTTTGCAATGGGGATGAGGCAATTATCACTTGGGATGCGAGTTTGCGCTGCCAAACATTTACGTGCGACAAGTACCGCTCTGGCTACAAGTATGATGTCCTTGGCCTGCTTGTAGAACAAAGGTATGTGGATGCATTGGGCCCTAATCTTTGCACGTACAGCTATGATGAGCTCAAACAGCTTCAGCGGGAAAACGAGCACTCTTATCGATACGATTCTCTTTATAATCGCATTGCCAAGGATTCGATTGCGTATGATGTAAACGGTTTGTGCCAGGTGACACATGATGGAGAAAATAGCTATACCTATGATGCATGTGGCAACTTGCTCTCTGATGGTCACTGTAGTTATGAATATGACGGGTTGGATCGTCTGGTTGCTGTGATAAGGGACGGGTTGCGCACGACCTATGCTTATGATGCGTTTAATCGACGGATTGCCAAAAACGAGGATCTCTTTATTTGGGACGGTAAAAAAGAGATTGGAGTGTGGCGAGGTGACAAGATTGTTCAATTGCGTGTGCTGGCAGAAGGATTGGGGGCTGAAATTGGAGCTAGTGTACTGATGGAGCTCGATGGGCAAAGCTACATCCCCCTCCATGACCATCAGGGATCGCTTGTTACCCTGGTCAACCTAGAGGATGACTCTGTAGAGGCGTATCGGTATACAGCATTTGGGGAGAGAGTTGCGGGTGTTGGTATATCGCCTTGGCAATTTTCGAGCAAGCGGTTGGATGAGGAGACGGGTTTTGTCTACTTTGGTAGGCGTTACTACTCCCCTACTTTGGGTCGTTGGATTACGGCTGATCCTTTGGGGTTTGCGGATGGTCCTAATTTATATGCGTACGTTGGTAACTCGCCTTTGGTCTACTTGGATTTGCATGGTCTCTATTCGTGGCATAGCACATGGAATGGCCTGAAGGATTTTGGTCGGGGTGTGGGGTTACAGGTGCGCGATATGGCATTTGGGGTAGGGCATGCTTTCCGTGGGATGGGCGAATGGATGTTAGCGGACAGTATGTATGAGATGGGGCATCGTTCACTTTTTTCACAAAAGAGTGCGTCTGCATATAGTGGGTGGCAAAATATAGGTTCTTCGTTATACCATCATCCAGGCAGTACGGTGGGCGGGATGTTTGCTCCTGGCTTGATGCAGGCGTGGCAATCGCCTGGTAGTGCGGAGGCATGGGGGCGAGCGGCAGTGGATGTTGCTTTGCTGGGAGGAAGCGTGCTTGGCCTTGCCAAGAGCACCCGCTTGGGTGGAGTTGCCAAAAGCAACACTTCTTTGGCAAGGACAAGCAATATCGCAGCTGTTGCTCCGAGAGCGTTCGTGTCGAGAGGGGCAGAAAATATTAATGCAGCAGTGAGTCTGCGGAGAAAACTGTCTCAACGAAGAGACGCACCTCTCCACTCTTCGTATGTGAGAAACCTTTCAGACAATAGGGTGCGTTTTTATGAGAAGGAAGTGTTCTCCTCTACACAGGGTCCCACTAGAGGAAGTTCGTATGTCGTTGAAGTTAATTTGCGTACCAATAACACTAGAGCATGGATGGAGTGCTATGATCATTCAGGAAACGTCAACAGGATACACCCCAAACAAATAAATGGACAGGAGTTACATGCCCAACATTATCCACCTATAGCTAAGGAATTGATTTATTTTGAATAAGAAAAAAATAGGCACTCTCTTAAAGAAAGAACTGGGATTAGGGTATGATATTGTCAAGATTTCGCGATGGGCGTACGGTTTTTTTTCTGATAACCTACTCTCATTAACTAGCAAAGAGAGAGAGTTATTAAAGCTGTTATTTAGAATGGAGGATGACCCGCAATTCGAATATACAGAAAGCGAATTACATGCGTTGGCAGACAAGTTGATTGCAGAAGAAGAAAGAGTTGAATTCTCTGAGCCAGATCCAAACGTTACAGAACAAGCCACCCACCTTGAAGATAAGTGGTTGATGTGTCCCCTATGTACAGAAGCCTGGGACTCAGAGTCTGTCTACCCCATGGTACGCTGTCCAAAATGCCAGGAAAAGCTATCTAATCCACTTCACACAAAAGACGAAAACAAATAACTGAAACAATGAAAATATCATATGCAGATATCAAAAAGCTCTTTTCAGAAGTCATAACAAAAGAAAAAAGCTTTGAAGATGCTCACGATTGGGCCGCTGAAATGATCAAACAAATCTGCCTCTCTTACCATCCGCAATCGATCACTCGCGAAGCCTGGAACAAGAAATCATTGGACATATAGTTCTAAAACAGGAGCAGACTACCTCAAACACATAGAGTATTTGAAAGAATTTGAAGGAGGTGTAAGATATCTTCCAGACGGGAGGATTAGATATATGCGTAAGCTACGTCCAGCAAGAACTCCGGGGCCAATGATTGGCGCACGCTACGTACATGAATTTAATCCAAGGTATAACACTACTAGAGGTTGGGTTGAAACTTTGGATAAAAATTTCAATGTTCGTCAAGTACGTCCCCAATTATCTGCAACTTCCAAAGAGCACTACCTTTTTGAGGTTAATGGAAAATTAAAAAAAACTTGGTGAAACAATGAAAATATCATACCTAGATGTAAAAATTTTTTTTTTAAAGGTCATAAGTCGAGAAAAAAGCTTTGAAGATGCTAGAGCATGGGCATTCACACTAATAAAAAAAAATGATTTCGGAGAGTTAGAGTTAGATGAAAAAGAGGATATGGATGCAATTTTCTCTGCAATTACCTTCTTAATAACTCTGGATACAATCAATGGTAAAGAGGGGTATCTATATACCATTGATGATGTTCGAGACGAATACCAAGAAATATTCCATGAACCCGCACCATGATCTTTCCAATAGAAGTGTATTTGGAAAAAAATTGGTAAAACAGTGAAAATATCGTCTTTAATTCTAAAAGAGAAATTTATAGAAATAATAAAACAAAAAAAAACCTTTGAAGAAGCTAGTGACTGGGCATTAAGTCTGATTAGAAAAAACAATTCGCACGAGTTAAATTGGGATAAAGATGAGGATGTAGATACAATTTTTTCCGCAATTATCTTTTTGGGTGGTGTAGATTTAATCAATGAAAGAGGCACCTACCTATATACCATTGATGATGTTCGAGACGAATACCAAGAAATATTCCATGAACCCGCACCATGATCTTTCCAATAGAAGTGTATTTGGAAAAAAATTGGTAAAACAGTGAAAGATACAGATTTTTCTAAGATAAAAATAGGCACTCTTTTGAGGAGAGAACTGAAATCGGGGTATGATATTGTCAAGATTTCACGATGGGCATACAGACTGTATTCTGAAGACCCGCTCTCCTTAACCCCCGATGAGGATGTTTTATTACAAACGTTATTTAGCATGGAGGATGACCCTCAATTCGAATATACAGAAAGCGAACTGCATGCATTGGCAGACAAGCTGATCGCAGAAGAAGAGAGAGTTGAATTCTCTGAGCCAGATCCAAACGTTACAGAACAAGCCACCCACCTTGAAGATAAGTGGTTGGTGTGTCCCCTATGTACAGAAGCCTGGGACTCAGAGTCTGTCTACCCCATGGTACGCTGTCCAAAATGCCAAGAAAAGCTGTATAATCCACTCCACACCAAAAAGACGAAAACAAATGATACAAAATGATCAACTAATCTCTTGGCTTCAATATTGGTATGAAACTCATTGTGATGGTGATTGGGAACATGACCAAAATGTGATCATTACAACAATTGACAACCCAGGTTGGTCTGTAACCATCAAGCTCGAAGGCACGAGCATGAAAAATCAACCTTTTTCTGAAGTCAATCTCGAAAAAACCGATTCAGATTGGCTTTTTTATAAGGTACAAAACAATCTTTTTTTGGCTGATGGCGGCCCCTTCAACCTACTAGATATTTTGCAAGTATTCAAAGATTGGGTAGAAAAATGCATTTAAAGAACGAGTTCGAGGTGTACGACCTTAAATACGTACAACATTTTCAATATCAGAGTTCGTCAAGTACGTCCCCAATTATCTGCAACTTCCAAAGAGCACTACCTTTTTGAGGTTAATGGAAAATTAAAAAAAACTTGGTAAAACAGTGAAAGATACAGATTTTTCTAAGATAAAAACCTGGGACTCAGAGTCTGTCTACCCCATGGTACGCTGTCCAAAATGCCAGGAAAAGCTCTATAACCCACTCCACACAAAAGACGAAAACAAATATCCGTTCAGTGAGGATACTCAGACCGCATACTCCCACTCGGTAACATGACGGCCCTGCAGGCCTAGAAAAAGAGCATACCCTCCCGCATCCATCTCCAAAATAATAAACACTTTAGATCAAACATCAAACTAATTCTTTAAAGTTTTTCAGAAATTTACTAAAATAACTTTATATGGAAAGTAAACCTCCACGATTATTATTCTTTGCAACTATTGTTGTTTTTTTAGTTATCCTTGGCGTTGGCTATGTCAGCTGCGGTAGCGACCTCGGCGATTCTATTGCGATCAACACCCAAGGACAACCCACGATCGGCTACTCCAAGGCGCGTGTCCATCTAGTTCTATTTGAAGAACCTAAGTGCATAAATTGCAAAACCTTCAACGAAAAAGTCTTTCCCCGAATCAAAAAAGAATTTATCGACACAAACAAGATTACCTACACAGTTATTCCAGTCGCCTTCTTGCCCGGATCCATGCCTGCAGCAGTCGCCCTGCTATGCGCCTACTACCTCGATCCCCTCTACCCCAATGATGCCCTCTTTTTCACTTACCTAGACTACATGTATGCCCACCAACCCGATGAAGGCATTGATTGGGCCTCCAGAGAAAAATTACTAGAATTTGCCAAAGAAGCAAGCCCCGCCATTGACTTAGAAAAACTTGCTCAATGCATTGACCGTGAACAATATCGGGTGAAAATCCTTAAAAATACAGAGTATGGAAGAAAGCTCATGGGGGGCACCATTGCAACCCCTACACTCTATGTCAATGGGATCATGGTAGAAAAATTAACGTATTCGGAGATCCAAAAGTTGATCAATGAGGTATCAGGGAAGGGGTCATAAATGTTTGTGCGCAACTACTTTCTCTATTTCACCTGGCTTCTGGCAACTATTGGCACCGTCGTGAGTTTATACTATAGCGAGATCTTGCATTTGGATCCCTGCCACCTCTGCTGGCTGCAGCGCACTGCCCTCTTTCCTCTAGTAATTATCCTGGGGATCGCTTGTTTCCGAGGGGCCCTCTACATCGCCTCCTATGTATTGCCACAGGTAGTCATCGGTTTACTGTTGTCGCTTTATCAAATTGCAATTCAGGAAATCCCTGGATTTAACCCCATCGAAATTTGTGGGGCTGGGCCCAGCTGCTCAGAGAAGGTCCTCATTGGTTTGGGATTTATCACACTGCCCATGCTCTGCGCTGGCCTTTTTCTCGCCTTGACGATCCTATTATCCATTCTTTGGGGGGCGAGCCGCCGTCTTGAAAAAGAAAGGAACAATCGCAAGAGCTAGAAAAAACCAACCAAATGCATAGTAAATATCACAGAGTCCAAGCGTACTCTCCTGCGCAACAAGATAACGATTGGTCATATCAAGTGCTTGGTACTTAGATTGAGCCACCTCCTCAAAACGAGCAACCAAATCCAAAAAGGCAGGATTTGTTGCAAAGGTTTGCTCCGCTGTACGGGAGCGGTAAAAGGCAGTACGATGGATCCAAAGAGTTGTGATTAAGGGAATCATAATCGCCACTCCCATCATACGCATAAAAGAGAAAAATGAAATCACTCCCGTTAACTCATGTTTGCGAATCCCACGCACCACCATCATGGCACAAGGAATTGTGAAAAATGGAAAGCCTATTCCCTGAATAAAGCGCGGAAAGGCAACACGAAAAAAAGAAGCATCTACATTTAAACGACTTAACCAAAAAAATGTACAGGCATAGAGAATAAAGCTTCCAATCACCCAGATTCTTACATCTATAATGGTGACATAGCGCCCTACGATCGGATAGAGGATAATGGGAAAAATTCCCACAGGGGCTAGCGTCAGCCCCTCCCAAGCTGGGGTATATCCAAGAACGTTGTAGACCCAAAGAGAGTCCAAAATGAAGCTGGAAAAGATCACCCCCATGGCAAGTCCCATGCAGGTACAAGCCAAGGTGAAATTGCGTTTCTTGAAGTGAGAGAGGTCGAGAAATGGATCCTTTTGGTAGCACTCCCAGACAATAAAAACGACAAGAGAAATGACAGAAATAATTAAAAGAATTGGGATGATGTCAGAGCGAAACCAATCTCGAATTTGCCCGCGATTTAAGGCTACCTGGAGCGTGCCCATTGCCAAAAAGAGGGCTGCAAGCCCCACCCAATCCTTAAAACCCTCTCCCTTTTCTCGCTTCAAAGGGCCTAAGATGACATAAACCACCAAAAGGATAGCCAAACAGATCGGCAAGTTGATAATGAAGAGATAGTGCCAATTATATGCTGACAACCACCCCCCTACCATCGGACCCATTGCTGGGCCCACCATCGCAAAAAAGCTCCAAAATCCAACAGCAACAGCTCGTTTTGACTCGGGAAAGTGTGTGATGATTAAGGAGAGAGAAACAGGTAAAATCAAACCAGCTCCCGCACCCTGAAAGACTCTGAATATCAATAACAAATTAAAATTATAAGCAAAAGCACATAATACTGACCCTGCGCAGAAGATCATGAGCCCATAGGTAAAGACAGCCCTGTCCCCAAAGCGTAAAGAGAGGCGATTAGAAACAGGAATAAAGAGAGTGTTGGCCATGGTAAAGACGGTAATGACCCACGTGCCAACATCTTCTCGAACCCCCAGGTCTCCTGAAATCGTTGGAATGGCAACATTTACAATCATCCCATCCAGAGAGATCAAAAAGGCGGCTAGGGCAAATGAGACAAGAAGTGCATATAAATGCACGCCTGTGAATTGTTCTTCTGAGACATCCATATTTATTTGTATAAATAATTTCACATTTACTCTAAATATAAATATATTGTAAACTTAATTGATTCTTATAAAAATAAAGGTATTAATATGCATTCTATTTCTAGTTCTTCAGCACCCGCAACAAAGCGGCAGAAAACAGAAGTTAACACCCCTCTGAAACTATTGAAGTTAGAGCCGAATTTACTTAGTAAAATCTTTAGCTACTTGCCAGCTAGCGCTCATGCGCAAACATCTCAAACTTGCAAAGGTATTCATAGCTCTTGGATATGCAATGAATATCCATTAGATGGAGCTCTATTGAGCGATCAAGATGAGAATTCTCTTATAAGGATTGGTAGACACTACCCAAACCTTTCTCTGCGTTGTTCTGAAGCTGCACTACCAGTACTATCCCCAGCGAGATTACTCTCCTATTCTAGAGCTTTTCCAACAGCTAAAACTCTTGGCGCAAGAATTTCTCTAGATGAACCTTTTACAGCTCAGAGAATTATAGAGAGTTTTCCGCGTCTGCAATCAATTACGATCAAGGATGTAAAAAATTCTCAAATGCAACAGCTGCCTGCCTTAAGAAGACTCACAGAGGTAAATATAGGTTTTGGCTTTGATAAGATTGAAGAAGATCAACTCAGACATCTCGGCAGCCTAAGTCATAACATAAAAACCCTTGATTTCTTGGGCTGTAGGTGGATGGACGGCGATCTATTGCAATACCTATCTCCCTTAACAAACCTTGAGCACTTGGATCTTTCTGAATGCGGAGAGCACGGTATTATCTCAGAGGTGAATGGATTGCGACATCTAGCCACTTTAACACATCTCAAGTCATTAGTATTTTATGAAGCCGCTGTAGACGATGAAGCGATAGCACACCTAGCACCTTTAACTCAGTTAACAAAACTAGAGCTCATTTCTTGTGAATGTACCAATGCAGGGGTGCAAACAATAGCTAATAACCATCCAAACTTACGTGAATTCATTATCTCCTCTAACTCTCGCGCTGCAACTGGAGGTGCTTTGCAATTTATCGCCCAATTGACAGAACTTAGAAAATTGGATTGTGCTTTCCTAAATTATCAAGGTAATGAGGCAGATTCAGATCTTCTTGTAACAAATTATCTTGCTAGATTAACAGAACTTGAAAATTTGGCCTTCGGCTTTCCTATGAGTGACAGAACCCTACTTGTCTTGTTAGCTTGTCTGCCAAAGTTACATATTGTAGATATTAATGCTAGGCATGACGACCCCAATCTAACAAATCTTGGTATACAAGCTTTTAACAGGATCATCGAGGAAAGACAAAGTCGTTTCGCGGAAAGATAAAAAATATCCTTCCTCTTTTTTCACTAAATTTGTATCCTAATTCTCTTAAAATAGGGGTAGTTAGATGAAAGTCTTGATTGCTTTAATCATTTTTTGTTCTATTGGGTACTTTATGATGCGTCCTTCCAAACCGACTGTGATTGTTTTACTGGGGGCCCCGGGGGCCGGCAAAGGCACACAATCTGGCTATTTAATCGAAAAGTTACGACTCCCTCAGGTAGCTACAGGAGATCTATTCCGCGCAAACCTAAAAAACGAGACTGCCCTAGGACAAAAAGCCAAAAGCTTTATGGACAAGGGACAGTTGGTGCCCGATGAGGTGGTCTTAGATATGCTCTTTGAGCGCATTGCACAGGCTGATTGCAAAAAGGGCTTTATTTTGGATGGCTTTCCTCGCACAGTAAGCCAGGCAGAGGCGCTCGATTTGCACCTAAAATCTGTAAAACCCAAAGTGATCAGCCTTGAAATTTCGGATGACTTATTGGTGGAGCGCTTAATGGGGCGTCTGGTCTGTAGTGGGTGCGGAGCGCCCTACCATGTCAAGGGCTCTCCTCCTAAGCAAGAGGGAATTTGTGATCGCTGTGGTGGAAAACTTGTCCATCGTGCCGATGATAATGAGCAGGTGATTAAAGAGCGCCTTTCGGTCTTTCACCAGCAAACAGCTCCAGTAAAAGATTTTTATAAAAGCAAAGGCTTTTTACAAAGCGTAGATGCTACTCAAGAGCCTCAAGTGATTTCTAATTCAATAGAAAAAACGCTTAACTAAAGACGATAGGCAGAATGTAGTGGAAGCCAGCGAGGGTGAAAATCAAGGCAAAACATGAAATAAGGATTCCACTTTTAAACATATCTTTTGTAGAAATCATCTCACTCGAATAGGCAATGGCATTGGGAGGCGTCGACACTGGAAATGCCATTGCAAAAGAGCAACAAAATGCGATGATAATGGAAATCTCCACCTTTTGCATGGTGCCAAGCGCAATCCCAATAGGCAATAGTAAGTTCGCCGCCGCTGTATTACTGATAAAAGAAGAGAGGACGATCGCTCCTACTCCAAACAGTAAAACAATTAACAAATCAAATTCATGCACGATAGGCAGGTCTAACAAGGGATTAAGAACTTGAGTCACCTTAAGAGCCTCCCCCAGGGCCAGTCCTCCCCACATCAAAACCAAAACTTCCCAATGAATTTTTCTCAAATCCCCTTTTTTTAAAAAACCAAAGATTGCAAGAAGCGCTGTGACCAAAAGCGCAACAACCGCTTCTGGAATATGATGCATTGGTTTTGTAAGCCACAAAACAATAGCAAGTAGTAAAAGGGATAAGACCCACTTTCCACGCTTAGGCATTTTTAAATTCTTATCTATTTGAAAGTCGATCACTCTCTGTTGAGGCTTAAAAAAGAGCGTAATAAAGAGATAGGCAACAGCCAGCACTAAAAGAGAGAGTGGTACACCGACCATCATCCATTTAAGAAAGTTTATATGAATACCATACTCACTTAAAATACCAATCGCAATCGCATTGGGGGGCGTGCCAATAGGGGTAGCAATGCCCCCTATGTTAGCACCAAAGGCTACAGCTAGCACTAGCGCTTTTCGAAAGGGGTCATCCTCTTCTACCTTTGCCAAAATGGGTCTAACAAGCATCAGCATCATGGCAGCAGCTGCCGTATTGGAAATCCACCAGGAAAAAAATGCGCTAATAAACAAAAAGCCTAAAATAAGAGTGTAAGATCTATTACCTAGTAACCCCATGCACTTTTGGATTAAAAAAAGGTCGAGCCCCCCCTTATGCAAGGCAGCCGCCATCATAAAACCACCAAAGAAGAGCATAATAACGGGATTGGCAAAGGGCAGAAGGAAAAACTTATATTCCGGTGAGCTCAGATCCGTTAAAAAAAAGGTCAAAAGAAGAACGATGACAAGAGAGGTAACCCAAAGCTCAACAATTTCAAAAGCCCAAAAGAAAACTGCAAAGACAAATATTGATATAAGTATTTTTGTGGGATATGGTACAACTGCAGGCAGTAGAAAATAGAGCAGTACTGCGCAGGCAATGACCACACTTGAAATAAGCAACTTGGTTGCTAATATCCTTCGTATTTCCATATCTTCTTTATATAAATTGAGAGCCTTTATAAAAGTAGTTTTCTTTTTGCTCCTTTTCACCTTTCCCTGCCACTTAAAAGCTGAACTTAATGAGGATAAGGATGTGCAGTTTTGGGCGTGGCAATCTTATTTCAAAAAGATCAATGAAAAGACAAGGGTACAATTTGCCTATGAGGCGCGCTTTGGTGATGATGCTTCAATCCTCTATCTTGGATACCTACAAGCTCTTATAGAGCGCAAACTTTCAAAGCATATTTTTGTAAATGCCGGCTATCGCCAATTTTGGGTAAAACCAATCAACAGCATCTCCTTTAATCCAATTTATGGCCCCATTGCAGATATCATCTATAAGCGATCAAACGGAACTATGCGCATTATTGATCGCAATCGTTTTGAATATTTGATGATTGATGGAGGCCCAACGGTTTGGGTTTATCGCAACCGGGTAGAAATTACTGCAGACAAACCATGGGCAAAAATATACCGCCCCTTTATTTTTGATGAGATTTTTTTTAGAGAAGGGCAAGGCTTTAGTCAAAACCGCTTAGCGTTAGGGTTAAAAATTACCTTTCCTCTAGAGCAACAGACGAAATTATTTTATATGCTCCGCCATGTCGATGTGAGGAATCAGTGGTTAAGACATCACGTATTAGGCGCCTACCTCAACTTCACCTTCTAAAGACTATAAGACCAGAAGAGGTTGCCTGCCTGGAAATAGAACAAGAGAAAACTAATCACCCCAAAAACAATCAATGCAATACGTCCACCAGGGAAAATCTTAGGAGCAGAGAGCATGTGGGTATAGCGCACTTGCCAGACCAGACAAGTAGGCAGCAAGCCCACAAGCACCAATTCAACCCAGCTTGTAACAAAATTTTCCACCAACCTCCAAGACCAAAACCCAACGATCACAGCAGGAATGATTACAGCAGCAGTCAGCCAGATGCGCCTAAAACCCCTTCTTTTTTCTACAGAGATTTTCAATCCATCTGAAAAAAAATCTACCAAAATAAAGACACCAAGTAACGTGGAGGTAATCAAGGTAAAAAAGATTACAAAGCGAAATGCGATGATTACTTTTGGCTCGCCTAAAAAGAGCTGTATTCCGGGAGCTGTAGCTGTATGACTATTCATCACCTTCCATAAAAGGGCTGTGGGGATCGAGCCCAATGTCAGCAACTGCCAAGCTGTAAGCCAGACAAATATCAAAGTGAGGCTCAATATGATCGTTTTGATTAAACGGCGAGTATCGCGCTTTAAATAGGTGGAAATAGAAGGAAGTAGCCCCTGAAAATAGTAGGCTCCAACAGTTGTAGGAATGGCAAAGAAGACAAAACCCCAGTGATGCTTAGATAAATACTCTAAGGAAATTTCAGAAAATCGGGTGAAAAAGAGAGAAGCTGTAGCCCCCACAAGCCCACAACAAAGGGCTAGATTGACCATGCTGGTGATCCATGCTCCCAAAGTTACAACAATAAAAAGGACGATTGCCAATCCACAAATTGCAATCTTTGATGGGATCGTTATTCCAAACCCGTGAAAGACACTTAAGGACAAACTATCTCCAAAATCATGGAAATAGGAGCCCAAGTAACTATACATGAGTCCTACAAAGAGGATAGCAATCAAGGCTGTACCAACTTTTCCTATGAGTTTTTTACAGATCGAAATCAGATGCGCTCCATCTGGAAAAGCTAAAATCGCTTCAAGGTAGAGCAGCGAGGCCGCAATCATATATAAATAGACAAAGAAACTGATTGAAAAGGCTGGCAAAAAGCCGGAGGTGCCTGCCACAATCGGAATCCTCAAAAACCCATCGGCCAGAGCCCATCCTACAATGAGAAGCGTTGCACCAAAAACCGAATCCTTTTTTTCATAGATACTCATAGGCATATCTATACCATTATAAAATAAATAAAGCCGATGGATTTCTCAAAAAATTAATCGCATTATTTTTTAGTTCAACCTTTGGATCAGTAGAATATACAATCTTTTTAGATTTGACGCTCTCAAATGGCAAGGGGATCTTTGAAAGAGCATTATTTCCAAAATAGCAAAAGACTCCCACCCAGCTGCCATCTTGCGTCTCATATTCCCACGATAAAGAGTCACGTTCTGGATCACAGAAGAGGTGCAGACCATCCCCTTCTGTGATTTGCCCCCGCGGTAGGTGTCTTTTCCTAAGAGCGATCAAGTCACGATAAAGCTCTAAAATCTCCTGGTTGTACTCCCAGCTCAATTTAGAATCCAAAAAAGCCTGTTGGTTGGGGGTGTATAGAGCCCCCTCCTCTTTTTTAGCTTTATAGAGGGCTTGTTTTAGCTGCTCGTTTTTAAAATCGACAAAATAATGAAAGGGAGCCTCCTCTCGGTACTCCTGCCCCATAAAAAGCATTGGAATCGAAGGTGTTAGCAAGTTTAGAAAGGCAGCCACCTTATAGCTCTCTTTATCGATTTGCGTATTGATACGATTACTATTAGGCCGATTGCCCACCTGATCGTGGTTTTGTCCAAAGACAATAAATTTCTCAAGTCCAATGTCTCCAGAGCTATTGCCATGATGGCGCTTGCGAAATTGAGAGTACTTGTTATCATAGACAAAGCCCTGGCGTACTGCCTTGGCAAGATCCTCCATGCCAGTAAAATCCTGGTAGTAGTGATCCTGCTCGCCTGTAAGCAGTACATGCAAGGCATGGTGAAAATCATCGTTCCAAAGGGCGTGCAACGAAATCCCCCCTCGCGCCTCATCTTTGATTGCTGTAGCATCATTGCGATCAGATTCTGCAACAAGATAGAGAGGACGTCCCACCTGCTGACTTAAGGCCTCTACCTCGTGCTTTAGCTGAGATAAAAAGGAGACAGCACTAAAGTCAAAGATGCCCCCAATGGCATCCAGGCGCAAGACATCAATATGATATTCTTTTAACCAGTAGAGGGCATTACTTACCATCAGGCGGCGTACGTGGTCAGATTCTGGTCCATCATAGTTGAGCCCCTTGCCCCACGGTGTGTGATAGGTAGGACTCAAATAGGGGCCAAACTCTGTTAAATAATTATCCTCGGGTCCCAAGTGGTTATAGACCACATCCAAACAGACAGAAATTCCATGTTGGTGGCACGTGTCGACCAATTGCTTTAACCCATTCACTCCCCCATATCCCAAATAGGGTGCAAAAAGAGACCCCGCATCATAGCCCCAGTTAAAGCGCCCCGGAAAGTGGGCAATAGGCATAATCTCCAAACATGTAATGCCCAATTCCTTTAGATAGGGCACCTTTTTTGCAGCTGCTGCAAACGTCCCCTCCTGGGTAAAAGCACCTACGTGCGCCTCGTAAAAGATGAACTCTGAAAAGTCAATCCCCTGCCAATCGCCATCTGTCCAAGGGTAGGTGTCGGGAGAGATGATTTGTGTAGGACCTGTAAGCCCCTCTGGCAAACTGCGCGACACAGGATCTGCATGTCTTCTTCCATCTGCAAAACAGTAGTAATAATGCGCATTTTCTGGACAGCTCGAGAGGTGTGCATGAAAGTATCCATACTCATCGCGCCGCATGCTCTGCTTTTTGTGACCCAGAACTTCCAGATCCAATGTTTCGTGCAAAGGAGCCCAGACGCAAAAAAAGAGCTCATTGTCCCTATAGTTTGCTCCTAATTTTAGATCCCACATAGACAACTCACAGGTAGAGATTTAAAGAGAGCTTCACATGCAAGAGAAGCCTCAGTTTTTAAACAACTTCCATGTAATAAATCATGCAAACTATCTGCTTGCATTTTGGGTAAAATAACCTTGGTCTCCGCCCAATTATTCTCTAATTCTGATAAAAAACGAGCAGCTACCACAACCACGCACTTTTTCTGATGTTTGCGCATAAAGGCCACCACATGGTCTTTTTTGGGACCCACTACTTTTAATGGGATATAGCTCCCTTGTAAAAAGAGCTCTGGGTGCTCTCTTCTAAAATTAAGCAATTTATAATGCAAATCGATTTTGACTTGTTTTTGAGTAAGCGATTTTCTTAAAAGATCCACATCAATCGATCCTCGGTTATCAGGATCTACTAAACTATACTTGTAGATCTCGTTGCCCTGATAGAGCTCAAAAACCCCACAACTTCCAAAACGCAAAATAGTTGCCGAAAGGGAATTCAACGCTCCATAGTGATCGATTTGCTTATGAAATTGGGTAAATGCATCCAGAAAAGGTGCATGTACGACAATAGCGTAAAAAAAGCGCTTGTACGCACTTTCAAAGGCGAGATCTGGATCTCGCCAGTCGCTTTTTTGTTTGGCCTCGCGCACAGATTTAAGTAGACACTGCCAGACACGTTCATAAAAAGGTTTGGGATCCTTGGGTAGCTGGGTGGGCCAAATCCCTATCAGGGTTTGGTAGAGGTAGTATTCGGTGTTGGAATCAATACCCCCCTCTTTGTTGTATTCCTTGTTAAGCTTTTGCCATTTTTTTATAGCTTGCTTGTACTTTTGGGGCATTTCGCTTAGCACATTGATCCGCATGCGCACATCCTCGCTGCGCTTGGTATCATGTGTAGAGGCAGGCAAAAATCCTTGGGGCCAATGGGCCAGCTTTTCCCTGTTACAGCGGTGAAAATCTGAAATAGAGTGGCCAAAGTAGGTGGGATCGCCGCCTACTTCGTTGAGTGAGATGAGGCGGTTATAAATATAAAAGGCTGTATCCTCCATTCCCTTGGCCATTACGGGGCCTGTGACTTGTTGAAACTTCAAAATAAATGGCAGGTAGGCCTCTCTTGGATCCAAAAAGATTGATTCAAAAAAATCATAAACGGTGCTCTTCAAACGAGCTTTAGCTCCCTCTATTGCCCTTTTTAGGGTGTCAGTATCTGCCTTAGACAAGAGGCCCTCTGGACTAATATAGGTACGATAAACAGGGAAATTACAAATCAGCTCTTGAATCCCCTCGATGACCTCTTGCAGTGGCAAACCTCCTTGTTCTGCGATCATGCGTCCCAATGCATTGACCTCACTTGCCATATACCTCGAGGTATATAGTTTTTTGCTTTGGTAGAGAATCTCAGAAAAGTCAACCTGTTTGCCAATAAATTGCTCGTAGAGGCGCGTCATCTTGGCTTTGTTTTTTTTTCGGACAAAAAGGCCATTGACCACATTGAGATACTCATATCCCACGGTCCCATCCACTTGCCAATTCTTTGGCAAACTCTCTTGGCGCTCTAAGATCTTTTCTATGATGACTATGCCATCTGTCTGCTCTTTTAGCCTTTTAAAGTAGGCTGCAGGATCATAGAGTCCATCGGGATGATCAACCCGAACCCCCTCTACCTGCCCGCTCTTTAAGAGCTCAAAGACCCATTTATGGTGCGCCTGCAAGACATCTTCTTGTTCAATTCGCACAGCGACAAGTTCGTTAATGTCAAAAAAACGTCGGTAGTTGATTTTCTGATCTGCCAAACGCCAATCAATTAATTGATAGTGCTCTTGCTTTTCTGGTAAAACCCAATCACCGTAGTATAGGGATTCTCCCTTTTGTACAGGCTTTACATCTGGGTCTGCTAAAATTGGAAGTACGACCTTATTGTCTGAAGAAAAATCGATGTCAAAAAAGTGGGCATACTTTGAATCTGGACCATATGTAAGCACATCTTGCCACCATCTATTTTTACCCCCTTTGATCCCCATGTGATTGGGGACCACATCCATGATGTGTGCGATCTTTAATTTCTTGAGCTGGTTGCAAAAGCGCGTAAATTCTTCGGGTGTGCCTATCTGTGGGTTGAGCTGATTTGGATCGGTCACATCATACCCATGTGCACTGTAGGCATCAAAGTAGGGCGATAGGTAGATCCCATCAACTCCTAACTCCTTTAGGTAGGGCAAAAAGTTGATTGCTTTTTTTAAGGAAAACTCTTGGTTGAGTTGCAGGCGGTAGACTGAAGATATGGGGTTATTGGTGTGCATCAAGAATATAGCTTAGCATCGAAAGGGGCGTCCAGAGATCGCCTCTTGCTTCCGAAATGATTTTTTCCATACTTTGTTCTATTAAAAAATGGGCACAGAGAAGATCAAACTCCTCTCTACTTTCGGGTAGATAGTTCGCCCCTTGGCTCTTTTTAAGATAAGTTCTAAAAAAGGAAGCTCCTACCGAAAAGGCCCAGGTTTTTGCCCATTTTTTCAATTGTTCTGTCGAGTGATCGATCAAGACACCTCTTTTCTTTGTTTCAATCACAGCCTGATGGGCGACCTCTAAAAAGGAAAATTGCATTTGGGCCAGATCTCGAATGGCAGAGCGCTTAAACTTTCGTTCGCTGTAGGGCAGATCTCGATTGCCATCAAAATTAGTAAGCAAAAACTCTTTTCCCAAGTAGATCACATGATTCAGGGTGAAATTACCGTGGATCCGAATTAACTCTCCATGTAACGACTTCGAGAGCAACTCTTTGGTAAGATCCAAAATCTTTTGCTCCTCTCCACAGATTCTTTCAAGTTCATGGGATCTGGTTTGCACCAAACGTAAAATGCGAAAACCCTCAGAGATTTTTTGTCTCTGTGTTTGATAGAGGGAGCGCTGGTGAAACTTTGAAAAGGGTACAGGTGAAAAATCTTCTTCCTTAGTTTTACCAGATAGAGCCTTGTGAAATCTGGCTGTGGTCTCCCCCAAAAGATGCGCCACCTCCAGATACCCCTCAAGAACCTCATGCATTGTCTTATCTAGCTTTTCACCAGAGAGATGGGTGATTTTTTTATTTACAACCAGTTGAGTGTCCGCAACGACTCCCTCTTGTGCCTCCATACGTAGCAAGAAACGCTCGGCTTCCTCCAGAGCCATATGTTTGGCGCTAAATTCTTTCGGGTAATCCACAAGCTCCTCAGCGATGGTGACACTATTTCCATTTGAAAATCGATAATCGATATACCCTGTCAATGGTAAAACTGAGTTAAATGTTGCCTTCTTTAACAAAAAAAGACGCATTTGCAGATCGAGGTTGATTCCCTCTTCTGCATAGGTAAAGAGTTTTAAGATTTTTTCTTTTTCAGGAAAAAGCACGCGATCTTTTAGTCTCAAGGGGCTTTTTAGCTCCTTTCCTAAGGTGGAAAATGAGACGCTATCTGCAGCAAGGGGCAATTTGACGCCACAGAGTTTTCCATGCTCTCCTTTTAAACAGCTATTTAAATCGATAATTGTGCGCAGCAATTGGGCCACCGTTTGCTCCTCTCCCAACTCATAAAGAATGTGAGGCTGCTTTCCCTGAAATTGAGCAACCACTCGTTCTGGATGGCTCTTGATCTTTTTTTGTGCCTCAGCTCCCGATAGGTAGGCTATAAATAGGGGGTAGCGCTCGATCTTAGTGTTGGTATAAACCACCTCAAAAAAGAGGAGGTGAATGGGAGATGCATCACTAGATGGCAATGCCAAATGGTCCACTAGTTTTGTTTTTGATTTGTCTAGATAGGGCAGCTTTTCCTTAAACCAAACTCTTTTAAAAAGATAGGTCTTCACAAGAGAGCTTAAAAATGATCGGTGGTCGGAGGTGAAAATAGAGGTGATTTCCCCCTCTAGGTGCACCTCGTTGACCTGACTCTCTTTTTTACGATCGCGCAGAGTCAAGGCGCTTAGTTCGGCCTCTTTTTCCACAGCAAACCAGTAGTATCCATAGGGCCCCAAAGTCAAAAAATAGGGAAGCGTGCCAATATTAGGAAAGCGCTGACCGCTAAAGAGTTCGATGAGGTAATATTCATTAAACTCTGCCAAATCGAGTTTGACATATTGAGGAAAACGCGAGAGATTTGCCACAATTAAAAGACGCTCGTTTTCAAACTCTCTAAAAAAGACAAGCACCTTGCGATTCTCTGGCGTGAGAAAGGTGGTGCTCCCCTGCCCAAAGGCACTAAAGCGTTTACGAAGGGCGATAAGCTGCTTGGTCCACCATAAAAGAGAGGAGGAGTTGTTTTGTTGGGCATCCACATTCACAGTTTCATAGTGGTACTCTGGATCAATGATTGGAGGCAGGTAGAGACTTTGTGGGTTTGCAGAAGAAAATCCCGCGTTGGTGCCCCAGCTCCACTGCATTGGGGTGCGTACACCATCGCGGTCACCAAGGTAGATATTGTCCCCCATACCCAACTCATCGCCATAGTAGATAACGGGGGTGCCCGTCAAAGAAAAAAGGAGGGCATTCATGAGCTCGATTTTTCGGCGATCGTTTTTAAGCAAAGGAGCCAGGCGCCGGCGTATCCCCAAGTTATGGCGCGCTTGTGGATCGTGTGCATAGACACGAAACATGTAGTCTCGCTCCTCATCGGTGACCATTTCAAGGGTTAATTCATCATGATTTCTCAAGAAAAGCGCCCACTGGCAATTATCTGCAATCTCTGGAGTTTGCTCCATTATTTCGATAATGGGCAGGCAATCCTCCAAATGGATGGCCATAAAAAGGCGTGGCATCACCGGAAAATGAAAGGCCATATGGCACTCATCCCCATCGCCAAAATATTTGGAGGCATCCTCTGGCCACTGGTTGGCCTCTGCGAGCAACATCCGATCCGAAAAATTTTCATCCACAAACTTTCGTAAACTCTTTAGGAATGCGTGGGTTTGTTCCAGATTTTCACAAATTGTCCCCTCCTCCTCATAAAGATATGGAACAGCATCAAGCCGTACGCCATCGACTCCCATCTCTAACCAAAAGCGCAAAACATCAAATATATTTTTGTGTACCTCTGGATTTTCGAAATTTAAATCAGGCTGATGCGAAAAAAAACGGTGCCAATAATACTCTTTGGCCTCGCTATCCCACGACCAGTTGGAGGTTTCATAATCTTGAAAAATGATACGGGCTTGCTTATACTTTTCGGGGTTTTTGCTCCACACATAGTAGTCGCGCCACTTGCCCCCCTTCCTAGATTTTTGAAACCAGGGGTGCTGATCAGATGTGTGATTAATCACAAGCTCAGTGATTACCTTTAACCCTCGCTTATGCGCTTGCTTTAGAAATTGCTTAAAATCAGCGAGAGATCCATAGGATTGATGGATGTTTTTATAGTCGGCAATGTCGTAGCCATCATCCTTTAATGGAGAGGGATAAAAGGGCAATAACCAGATCGCTGTAATGCCTAAATCCTGCAAGTAGTCTAACTTGGCAGTCAGTCCCTTAAAATCACCAATACCATTGCCCGAACTGTCCGAAAAGCACTTGACGTGCACTTCGTAAATAATTGCCTCTTTATACCAGTGATGTTTTTGGCTCATAAAGTCCACCTTAAACCTTCCTCCTTTTTTTTTACAGAGAGCGATATGTAGTTTAAAAAGGGATTAAAATTTGATTTAAATAGTATAAACAGTAATACTGCTTTCATGCATGTAACACTTTCACCACTTGCCAGATATGAACAAGAGTTGATCCAAAAGGCAAAAAGCATCTTTACAGATCAATTCGATGGCCTCTATAAAATTGAGCTACCTCAACTTAAGTGGGAGATGGAGAGTCAAGCCCCCTGTGCCCTGCAACTCTACTTGCTCTGTTCTAAAGTGCAGGAAAGAGACTTCCCTCCATTTTTTGAAGAGATGGTGCAACACTGGCTAGCTGGCAGACAAAAAATTGATATTCTCTCTTCCCAACATGTCGCCTTTGGCTCATTTTTCTACATCGAATTACTTGTCCACGTCAAAAATGATCAGCAGCTTACCTCCATTCAAAAGCAATTGCCTGAATTTTTGCGGCAGATCAAAAGGGGCTCCCTTTCGCACCTTTTTGCCAAGCAGCTACTACAAACCAAGCGACTCTCCTTAAATGAAAAAAGCAGTGCCATTTACCAAACAGCAGCGTTTTTAACCGGACGTTTTCCCAAGAGGTTTGAAGCAGATTTTTACTACTACCTCGAGCAATTTCTATTGAAAATGCCAGAGGGTTTTGTAAGCAAACGCTCTGTTCACCATCTGTGTCGGTTGATCTCAGCACAGTATCTTTTTGAAAAGGCATTAAAACAAAGCACCAAAACGGCCCCCTTTAGACGCTCCCTACACCTTAAATTGCTTCCAACGCAGTTGCGTTATCCCTTTGGATATAAAAAGGTTTTGGCGTTAATTGTATCTCTCAATGGCCTTGGTGAGTACGAACTATTTTCTCATCGTCATTTATTAAAAACTCTTGGTTCATTTTTTCCATTGATTATGAGTGCCAAAAATTCATTTTCTACGCACCAGGATCAAGAAAACCAAATCCAAACTCTCTATTTAGAGCTAGAAAACAAAGATGGCTCTGCCTTTACGCTGCAGCAAATGCAGGAGATCAAGCGTCGCCTCACGCTTGAGATTAAATACAGCATTGAATATCTCTCTCCCTCCCTTTTCATTCCAAGAAACGAAGAGGAGATGTTGCGCAATATTATTACCTTAAGCAACGAGCTCAAATATGTCCGAGATCTTCCACAAGCGATCATCTCATTTCAGGAACAGCGCAAAGACATTTTGATGTTTAACATTGTTTTGGTACGCGTCAAAAACAAACAAACGGTTGCAATTCAGGAATCCACGCAACAATTGCCTTCACAAGTACGCTTTATTTTTGAACGCGTCACGCATGTAGGGATGATTCGCAAAAAACAGATCAAGGAGGCTTGTGTCTTTTCTTTAGAGGTAAAAAATGGTCATTTTTTACGCAAAAACCACTCGATCGACCTTGTCAAAGCGCGCCAATATATCCATACGGCGCTCAAACGAATGATTGGGGAGTTTCGCGATTTTAATGGCGGATTTTTAATCAAACAAAACGAACAAATTGAAGCGATCAAAGAGACCATTTCCAACTACAACAAGCAGCATGATTTTTTGTTTGAAAACCTTTTTTACTCGCTTTGTCCCTCGATTATTTTGCCCTCGCTGCCAAAAGATCGAGGAGAGCTTCTATTTACGCTCTTTATTCGCCTCTATTACCAAAATCTCTGTAAGGGAGAGCCCTGTTTGATCGATTTTTCACAAGACCAAAATTCTCTGGTTCTTGTGATCAAGACAGATCAGCGCTCGATCAAACAAGATATTAGCGAGTGCATGCAGAAGTTTAACTTTAGTGACACGCAACTTGCATGTTCTAGCTTTGAAATAGAAGAGCACCACTACCTCTGTTATATTTTGGTCAATAGTATGCCAAAAACGTGCGCTCACATCGTGCAACTTGTACAAAAAACCGTGGACAAATGGAAAAAGAAACAAGAAAATTTGCAGGTACTGCGTTTGCATATGCCGCGCGCCATCCGTGCGCTAGATCCTCGTATCGCGGTAGATAGAACCTCCGGTGTGGTCATGAACATGCTCTATGAGGGGTTAATGCGTGAGGATATAGACAAAAAGCTTGAACCTGGTATTGCAGAAAATGTCTCTATATCGCCCGATGGCATGCGCTATACTTTTCATCTTAGAGAGTGTTTTTGGAGCAACGGAACTTTGCTTACAGCGCACGACTTTGTCTACGCCTGGAAGTCAATTCTAGACCCTCAATTTTTTGCAGCCTACTCCTTCTTGTTTTTTGTGATTAAAAACGCCCAGAAGGCAAAAAAAGGCCTTGTATCCCTGGATGAAGTTGGGGTTTTTGCAGAAAATGACCATACTCTTGTTGTAGATCTGGAGTTTCCAGCCTCCTTTTTTTTACAACTGACCGCCATTTGGATCTTCTCCCCCCTTTGGAATCAGATCGACAAAAAACAACCTGCTTGGGCTTATTGTTCGTCAAACACTCATATTGGAAATGGGCCGTTTCAGCTAAAGCACGGGAGTGGCAACAATGAGATTCATGTGATTAAAAATCCATATTATTGGGATTTTAATCAGGTAAAATTGGATGAAATAAAAATAAAAATCTTTGAAGACGAACAGCTTGCCCTGGACCTCTTTTCTAGAGGTGAGTTAGATTGGATGGGTGATCCCCTCTCAAAAATCCCCTTAAAAAAGATCAGCCACTTGCAAGGGAAAGGAGAAATCAAGATCGATCCTTCAGATGGTTTCTTTTGGCTGCAACTAGATACTCAATCGATTCCCTTTCATAATGTGAAGTTGCGCAAAGCTTTTGCCTATGCTATCGATCGCTTTCACCTGGTAACAAATGTATTAAAAAGTAATTGTCCTACAGCGTGCAGCTTTTGGTCGGGCTTAGAGGATCTGGTACCCCGTTTTAAGGATGGGGATCGTCAGCAAGCCTTGCTCCTATTTAAAGAGGGGCTTCAGGAATCGGGCTTGTTGCAAAATGGTTTGCCTCCTATTCGGATCACTCATAGCGAAATTGAAGAACATGAAGCCATATCTCATGCGATAGGACGGATGTGGAAAGATCTATTTAATGTGCAGATTGAATATGAGCGTATCTTATGGAATACCTACTTTGATGCCTTAAATCGCGGGGACTACCAAGTAGGGGGGCTTGTTTGGTACAGAAGACATAGTGATCCCCTCTATTTTTTTGATCTTTTTCTAGAAAGGGAGCATGCCGTAAAGGTTACCAATTGGAAAAATCAAGAATTTATCTCGCTCGTACAAAGGGCAAAAAAGAGCATGTGCCCCAAGAAACAAAAAGAGCTATTGCTAGAAGCTGAGATCATTTTACTCGATGAAATGCCTCTGATTCCTATTTGCTTACAAACAAACCGTTACATGGCAAACCCCCGTCTCAAAAATATCGTGATCTCCAACTCAAATCTTATTAATTTTCGAACAGCTTATTTAACCACACCCAATGAGGAGACCTAATGCAGAGGAAAACTTTTCTTAATATTGCCTTCAATTACCTGATGATTTTTAATCTTTTATCTCTGATGCTTCTTAGTCAGAGTTGTCAAAACACATCAAACGCGAGTAAACGAATATCTATGAAGACAAATGAACAAATCATACACATTAATAATCAAGGAGACATTGACTCTCTACATCCACACGTAGGCATTGACTTGCAATGCCGCATCTTTCAAAAAGCCCTGTTTGAGGGATTAACGCGCATTAATGCAGAAAGTGTCCCTGAGCTTGCTGGTGCTGCATCTTATACTGTTTCAGAATCTAAGCTGGAGTATATCTTTCATTTGCGTCCCATGCAGTGGAGCAACGGGGAGCCGGTTAAAGCATCAGATTATGTGCGGGCGTGGCACGCTGCCATTGCTCCCAGCTCTTGTTGCCTGCGTGCGGATCTATTTTATCCCATCAAACATGCCCAGGCTGCCAAAATGGGAGAGATATCTTTAGACAAAGTAGGTGTGAAGGCTCTGGATGATACAACACTTGCTATCACCTTAGAGCACCCAACTCCCTATCTGCTCGATCTTCTAGCAAATCCCCTCTTTAGTCCTCTTTTTGATGATGCTGTTGAGCCAACATGTTTCAATGGGCCCTTTACTATTGAAGAGTATGTGCGTGAAAAGCAACTGACCCTATGCCAAAATGAACAATATTGGGATGTTTCTAATGTACAACTAGAGAAAATTTGTATCTCCTTTGTGCATGATCCAAATACTGCGGTCATGATGTATGAAAAGGGAGAGCTGGATTGGGTAGGAGCTCCTTTTACTCTTTTGCCACTTGATGCTACAGAAAAGATCGAGCAATCGGATGATTTCCAATCGGCTGTTATTTCTGGGGTCTATTGGCTTTGTCTCAATACAAAACAAAAGCTACTTGAGAACAAGAAGATCCGCCAATCTCTATCGATGGTACTTGATCGAAAAATGATTGCCAGGGATGTACTTATGGGTGAAAGTGTTTGCAAGAGCATGCTGCCTCCTGGGATGAGTCTTTTAGAAGAGAGTGAGCTTTATAAGGATAATAATGTAAAAATGGCACGTCACTTATTTGATGAGGGACTCAAGGAGCTAAATCTTACGAGAGAAAAGCCTCTTAAGCTTGTTTTGAGCCACAGCAACATTGGTGGACAAAAGAAGCTCTCTGAAGCACTTCAGCAAACGTGGGAGCAGGCTTTTGATATTGAAATTGCTCTCAATGGATCTGAGTGGAATACATTTTTTGCAAATCTGGGACAAAAGCAGTTTGATATTGGGGGTTGTATTTGGTTTTCTGCCTTTAATGATCCAATCTATAACCTAGAATTTTTCAAAGACAAAACGCATCGCTACAACTCTCCTAGTTGGCATAACGAGAACTACTGTAAGTTGCTTGAGTTGGCTGACCAAGAGGTAGATTTAGAGATTCGTCGTGAGCACCTCAAGCAGGCTGAGCGCCTGATTTTAGAGGAGATGCCGATCATTCCCCTCTATGTTTACAGTTTCAAGTATTTAAAGAGCCCCAAAGTGCAGGGAGTCAATCTTTCTCACCTAGGGCAAGTTGACTTTAAACAGATGTATATTCAGGATGAGGCATTAACTACACGGTAGTCTATGTTTCAAGATCGCTTGGATGCCGGAAGGCAACTCGTAAAGCCACTTCTAGAGTTTTCTGCCAAGGCTGATACTCTGGTAGTGGCTTTGCCACGTGGTGGCGTGATGGTGGGGTGGCAGATTGCAAAAGAGTTAAACCTACCGCTTGAGATTGTCTGTCCCCGAAAAATTGGAGCTCCTGGAAATCCAGAGTATGCGCTTGGAGCCATTACTGAGACAGGTGATGGGATCTTTTGCGAGGGTCTCATCAAAGAGTTAAAAATTTCCAAAGAGTACATAGAACATACAGTAAAACAGGAAAAAGCGGAGGCACTGCGACGCCTTAACCTTTACAGAAAGAATCGTAAGGATCGAGACTTCAAAGATAAGACGATTCTTTTGGTCGATGACGGCCTCGCGACGGGTTCTACGATGTTAGCAGCTATAGAAAGCATTAAGGCGATGGGAGCCACGTCGATTGTGGTGGCCGTTCCAGTAGCACCACAAGAGAGTGTTGCGCGTGTAAAGGGATGCGTGGATCAGATTGTTTGTTTAGAGGCTGTAGAAGAGTTTTATGCGCTCAGCCAATTTTACCATGATTTTGCGCAGGTTACCGATGCAGAGGTCATTGAGATTCTCAACTGACCTTATTCGACTTGAGCATGAACGAAGTATTGAGTCGTGAAAGGACGAGATGATTAAAATGGCTGAAGGAAGTTTAGTTCTTTTATAGTCGATTCAATTTAGAGTGACACACTCAAGTGTCAGATTTTGAAGCTAGGGGAAGCTTGGAGAACGAAGTAAACCATAGTTGGTTTACAAGTTCGAAAGCAATGCCTAGCTTTAAA
>Ga0180433_10002010_pt1 | contig 32837 bp, 49 predicted proteins | sample SS_ome_8_FD_132980 | JGI IMG/M metagenome (GOLD analysis project Ga0180433, IMG submission 132980) | Hypersaline lake sediment archaeal communities from the Salton Sea, California, USA - SS_1_D_1 metaG | ecosystem: Environmental > Aquatic > Non-marine Saline and Alkaline > Hypersaline >...
ACAAATACTCTAGAATAACCGAAAGTCTTATTAAGTCTGTCTTTCCAAAATTCGTGAAATGAGCAAAGAAGAATTGACTCAATTGATCATTGAGCTTAAAGAAGAAATCTCGTCTCTTAAAAAAAAAAAGATCGAACGTATAGAAAATAGAAACTATAAGCATGATCTAGAAAGAAGGTGTATCAGAGATTAAAGTCTTTACATAATTGTGCTCCGATATATAATACTACACTATGAATATCTTCGCTCTATCTCCTGTACCAGAAGTCGCTGCTAAATGGCACTGTGATAAGCACGTGGTGAAAATGATTCTTGAATCAGGTCAAATGCTTTCCACTGCGCATCGTATACTTGACGGTGTGGAAGAAAGACGACCTTCAGTTTCTGGTAAGACCTTATCTCGTTATTGGAAATTATCTGATGATCGTGAAGATAAATTATATAAAGCTGTTCACATGAAACATCCTTCTACACTATGGACAATGGAATCACATATGAATTACAAATGGCACTATCAATTATTTAAGTGCTTGTGTAAGGAATATACATATCGGTATGGAAAGGTTCATATATCAGAAACAAAGCTCCTTGATATTCTAAAAGAAGTGCCAAAGAATATTAAGAAATCACACATGACACCATTTGCCCTTGCTATGGGTTCTAACCCCGAGTGTATGGACTATGATGACCCCATTGGTTCATACCAAAAATTCTATCAAACAAAACAAAAACGCTTCTCAATGAAGTGGACTAAAAGAGAAACACCATATTGGTTTAAAACACTATGACATACGATTTTTGCTACGACGTTAGCGCATATCATACTATTAAGACTTCCTTTTTGAAGGAGCCCGATATGTTCTGCCCCCACTGTGGTGAAAACCATGTCTGGGTAGAAGTTGGAAATGAAGATTTTTATGTAGGCGCAGAGCATTTCTGTACTGCCTGTGGCGCATCATGGACAATGCCTTCATTCAATACGCCAGAACAGAATCAGAACACTAGCGAAGCCAAAATCGTACAGCAACTACAATATTATGAGCAAAGGAAGCAAACCGCGCACGACAGATAAGCGTGCATACGACAGAGGATACGATCGCATATTCGGATCACAGCCACGAATGAGAGATTTTATGGTTGTTAGGAATCCTGATCGAACTGGTAAATCAAGCGCCTACATTACAGAGGGAGAAAATTCGACCATTGCCGAAGGAGAGGCTTTGGCAATGAATCCTGGGTATGCTAGGAAAGGGTTCACCATTTATGAACTCCAGAGCAACGGTGACTGCAAGTTTGTTAGAAAGGTCAAGCCCTTGAAATGAATACCCGGTGTTGTTCAGTCTATCACTAGGACTTTCTTCGGCAATTGGATGGGATTAGTTCAAACTGGAGAAACTTTTGTTGACATCCCCGTAAACGACCTTAAGGTCTTAAAATCAAAGATGCTATGAATATTCAAGAGATTTGTCGAGAGATTGCTTGTACCCAAGGGGCTGCCTCTGGATTGGATATTCTTGAATTTAAGGATACCGGAAGGGACTATACTATAAAGCTTCGGACTGGAAGTGACGGGGAGTGGTTCTCACGTATTTCCTACACTCAAGTTTTTGAGTATCTAGCTACTGAACTGGAGACTCTACGTAGAGCTGTAAGTGTGATCTCAAGGATACTGCCAGACGACTAGTTATTTTAAATGGTCGATGATATTATTATGGACGTATCAGAGTTTTTCTAGTGATCATGGCGTCATGATGTAATTGGCACGCATAAGGTACTTAAAATACCTTTTTTCCGGGTTCGAGTCCCGGTGGCGCTATTAGCACAAAAAAAAAAGCAGGAGGTTATTAGCCCCCTGCTTTTTTTTTAGGTTTCGTTTACTTCGCCCAAGGAAGCGCATAAACCTCCTTTACCAACTCCCTTGCATATCCCGTTGCTACGATCTCAATTTTTCGACGGTCTCCAGGGACTGTATTCCTCTGGACATAGCCACGATCACAAAGACGATCGACCATTCCAGTTGCTGCTGCTGCGGTGTGGCAGAGATTCTCAGTGACTTCTCTCATTGTAAGCCCCTCACCAGTCTGAACAAGGAGGTTTAGCAGGAGGAACTGCTGATGCGAGATATTAGCTTTGGCAATTACAGGTGTGGCTTCTACGAAGAATCTTGTTAGTGTATCTTGGTTTTTTTCCATGCAGTACATTCGCTTAGATTTAGCTAACTGCAAGGATTATTTAACACTAAATGCCTAAATATCTGAGCCATCGACTTTGGGGTTCTTTGATACGGTTGATTGGTGCGTCCCCTAAAATTTTCATAAAGTGCTTTACATTCGCAAAATACGTGGTACACTGCGTAACATGAGGAAACCAACAAGAGATACATTTTTTCAAGCTGCCAACGGGAACGCCAGGACTCGCCTTTTTGATGAAAGCGACTGGAAGCGATTCAGCCGGGACTGGGTACGCTGCCGTAAAGCTGCCTCGAAGGGTCAATCATTCTACGCTTCAGCACACGGGGGATCGGTTGCTAACGCATACAGTTATATCACCTCCACTGCTGTTTACGGCATGTGGGTTGACCCTGTTACGCACAAACCAATGTGGACAGTCCATCGCGCTACTATCTCAGGACGAAGCGTGCCTTCTCCTTATTACGGGGGAGAGCGAGTTTATCTTTCCGATTGGAATAAGATGGAGCGTATGCCTCTCTTGCGTCAATATGCGGTAGAGTCGGAAGTTCCTAATTACAGGGTGTTCGCTATTTTGAAAGAGCACAAAGACGAGACTGCTTCGATTGCGGTTTTGCGAGCTTATTGCACTCTTTAATCATCATGATGGAGTTCCCTCTATTCAAACGTAAGTACAAAAACGAAAAACCTCCCTTCTTTTTTTTTCATAAAAGTGATTGACCTTTTTCAAAAGAGTAATTATACGCATGAAATTCCTTCGACTTTTTGAACATCTCCAGCATAATACGTGACCTTGTTGCGTTAGAAATCAAAGGAGGATTTGCTCAAAATGCTATTGAAGGGTAACCATAGTTCCCTCGTCGAAAGACGAAATGGGCGGAAAGCTAAAACGGCTATCGGGGGAGGGCAGGAGCCTCCGACTTGACCATCTCGACGGGGATGAAGCCGAGGTTGAGTCCTCTAACTCCTGCCACACTTTCAAACTAAGATGAAAACGAAGAAGAAGAAAACAATCACCGACATTTATCCTGAGAGGTCCATCGGAATGGATCGAAAGGGTAGCTGGAAAAGGTTTGTGAATCGACGTATCCGTTCCTTGAAAGATCTGGACGCCGCTATTGAGCATTTACGCGCTTCCCACGAAAGATGTGTGGAGTCAGTTAAGCGCTCGAAGCTCATCAAAGGGTCTCCTCGAACGATTAGCGATCAACTGGAAAGGTACCGCGCTTGTCGGGCAGAAAATATTGGAAAAAAGAATTGACAAAGCATTGAGCTAAACGAAGATAGCCTCGTATGAAAAATCCATATATTATAAACATAACAATCAGATACAACCAACTCATTAGCCAACAAATTGTTGACTTGGACGAGGTTTCTTTCGTTGGAGATATAAAGCAGGGTGAAATCGTTCGTGAAGAGCGTACTCTTCCGACATCGTTCCCTATTATCCTGAAGTCAGGGGTGTGCGCCACAGTTTACGCTGATGCTGACGCAACTGATGGCGTTACTAATGACGATGTCTGGCGTGCTGTTGATATTGCGCGAGTTCACCTTATGCAAAAGCTTGCACCAGACTTCTTCAGAGATCCAACACCAGAAGAAGAATATGGTTAAGAATTGTTAACAACCGGAGCTAAAGCGATCGGGGAAGGACCGGGAGGCTTCCCTCAGGAGGCAGCAGATAAAGCTGTGATCAGGGTTGAGCCCCTACCTCCCCACATTACAGGATGGTGAAATGGCAACACTAAGGTCTGCAAAACCTGAATTTGCGGGTTCGAATCCCGCTCCTGTATTTACTGACTCAGATTTTAAGTCATATGACTTAGATGATGAGTCGCCAAACAGTTCGTCGAATAATGGTTTAATTCCTTGGCTTGTGACGCCAAAAATCTAGGTTCGAGTCCTAGCGAGCTGATAAGAGTAGGTTGCGGCACCCAGACTGTAAACTTGGAGTCTAAAAACAAGTCGCTGGTTAGACGAGAGGTTCGATTCCTCCACTGCTCATTCGATTAAAAAAAAAAAAGCGTAAAATAACTTGCAATTATTCTAGACCATGATAACTTAGCTTCATGGCACATCAAATAACTGATATCGATACCGTCTTTTCCGTCAAATCACCTGAGTGGCATGGTCTTGCCACCGTAAGAAAGGTGATTACAAAAGAAGAATCCCCTGAAATCTTGGCTCCAATTCGCGAATTTGACGAGATCTGGGGCACCTGTGACGGGGAAAAGATTGGTCTCCCCAAGCACAAGGTCGTAGCAGCGGACCTTCGCCAATTCGGGGGCACTATCCAGCCACTGGCTGTCCACACTGACCGTTACCATGTCATCCAGAATTCGTCCGTTTGGGATGCTGTCACAACGGCAATGAAAGACGTTCCGCACATCATTACCACTGCCGGAACGCTCGACGGTTACAAGCGATTCTTCGTTTGTGTCGAGCTGACGGAAAACCGGGGGTTCCGAGCAGGGGGGGACGACTTCCGGTCCTACCTTCTGTTTGTGACCTCACACGATGGCTCACTATCCCTCCAGTTCTATGACAGTTGCGTCAGGGTGGTCTGCGCTAACACGCTTGCAGCTTCTCTCAGCAGCTATGCAGCCGGGAATCACAACATCAAGATCAAGCACACCCGTGGTGCAGAAGTCGAGATGCAGTTCACTGCTGAGGTTCTCAATTCGACCCTCAAAAATCGGGACGCACTTGCTGAGAACCTCGATCAGTTGTCGGAGGTCACGATTGGCGAAGAGGATGCACTTCGTGCTATCGCAGGTTGGCAGTATGATCGTTTGCCAGTCAAGCCAGACGCTGTTCAAAATACCAAGAAGAAAGCACGGTTCTCCACTCGTTCTCAGAACACTATCTGGGGGATCTACGACCTGTTCCAGACTGGACGGGGGAACAGCGGGGAAACCCGATATGACCTCCTCAATGGAGTCACTGAGTATTACACCTCCGGTGACGGTAGTGGTAAGACCAAGCCTTCTCGCCAGCGCGTGTCTAACGCTCAGTTCGGGAGTGCTGCTACGCTCAAGAGCGATTTCTACAATCGTTTGATTGATCAGCAGCGTTTCGATCATCTGCTCTCACAGGGTGGAAAGGCTCTGTCGCTCATGGACAACTAAGAGTTTCGTCATCATAGAAAGCGTCTCCTGTTGGAAAATGGGAGACGCTTTTTTTTTTGACAAATCTAAAATAAATGGTATAGTACACCTCATGACTGACCAACAGGACATATCAGACGGAGACAGAATCAGGGCGCTAGCATCAAGCTGGCTTACTTTCTGTCAGGTTGTGCATGCTCAATTCCCACCTGACGAGAGGGATACTCAGCTTAGACCTGATGGGATCATGCCAGGAGATCGCATGGATGGTTTTGCTTTCTTGACGCTTGCCCGACTTATCGAGAAAGGTGCTTGGGACTCTGCGTACAATCAAGTCTATCGCATGGATACGATTATTCGTGATCAGATTCCGGTGGACATTTACGAGATGATCTGCGAAAATTACAACGCCGAAATGCAAACTATTCATTTCTAAGTCATGACAAGAATCAACGGACCAATTCGCCCAGCCTGTTTATGTGACCAGCATCTCCATGCTGAATATCGTGAGCTGCCTCGAATCCAAGCTCTGGTTAAGAAGTTCGTGGAGAATGAGCGCAGCCCCGACGAGATTCCCCAAGACTTTCGTTTGGGTAAGGGGCATGTGAAGTTTTTCTATGATAAAGGGCGCTACCTTCAGGAGCGTTTTTCCGATATTTGCCAAGAGCTTCAATACCGAGGCTATCGGCTGAACTTTACGACCTACGAGGATCATCCTGAAGGCTTCCACAAGGATGCAAAGTTCAGCATAGACGATCATATCATGATCGTGCAGAGAGTGCTCGACAGATGCCCTGAGAAGCCTCGTAGGTATTCTGATCCAATCAGTCCAAAGATGTATCGTAACATCTTGGTTCGAGATCTGAAAGCTCTGGGAGTGCCTAAGGAGCGTGGAGAGGAGATTGGTGGATGGTTGTTAGACGCGGAGGACGTAATGAAATGACTATGTATATCAAATGACTTTAGCAGAGCAACTTCTTACAGAAAAATACACGGGTGATAGCCTAGAGGAACTACTTGAATCCCTGACTGAATCTCCTATTCAGGTAATCAAAGAGCGTATTGCACGATGGATTATTCGAAAATTAGGGTTCAATCCCGAAAGTCCATTAGCTCAAGTAATCGTAAATTACTTAGGTGAGTTTGATTCGGGGGATATACGGGCATTATTCAAAGGTGATCTTGAAGGGATTGTCGAGCCAATCGTAGAGGCTATCACAGAGACTCTTGTCGAGCAAATTCCCGAAATGCTGGGGATAGACCCAAAAGGGTTTATAGCGCAGTCCATCCAAGAGACCCTCATCGATGTACTAACCACCTCCTTGAATCACGCCATCACAAAAAAGATCACATAACTGAAAAAAAGGTGTTGACGATCGTCAAAAGTGTGATAAAATGATTTTATCGTGAGTGTACAGCACGAGGATTTTAGATGGTGTAATAGTAGCACGCTCGATATCTGGGTTCGAGTCCCGGTGTGTTCCCCAAAGGGGACGCATAGCTCAATTGGCAGAGCGCGTGAGGTTCGGGTGCAAGTCCCGGTCTGAAAGTTTCATTAGCCCTTAATAGGCGCATAATCAGGGACTGTCCCATGCAGACCCTGAGGAGTGAAGGCGGCAATGATGGGTTGTCGCTCAGACCCAAAAGAGGTCTGGCAAAGAGGGAGATTTTACAGAAGATTCGGCTATTGGTAGCCGTTCTAACCTGTTAGCGCAGGAAGGGGAGTAGTGGAAAAGAGATCGACGGTTGCAAACGTCCCTCTGGGAATCTACGAAACGGGGAAAAGCCTGTTCTTGAGGGTTCGAGTCCCTCTCTTCTGATTACATAGACTTTACGGGGGTGTAATGGTTTCGACTGGTGCATTAACGGATAGGTCGCATGCGGGAGTTGATCGAGGGCTCCCTAAAAATCGATCAAAAACTAACTGGAGCAGCTCAAGAGCACACTCTGGCGCTGACAGCATAGTTAGCCGTTTTACACACGATGCTCGCTAAGGTGTAAGGCGATATAAACAGCGAGTACCGGGATGGACAGTCAGTGGTGGGCTGAGTCATTAGGTGCGAAGAACAAGCCACTAGCTGCACACAGGTGGGTCCTCCTACCTGCCGAAGCGAAACTTAACGGAGGACTAAGCATGTAGACACTTATTTGGTTGTGTAGCAACACGCGGGTTCGATTCCCGCCACTCTCCAGATTTCTTAATAATATTAATAACTTAAGTAAAGGGAACTTATCGCTCTTATACGCTTCGGAGCGAGGCTACTCTCTAAACGAAAAAGGTGAGGTTATAGGCTTCAAAAAGAATCTGAAAAGTGATTGACACTATTCAGATTTGATCTACGGTTTCTCATGACTTATTTCTTACGAGACAAACAAGGGAACAGCCTCTACGACCTCGATGTATGGGAAAAGACATACGACGACGAGGCTAGATACTTCGACATGCAGGGTGGAGTGTGCTGGGGGGAATCAGCTCAAATGCTCATTCAGTTGAAAAACCACGAGCAACAGCGCTTCATACAAGACCTAGTTTCGATCGACGAGATTCGAGGAGCATGGTGGGAAGGACCAAAAGGAATTGAGTTCAACCCTGACAAAGATATCCACGAGTTTGTCATGGAAATGCTGACACCTGTTTCGATCAGGTGGGGGTTAGCAGTCGTTACCGATTAAAAAACTATATCATTATGAGTCAAGAAAGAAGAGAAACACAGTCCCAAAAAATCTTGAAATACCTTCAAGACAATGAAAGTATTACTGCGCTAGAAGCATTAGACCAATTCGGATGTTTCCGCCTAGCTGCGAGGATCAATGACCTTAAAAAAGAGGGGCATGACATTTCCAGTGTACCTGTAAAAACCCCTAAAGGAGCTACCATTTCTTCGTACAGTCTTGTTACCAACAACTCTTGACCCAACCCTAAAACTGTGTCACTAATACGGCGATGAAAACATTACAATCAATCGGATCATTTGAAGTAACGAGCGGTAAGCTCGTTGTATCTGACCCTTGCTATGATCACTCAATCATAGCGGGAGTTCTGAACGTTAAGAATGGGCAATGGAATGCCGAGGTCTCAATCGATGACGGAAGACCTATGGTGCTCAAAATCGAGCACGTAACTTCACCACGAACAGGTTACTTCGAGAAGACTCCTCTGGAAGTCGATGTTGATTCTGGACAGGCAGGTTTCTTTGAAAGCTCTGCGTATCGGGATGACAGTGTTATCAGAGAGGAGCACTATGGTGATGGAGAGCGTATCCATGATGAGACAGATCCGTTCTACGCAGTTTGCTGTAGCCATACCTTAGAAGCTCTTGGTGCTGGTACGTTCGAGTTTGGAGCGGTTTCCAGCAGCGGTTATGGTGATGGAACCTACGAATGTCTGGTCGCCAAAAATGATGATGGTGAGATTGTCTCGGCACAAATCAACTTCGACACCAGTCCTTACGATGATGAGGAAGAGGAAGAAGATTGGGACGAGGAGGGCTGGGACGAAGAATAATGACGTTCGAGGAATGGTTAGAAGAAAACGAAGAGGAACTAAACTGCCTCTTTGCAGAAACTGGTCAAGACAGAGAGTTGGACTTCGATAGAGAAGCAGTAGAAGAAAAATTCTACGAGAAAGCTAAAGTACAGCATTAACATTTCTACCTGAGTTTAGACCGTAGATATTCACATGTCTGCGGTCTATTTTTTGAACCTGTTTGAAACTCATCTTACGGAGATGATTGTTCATGGGGACCACCCTGATAGTGGGGATAGGATCATCGCCTACGGTAAAGACATATGGGTTGTAGACTCTAACGATGCTGCCGTAGCTGTTGACATCGCTCATGCCATCGGTCTAAACGATCCTGATGACGTTGACACACTAGAAGATGTTTTTGAACAGGCTGCTGAACGTCCCGGTGTATTAGTCGGATGTATTGATGGTAGCTCATTAAGGCTCTGGCAAGATAATCGAGAGACCCTCCACCCTTACACCAGCAAGTTAATCAAGAAGACGGTGAAGACACTGGGCTTGAAAGATGTGGAGTGGAACCAATATGATTATACAACGAGGGACGATGAAGACAAAATGGCTTTTGACTTCCAGTTAGAAGGCGACTACCCTGAATGGGGCTATCATGGAACACAACTCTCTAGAGTCCCTGATATCCTACGTCTTGGGATCAGACCGACTGAAAATAGTAACTGGGATAAGGTCGGTAAATTTGATGATCTTATCTTCCTAGCCGTTGACGAAGGTATTGCAAGTTTTCATGCTACGACACACAACGAGCAAAACGACTTAACAGGAGCTGTCCTTCGATTCAGAATTCCAGACCCTTCTAAGTTTGTGCCTGATTATGATGTCGCAACAGGCTACCAAATGGATAATGAGGATGTCTGGCAAGCGGGTTACCAAAATTCAAACGCTTATTGGGACCAGCAAACACATCAGAATTACACGGCTGGAGAACATGACGGTAATAAATGGAAAGAAGCGGGTGTATTTGGCTACAAAGGTGTGATCATGCCAAAGTTCATTACAGAGATTAAAGCATCATTTGCCACACCAGACATGGGTGATGAAGAGCCAGTTTACTACTCCTTTACCCCGCAGGAGTTTATGCAAGCGTATCAGATTTTTCAAGAAATGGGTTACTATTATCCAGGGATAGAAGACGAACTTGACTACGAAGACGAAGATTACTAATGAGACAGGTAGAAGCAATTAAAGCTCTTTTAGATAAGATCTATGACTCCTCCGCGCAATATGATTTTAATCAGGAGCGTCAGGCAATCATTGATGACCTAAAGCGTTTAGACCAATCCGAGCTAGAATATGTGGCTCGTCGTGTCAACGTTCCACTCAATTCGAAGAACATTGCCAAAGCTATTGACCGAATGTTGTTGAAAGCACATCGCCGGATGCAAACTACTCCTGGCATGAAGTTTCTAAATATGTTTGGCGAGAAGAAAACAGTGGTTGGCGATTCATAGTTTTGGAGTAGTCTGAGCTATGAATGTACATATTCCCGACTGTTGGGTGGTAATCCACATCAAGGCACCAGAAGAGTGTTTCAAGGTATTGGCAGGTTGGAGAGGATCATACCTTGGTGGTAACTCTTGGCGGATGAACAGTGGCATTACCGAAGTTGAGGAGACCGAGAACCATTGGATCTTCAAAGGACACAGCGGATCAGTCTACAGATGTCCCAAAAACATGTATGGTTTTAAAATCTCGACTGCAGGTATTTGGCATAACTTGCAGGATGAGTGTGGCGAGGACGTGGCGTTGCTCGATGAGGAAACCAATTGGTCAGATTTCTTGACAAACGAAGAGAGTCGTGCATACTGATCGTATGGGTAAAATCTTCGACATTAAGGAATGCACTAATTGCGGATCGACTGACTTGGAGTGGAATTGCATTGTTGATAATCGAGGGATGGCTGTAGATGGTAGGCTCAGACTCCACGAATGTGGGGTTGCATTCTTTCTCGACTGCAATGCATGCTCTGAAACTCTTAAAGTCATTCGAGGCGAAGAGATCGCAGAAATTCTTACAGATGCACACAAGGTAGTTCTGTAATTATCTGGGTGAGTGCCTTTGAATTCATAATGCTTTTTGAATCGCAGAAGAAATTTGAGTATCTTCGCGATAATGTGCTGCTGAAACACATCGATCAAGAGTTCCTTGATGACTTCGGTGGACCGGATAAACTGCTTGACCGGATTCTAGCGTACGATCCTACTCGTGGCAACAAACCCGCTGGAAAGTACGGAGACTGGCTGGTACGCTCTTGGTTGGCTCTGGAGGAGGGGGAGCGCATCGAGGTGACTCTTGACACCTCTTCAACAAACATCCTTAGAGGAGCGCTTAGAGCGTTCGACAAAGCCAAGTCTAAATTACCAGAGCCAGACATCAATAAAGCTTTCCCCCCTCGTCCAGGTGTTTGGAATGAGCTGATTCAGGAGATGAGCCACATTCAGTCCTTTGGATGGGACTTGCCAAACCTTGAGCGTGTCCTCAAAAAGGAAACTACAGTCGTCTGGCAGAATGAGTCATGGCAGGTTGTTATCCCCGAAACTTTTGAAGCGGCTAAATACTGGGGGAAGCACACAAGTTGGTGTACCAGTGCTGATTCTGAACAAGGTCAAGACCAGTATGATCAGTACACAAAATATGGCGATAACCCTCTCTTCATAATCACAACTCGTGGACACAAAAGAGGGGATGACAAAATGCAGCTTGATTTCAACAAGCCTGAGTTTGTTGATGGGAATGGTCGAACAGTGTTTACCAGCGACTTAAGAAACTTCCTAGCAGAGGTTGGTGTTCCCGCCGATGCTTTTAGAGCACACGTTGGGGGTGAACCTGAGACCCTGACAAATATTGCCCACATTTATGAAGATCAGGCTGCGCTCGATGAATTGCTTCCTACGGTAAAGTATCGAGAGGAATGGACGCAAGAATACCTCAGTCTGCTACTCCGTGGTATCATGCCTAAAGGAAAGCATGTTTGGAATATAGGTAAGGACTGGTTACATGCTAACAAAAACTATGTCCGAATCAAATTCGAAAGTCAATTGGCTTTAGCTGACTACGATGATGACATAACACCCTACGTCGAGCGGTTCGATGCACACACGATCGATGATGTTGATCAGGCTACTGCCGATGCTTTCAATGCGTTGGACCTAACTTCAAAGATCGAGATTCTGGAAGACGCTAATACCGTAATTGATTTCACGGATTCTATCTACGAGTGGTCAAAGGCTTGCGGGATGGTCCCAGATGTGATCGACTCGATTTACTTCATCCACATTGACATCAAAATGAGCCAAGAGCAGCTCACGAAATATGGAAGCTTGATGTTCGAGAAGTGGGGGAGCTTTGATATCCCTGTGATGCCAGCCAAATTCTTAGACCTTGCAGAGTTCAAGATTAGAGTTCCGAGAAAGTTTGTGGATAAAGTAAAAGATCTACAAACCGAGAGCACCCGATTTGTAGATCTTTGGTAATGGAGACAGCGGGGATCGAACCCGTCCGCACAAGGCTTGCAAAGCGTCGTAGCCACCAAGGTACATGTGCCCCCAAATAGTTCTTAGACGCCTACGAGCTATACCTTAATCAAAATTATGTCTGATTCGCTAGGATCTGAGCCTCATTGTCTGGGTAAAGCTCGACAAGCTTCGCAGCCCAATCATCAAGCTCGACTCGGTGCATGTGCCAGCGAGGTTCGGCATCGAGCCAATATTCGATCATGTCTTCAAGGTCGCATCCAAGCCACACCACATTAGGTGTTAGGTGCGTTAGCGCCATGGCAACCTCATAAACCGGAATGTCGGTAAAGAGTGATCGAACGCTTTCAGCATCTCGATCGAACCACCTATTCGGTTCCAGTGACATCACATTTGCACCCAGAACAACGGTAGTCATCCTCATTGCAAAAACAGGCTAGACCGCAAGTGCAGTTATCACAAGTGCATTTTGGGTTTAGAGACGTACCCGTAGCTTTAAGAGTAACGTCAGTTAAGCTAAGGGCAGTTACAATACCTAATAATACGAGTGCTAGTTTCATACAGATATATACTAGCGGTATTCTTCTAGTTCTTCAACGCCGGACAAACCAGAGGGGAGTATCTGCAAGCAAGACCCCCATGATCGGTTTGCATGAGCAGCACCTACACAAATTCCAACCATATGCTCTTTATCTTGGGATATGACAGAGAGATCATAGATTAGCCGGTATTGACCGTCTTTACCTAAAACCCTATATCGTACGGGTGTAGGATATAGGGTTTGGAGCGCCTCTTCTAATTGGGCATCTGCTCCAAGCACATCATCAGGATGGACATACTGTAACCACTTATCATACGTGAGTATGTTCCCTGATAACGGCTTATCAACACCATAAACCCTAAACATTGTATCCGACCACCAGATCTCTTCCTCTTCAAAGTCCCATTTCCAGTATCCGATCCCGACATGAGAATTTAACGTGGCTAATGCATCTCGAACGGCATCCATTTCTCGGTCTTTGGCATCTTGGGTTACTTTAACAGCATAATATATGGAGCTGATAACCATGGCGAGCAACAGAACTATACGGAGAGACCGATCAAAACTAAGTCGCTTTTTTTCAACAATGCTAATTGCTTTTTCTTTAGTCATTTTTTTCTTCCTCGTGGATATTTACTTGACCAAAAATACGCTTCATCAAATCCATTAACGCAACGCCAACTACAGCAGCTACATCAAAGGCTTTGTAACCCGCAAAAATAGATACCCCAATCAAAAAGGGGCTTGGTCCATATTTTTCAATTAGTAACAAAACAGTTCCTAACCCGACTAATCCTCCTGCAAGGATGTATGATAATATTGCTCTTAAATTCAACACCTGTTGTGAGCCCAACAGGGACGCAAGTGCTGACAGCCCCCCTAAGCACAGGGAAGAGATATAATATAATATAAGAACACTGGTTTTTGGATCATCTGGAGGCGTCATTTTCTAGTTCTGCTACTCTCTGTATTAAATCTTCTAGTGTGGTAACTATATCTTTCTCGTGGGTGGTTTTGAAGTCATTATTGTCAAGCACCCATTGGCCCTTCTTCTTAGATAAGGAATTAAAATACGTTGGTATGACTATAATGCTCGTTACAATAGAGAGAAATATCAACGTCTGTAATAAACTCTGTGCTTTAATCCCCATCGACTGATAAATACTTAGGAGGAATGTCACCAAAGATAACAAGTGTTTCTTCGGAGATTCCATCCCCATCTAAACTTTCGGGGTAAAAATTCTCTATGCCTAGCGCATGAGCTACGGCACTCTGCATTTCAGCTTCCTGAACAGGCTCTTCGGTTGCAACCTCAGGGGTGTACCCATCTGCTCGCATGGCGCTAAGGTCGATTTGAAAACGTAGCTCACCGTAGAATTCAGTGTGGTGCGGATCAGTACAGCAAAAGACCGCAGCACCAGTTCCACGGTTTGTCAGACCACGAGTCTTATTCTGTTGAGTAAGACCATACTTCTGAATCGACTCCAAGTTTTCCGGTTCGGTACTGTGGTAGCAAATTCCAGGGAAGTCCCAATTATCCTTAGACCAGAAATCAGGCTTCTCAGTTCGTTTACCAACTAAGCTCCATAATTCCATGTCGGAAAGTCCCCAAATGAAATCATCTCCTGGTGTTAGACTACTTCCATCCCATACGGTAATGTCTGACCGATAACGATCTTCGGTAGGCTGGTTTATAGCTAAGCACTCATCGCCGTTATCCCACTTTACTCTTTTGTAGGAAACTCGCTGAGAATCTAGCAAAGCGCACACCTCATCCATTGACATCTCATAACCGTCATAGTCTAGGATCTCATCCCAAGATGCTTCTTCCGACTCGAATATGCGTAGGAACCTAATCATACTGTAGCTAGTTTCTTACTAGGTGAACCTACAGGGTCTGGGTCTACCCATTCCTCTTCGTCATCGTCATCATCATACCAACTATCAATCACGCTCTTGACATAAGCTGGAACCTTAGCTATCCCAGTTATCTCATCATGTCTAAAATCGTGGTTGAGCGAGTGCCCCTGACTTTCGTCATCTAAGTCCAGTGCGATGATATCAACCATGAAAGTATCCATACCCCTGTAAGTATGATCGACTGTGTAATAATCGTCACGATACCAGAACCCAATCCAGATATGCCCCCAGGGTCTCAAACTACGGACGTGTAACCCATTAGTATCTTTGTAGATATCATCAGCAAGATCCATGTCCATGACAACGCTATAGGCATGGAGTAGGTTATAAGCTACTATGCTTCTCTTTTTGAGGTCCTCTAGTGCCTTAGGATTACTTTCAAATATGTTTAGGAACCCGATCATGGTATGTACATAGGTGCGACTGGTAAAACCTCATCAGAGGCTTTCAACCATTTTGAAGCAGTTTCTAAATCATACTTCCGCTCAACCTCCTTCATTCTAGTATAGGTATGATTTTTGATATACGCTAAGAATTCAAACGTTGAGCGTATATGATGGACATGAGCAACCTGGGCGAAGAAGTTTGTCTTCTCAGCATATGGAATAATCTCGGAGGCTTTAGCAACTACTGGAAGGATGTCTTGTCTGAATGTTCTATACTTTGAAAAGAAGGCTGTCAAAGCTTTGTGCGCTTGGGCTACCTCTTCCGTTTTCGTAGCCGCCTCAAGCTGTTCTGGGTCGTCGATCTCCCAAAGCTTTTTCACTACTTCTTGGGCTTCTTTAGCTGGTCCATAAAGCTGCTGTATCTCTGCCCACGGACGCTCTAGTGCAGGATTGTCCTTAACACTGTCACGTAGTGTATCCCAAGCTTTGACATACTCATCTTCATGTTGGGCAGGACCGTCTTTCAGAAACTCGATCAAGATCTTTCGTTCCTCTACGTACGAATAGTCATCTACATTATATGCTTCAAAATAGTGCTCCCATTCTTCTGACCAATCAATCTCAGGTTCATAGTCTTCGTCTTCCTCATCTCCGTAGTAGCCATAATCGGGTGCGTGTGCTGGCATCCAATGCTCAATCACGACCGAGTTAGTTTCCTCAAATAACTCGACCGTCATGATGGTGTTCATCGCAGTCAAAGCATCAAACAGTTTTTCAACATACTTAGGTTTTGGCTGGTTGTTGTCATACCGAACGCTCTCGATCTTTATCTCGTTCGGATCAAACTCAAATGTTACTTTGACTTCGCAGCTCCGACCGTCGTCATATCCAAAATCAAAATTTGTCTCAAACTTATCAAGGTATTTTTCATTCTCATAGCTAATGGCTTCAAAGAATGTCCGCGCCTCGTCAGTATAAGCATTTGATTTTGAAAATCCGATTGCCATATCACCATCAGGATACAACCCGCTCTGCAACGCATATGTTCCCGAAGCACCTTTATTGGTGTTCTTCAACAACCAGTCTTTCATGAAGTACGAGAACCCTGGAGTGTAAGTTCCGTAGAGCTTCCCTTGTGACCAGACAGTATCACCAGATTCATTCTTGTGTGGCTTCATCAAGATCCTAGCAAGGGGCTTTCGCAATGCCAGCTTCCCATTTGGATGCACATCATCGTTGCTCACCAGATAGGCAACGAAGCTACCGTGCTGGATGTCAGACTTAACATAACGCGCATTGATCCCCTTATCATTTGAGCTGCGAACAATCGAGTCCAGTCCTAAATTCATACAGCTCGTCCAATTACGGTCGGTTGACATACCCGCAACGTCATAAGGATGTCGGCTAATGACAATACTATACTCCGCTTCGTCGTTATCGTCTCGATCAGTATCTTTCTTGAACTGATCCATCAGGTCCTCATGCCCTAGCTTACGGAGGAGCTTACCAATCTTACGAGGCTGCTTCTGCTCCTTATCACTTTGCTCATACGCAACACCTTTCTTGAAGTCACCAATGACAAAGCCCTCATCGGCTAGAGCAGCTTTGATCTTCCCCTTGAGAGGCACATCACCGAATGGGAAGACAAGTCGGTCCTTCCCCTGGAAGGCAGCTTCGAGCTTCTTATTTCGATAGGCTCCACTTTTCGCACGAGAGAGCCCCATCTTCTTTGCATCAGCCACTGAAATGGCTTCGAATATGTCTAGGAAATTAATCATTTAGTAACTCATATTTACCTAATCGGTTTAGCGCACGTATTAGGAACTTAGGAAATGAATCTCCTGTTAGGAAAGCTACGTCCTCGTACTCATTTCGATCAGTATCATGATTGTAGGGGTCACTCAAACCTACGGCAATGCACTCAAGTTTGATGACAGCAGCATCGGCAGGATAGTCGCTCAGTCGATATGGTTTTGAAGCGGATAACAGAGGTGTATGCTCTGAATGTTCGACGATACTTGTCGATTTGAATTCTGCTTCTAGCCATGGTATCACTTTTTCTAAATGATCATGTATTTCCGAAAAACACCCTTGCTCTGCGGTTATGAATACTCTTCTCTCAATAGCGGTTACTAACTCAGTACTCTCATGAAATTCGTCTGATTCCGGTGTGTATTCTTGGTTACTGTAAATGTATATAGTGTTTATGTTAACACCTAATAACTTACCTTGAAGGACATAGTATTCACTCAGATCAGGATTATCGTCTTCTGAGTCATATTCATCTGATACCATGCTACGTAACTTAAAAACGTGCTCATTCCATGTGTCGACTACACCATGGGTGTCTAACTCAAGGTCTATATCTCCATAATCATCCATGTGGTCTGGATCTATGTATTGCATCTGGTCATATTCATAAGTAAAAACTTCTCTAGGGTTTAAAGTTTTCTTCAATGTAAATTCTAGCTTCGTATCAGATATTGCTTTGATTTCTTCGAGCATCGTTCCTGGTAACCTGCTTAGTATTTTCTTTGCCCTTTCTATATTTCCGTCATAACTTAGTATGCTACTATAGGAGATTGAGAAATTCTCACCGTCGTACAGATCATAAGACATTCCAGCAGGGTCTTCGCTCATATCCGATATTACTGATCTAATCTGATCTGTGATCATTTCTGCAATATCATTATCACTACCTCCAAAATCAAATCGGTTCTTCACATCATCTACATCCGAACTATCTGCGCTAATCTTTGGTCTGAATCCAAACATACGTTCGAAATTGTCAGCTACACCATCCCCCCAATCTTCGTAAGTACCTCCCCTTCGAGTTCCTAGAGTATCTCTAAAAGCTTCAGCTTGCTCTTGTTGATGCTTCTTAAAGAAAGCCATAGTCTGTTTGTACAGATCCTCACGGATAATCTCACGAGAGCCATAAACTGTTTTGGTAGGAACACCAACTTGCTCTCCGTTGGGTCCGAACACAACACGTATCCGTGTCCTAGCTAATGGGGTAATACCTTCAATACCTCGATCGGAGTCGCTGAAGATTTCTGGAGCCTGTAGATTTTCTATGCGCTCAAAGTCCTCAGCCGTGATCACATACGTAACACCAGCACAACCTGCGTCTGCTAATGCGTGCGAGAAGTATTGACCTCCCGTGCTATGGCAAGAAGCAATGTCTCCGTGATCACTCATTCTGATTGTGTCGATCGGAGCCCTGCTGTAAATCAGAACTAACGTAGATGGAGCATTATAGGTACCTTTAAGATCAGGTATCTTGAGAAGACGATCGACTTGATCGAACATACTATTGACACGCTCGAACTCCTCACTTTCAGGGTCAAGTTGCTGAGCCTGTTTTTGCAAAGCAACTTTGCGCTTATTCAGTAACTTGTTGAGCTTAGTAGGATTCTTCTTGTCCGCATCACTTAGTTTGTAGCCTACCCACTTATCCCAGTCAATGGAATAGTCACCTAGCTCCTGAGATGCAAAATCTTCAACCTCATATTTTTTACCATTCATGAGGGGCTCAGCTAGCCTTAATGTGTTTCCTTGAAATATGTGTGGAAGAATATCAGCAGGTTTTTCAAAAGCATAGTCAGCATACTCTTGATCCATTTCGAAAAGTCGCAAGAAGCAATTATCGAAACGGGTTTGTTTAACTTCAAATATGTCTAGGAAATTCATCTTGGTCTTAAACTAGTATCCTGCTCTACTTCGTATCCATGCAGTTCGCCCCATTTATTAAGTTTCCGAACCTGTCTATCGTTAGGAATGTACCCCGCGTATGTCAATCGGGGAGTACTATAATTATGCTTCAAGGCACGCACTAACAACCAGCCTTCACGCCAAGCTAATACACGCGCCTCATCTAGATCGTGGGCTTCGGGGAAATACTCTTTAGCCGTGATAGCATGGTTGTCGGGTACGGGGATTATGTTACCCGAAGGTAACATCCAGATTCCATACCCTTCCATTCCTCTGAACCTAGTTCCTAACTTTGGATCATCTAGTGGAAAGTCCAAACCCCTTGTTTCGAATAGCTGTAAGAACTTCGCTACAGCCTCACCATATCGCTGAGCATTGAATTGTGCAGGGCTGGAATATCCTGCCTTGTTTGCTTTAGATGCTGTAGCTGCGGAACCAAACTTACCAACACTATCCTTACGGAGTTTTTTCTTAGCAAGTGCATCAAGGTGCTGCTGTCGAAGTAGGTCCACATGATCCTGATCTATCTCAACCTTGGGAATAGTACCGTCGTATCGAACATACTCTCTGGCTCCTGGCATTAGCTGGTAGATAACTCTATCGTAGAGATCATGTCCTTGAACCACTTTATGTAAATGCTCTTCAGTTGGCTCCTCCCACCATGCTAAAAAAATTAACTCATCTTTCTCCCAAAAACGACCCGTAGGTGGGATATCCTCAAAGTTACCGTAACCGTGGATCTCTGCTAAACGGTCGTGAGCTATACCTGCACGACTCAATAGCTCCCCATTTTCATCGAAGCCGAAAGTCATACCCTCATGGAGCCCTTTTTGAAGGTCGATCTCCATTATGGTTATGGAGTCAGGTGATGGCTCTGGTGAAAAGGGTCTGTATGTTTCTGGATAGGTCATGCTACTTGTTCGGCGCTCTTCCACGCATTTGGCAGTGCCTTGTCTAACTTCCAAGCTTTCGAGAACGACACACCTCCTTGGTGAGCCACGTTATCGCTGAACTGGATGAGTTCCAGATGCTGTTCATCCGTCATCTCATTCATAAGTAGTTTCCCAGCCCATGCCCATGCTGCGTACTCACCACTCATTATAGCGTCATCCATGTACATAGTCTCCTCAACCTTCAAACAAGACTCTTTCATTACCAATTCTCGCTCGCGTCTTTCAACTCTTCTTCAGAATAAAGTGAAGCGATGTATTTCAAAGCATCATTAGGAGTTTCGAAATATTCTCCGTTTATTTCGATAGTGTTGATATGTAGACTTTTCCCACCAGCTATACTCCAATCAACACTGATTTCGTCTTCTGAATTCCCTCCATGAGCGTGCTCATACATCTGATAAGCTTCTGCCCGAACATTTGTTGATAACCAGTTTTGAGGAAGCTGATATTTTTCACCGTAACTCTCTATACCGTACTTAGGAGCCAGTTCATTAATTTCTTCAAGGTGATCACTATACCAATCGATACCTGTATCAAGACTGAGGATACCGACAATCCAATCAGGGAGCCTGACAACTTGGAGGTTCGTCGCTTCAAATTCTACAACACAATTCTCATCCCCTCCAAAGAAATGATGCGCGATATAGTGCCTTGGTGTGGTAGAAAATAGGTTATAGTCGTTTAACTCATTAATATATGAGAAGAAATAATTATTGTTCAGTTCTTCCCAAAGCTTAGAAATAGGCGCACCGTGATACAACGCACCTGTGTAGGAACTACTCTGCTCCTGTAATAAAGCTAGCAAATTAGGGTCTGTGGATTCGAATAATTGTAAGAATTTCATTACCAGTCTTCCTCCTCTTCATCTTCCAGTCTAATATTCTTGGCTTGTGATGTCCAGAAGACCCACTGGTATTCATCATCTCCCCAGTGATAAACCTTGACCGCAGGGGCTTCAAACAAGACTTTTTCGGACCCATATTTATGACCATCTCCATAACCCTCTTCGAATGCGAAGGCATAACCCTCATCCACCCCTTTAGCGTAAGCAGAATCGTTCCAGTAGCTTGTCAGGGCAAGCCTTTGCATATCCGCAAAACCCTTGAATCCATCCCTCAGGATTGAGTAAGCGTTATCCGTGTAATGAACGAGGTTGGTAAATCGAGGTGGGGAAATAGCTTCCATTGAGATCCATGCAGGTGCCATAGCTGGATCTAAACGTATCATTTCATTCGCTTCTTTTTCCAAGTCGATTGAAGCGAGAAACTCTTTTTTCAGTTCTTCCGAAATTTCGTCAAAGAAGGTTTCATCATCCAGACCATGTTGATTTTTGAAATCAATCCAATTGTCTGAATAGCTCATGTTGTAAGCCATATCGAGAAGCTTCTCTTCATCCGTCATGGAAAGATATTCATAGAGGTATCTCAACTCGTCGTCACCCCTTGCCTCGAATAGTTGTAGGAAATCCCGACTCTCGGTTCGAGGTCCTCTGCCTCCGTACCGATCACGTGGGGGCAAGCCATAGTCGTGCCTCCATTGCATTGGCTTTGACTTCATACCTTCCAAACTTCCGGCGTTCATCACATCGTTTATGGAACTGGCGAGTTGTGCAACTTTGGCAAGTGCATCTGGTTGACGCTGCCCGATCTTACCCATTTTCTTTTTCAGGAATGAGGTAAGCTGCTTTAGTCGATCAACAACACTTCCACTGAAGACAAGCTGGTCTCTCTGCTGTGCCATGATCACGCGAAGTATCTTCAACGCCTCTGCCTGTTCTTCGTAGTCCTTGCCGCTGCTGATTAGTGCTTCGGATGTCACACCAAATTGAAGGAACTCACCAAAAGCACGAGCAGCTTCTGCCAGCTTCTTGTTATCACCAGTCCACTCCTTGCCAGTGATCTTCTCCTGAAAGTTTTTGTACGGCGCAATCAACGCCTGTGTTATCTCGCCATAAGACAAAGAGACTTGCTCGCCATCTTTCTTATAGGTGAATTTGCCAATGTCGTGGCACATATCTTGCCATAGATTCGCCAACTTCTGAAGGTAATCCGCACCATACATTTCTTGGCAAACCCTGCCAAGTACAGCATGGTGAACCTCGTGGTAAGCCACCAGCGCATAGACCTGCGGACCGACTGCTTCTGCCACACGATTGACCTGTGGTGTATCGAATCCAATCTCGGCGTTGAAAGCATCCCAATAGCCCGTTGTGTTGCTCAGACGATCGTCCGAAAGGAAGGTCTCAACTCCCAGATCCTTCAAAAGTTGGTTGTAAGGCTCTAAAGCGGCTTCTAAGCGCTCTTTGTGGCTAGTGGGATCACCACCAGCCGAAGCCATCGGAATCGCAGCAGCGGCTAAACCAATGAGCTTGAGGAAGCTTCTACGGTCGTTCTGCTTGAAAAGCTGCTTGGCGAAGTCCTTGTTTTGTTGGAGGGTCTTCGCCGGAACGTCAGGCATTTCATCAGGTTCATCCGAATAAATAAATTTTACATCGGGGTGAACATTATCTTCTGGAACTGGTTTGCGCCCACCCACATCTTGCCACATCTTTTCCGCAGCAGGAGTTGTGTGTCCTGACCTGTCCGAAGTGAGCTTGCCGTATTTAGCAAACAATTGTTTGATAGCCTGTCTACCTAAGCCATTGCCTCGATACTCATCGAATATCTTGATATCGATGATACGCGGTATCTCTGCTTCCCTTGGAGGGTACTCGGTTCCTACATTGACATACCCAACACGCTCACCATTCCAGTGAATGTCAAACGAATCACGATCTTCAAAGCTGTCTTTAGGAGTTAATGTTACAGACTCGAATATGTTTAGAAAATCAACCATAGAGCTACACTATTACCAACCATCTGGGACTATTTCGCGCTTCCATTACTTTAATTTTGAGTTAAAAATAACCCCACGGGGTAGCGTGCGTATGTCGGCTGGAAGTCAACTAGGATTACCGAGTTACGTCGTGCTTCAAATATGTTCAGGAAATCAATCATCAGTAAATAGCTCGTAACCCCCCATGTAATCATATCCCCCTTCAGGATTATACCAAGCTCGACAACTTCCAGTTATTTTCATCTTAGCCAGTCCTTCTGGTCGTAACGCCAACGTGGTATGATAATGAGCTTCCATGTTTCCATCGACTGAATGATCGTCATTTAATTCAACACCATCCCATTCATGTTTCGCCAGACGCTCGTAGGCTTCTTTATGATACAGAACAGTATAGTATTCACTAGGATCATCGGGGCAGGGGATTCCTACTATCTCGGCTAGTTTTGGGATATACCTTTGTTGTAGGATTTTTAGCTTAGCGGTTGGCTTCATCCCAACCACTAGGAATGGTTCCCTAGATTCATCGGCATAATGTATAATAGCATCAAGGTCATCGCCCACGTAGCTAAATCCCCAGCTCGATTTAAGTGAGTACACATCCTGTGTTGTAACGGCAAACCATGTTGCATCTCCAAGAGATCTTCTGATGTCATAATCGACTGACTCAAATAGTTGTAGGAAATCAATCATCACAAAGCACGTGTAGCGTCTCGATTGTCCACCTCAACATCTACCGTTAGGTCTTTCACTGAAAAGGAGAAGTTTTTAAGCGAACCAGTTACACTTTCGAATAGTTGTAAGAAACCAATCATATTACCTCCACGATTACAGTACTTACACCCATACGTTTAACAGCTTCAAAACGGTGATTCATGTCATTGAGATGCCACTCCTCACCAACAGCATTGTTCTTACGGAAGGTATTTACATCATCGAGTAGCTCTAGCATATTATCCCAGCCATCTTCGTCGATATCACCTTCAATCAGCCCATCTTCACCAAGGGCTTCTAGGGCCTCTTCCCAGCTCTTGTACATCCAAGGCTTTATCCAAGAAGCGTATTCCAATAGGCGATCTACTTCTTTGTAATCCCGTTTCCACTCAAGCGTAACGCCACTCTTGAACTCATCTAGGAACTCAAACAAGAGGTCAGAATCATTCAGAATCTCGTCTACCATAGCGCTCAAGCTCATGACTTGGGGCTCAATATGCTGGACAGGAAATGTTTCAATCACGCCCCCATATTGAAGGTACTCGATGTAACGCTCGATGTGATCCTCATAGAATTGGTTACCTTCGGTAGCCTGAATCTCTTCGGTATCGACATAATGAGTATTGTCCTCATTACCGATTTCGTACATCACACCACCAAGGCTCTCATAACGATGGTGTTTGTCACGGATAACAACCGTGATTGGATAAGGATCATCTATAAAATCCTCTAGCCAGTCCTGCTCTCCTAAATCATCTGGGTCAAGATCTGAAGCGTAAACAGGGGATTCAAATAGTTGTAGGAAATCAATCATCTTCTAAAATCAGGATTATCTGGGTCAAAAGTTGAGTTCCAAACACTCTTTATTTGATTTGGCTCGAATGGTCGATATGTAACAAACACTTTTTCTTCATCATCGTATCCTGCTATCCCGCTATCAGTCCCGGCTGCTTTTTTCAAATACTCGTGACCCGCTTCGTTTGTATCGTAGTGAATAATCCCATCATACCCTTTAGCTTTGAGCGCACCCACATACTCTGTTGAATCTGCTAAGGCATACGTATCTATTTCAATACCTTCTAACATGGATTCAATCATGTAGGTTCTCTCTTCTTCATCCTCGCGCCGTATTTTTACCGTCCAATCATCTAGTACACTGTCCCAGTCATTGGAGGGTATCATCTGGTTATAGGATAAGCCATAACGTATTTCGCTGTGAAAAGGCACGCCCTCAGCATCTTTCGAGGCTAGCTCAAGGAGTAGTGCATAGAGATGATTCATTGTGTACGTATCTTTTGCTGGTTCGTCATAAAAATCCCAATTGAAAACATCTAGGACGGCAGAATACATGGAAGTCGTTAATCCCATTTCGCGCATGTCGAATGGGTTCTCCATCTTTAAGAAATATGCCCCTACCGTTCCTTTTTTCAGTTCTATCCCTCCAAACATTCCATGATCGAAAGCGTAAAGCGAAGCTATTTCAGGAACTGGGGTAAAACTAGGTGTCTCTCTGAAATGTTGAGTCCTGAACTGACCATCTTTAGGATTCTTTTTAGTCCCTCGATACACGGGCATGGGTAATGGTCCATCAGGGGTCTTGACAGTTACTTTACTACGCCCGAACCAATGTTTGAACTCATCACTAAACTGCATGCGTTGAGGTTGTTCATGATGAGGTTGTATATCTGGGTTGTCGATATCTGGGAAATCCGAATACTTCGGTTCTAGTGGAGCCTTTTCAAATAGTTGTAGGAACTCGATTGCTTCGCCGTACCTGTCCGCTCGATACTGTGCCACATTCGGATATCCTGCTTTCTTAGCAATGTCATACCCTGCTTTAGCTGCGCGATCAGCAGTAGCAGCAGCACCGAACTTACCAACTCCTTTCTTTCGTGCTCGCGCCTTTGCCTGTGCATCGAGATGCTGTTGACGTAGATCCTCCATGTCCTCATCGCTTAAGTCACGAAGCAACGCTCTATCCGCATCAGTCACTTCAGTTTCAGGAACATATTTATCCACCCCAGAGAATCCGGCATATTGAATCCATAAATTGTCTTCATCGATATTAAAGTAGTCAATTACCTGCTGGATCTGCTCTAAATTAGGGTCTTGCCACCATGCAAGGTAGAATCTGTACTCAGAGGTTTGAGGGTCTTCAAACTCCCAGAAACGACCTTGGGGGGTTATATCAGATGGATCTACACCGTGCTCATTACAAATGTCTCTGTGCGTACCAGTCTTATCTCCCCACTCGGTGAACTCAGAAGCCACGATATTACCATTAAGAAACCCGAAAGCTATAGCACCCGGATCTTCAAATTTAAACACACCGTCTGGTGTGTACAGCCTATCGGGAGATTCCTGTAGTAATTTATCAGACAACTTCATATTATCGAAAACATTGCACAAGGCAAATTACACGGTGTGAATTAGTATAGGGTTTTTCTAATACTGAAACTTTGAACTCAGGACCAAACTCATTTTGTAGATAACTTCGTAGTTCCTCTGGGCGAAATCCCTTCTGGTAGGTACCACTTTTGTTAAATACAGCACCCTGTTCCACATTGTCAATAGGCGTTGCAGTTTTTGCCGTGGCAACTGCTGATACAGATCGAGCACAAATAACGGCTGCACCTCCGGTATCAATCACATCTCGGATCTGCTGGCAAATATCTGAACGAACTGGGGGTGGAACCACATTAAGAACATGCACACAAATGACCTTCATGAACTTCTCACCAGAGGCTGCGAGGTCATCGTATTTGCTATACATCGGATCGAATCCCTTTGGTGGGTGTGGTTCATAACTCGTAAGCTCCAACTCTAACGAACTCGTACCATCTCCTGCACCAAAGTCTAGAATCGGACCTTCTGGAAAATTGTTCGTTAGAAAGTCGTATAGCTCTCGATAGGTTGATCGTGTGTTACGACCACGTTGAGTCTTCTGGCTCTTTAGAGGATCGATGTCCTCTAAGTCAATATCATCTTCGAATAGTTTTAAGAAATCAATCATAGTATTCGTCTTCGTCTTCGTCTTCCCACTCAAACTGTACTGTGCTTTCAGCATCCTCACGAGAAAGCCCTCTCATGGTCATCATAATAATATCGTCAGAGTTACCAAATCATATCATTTGTTTTCCGATACGTGCGGATGCTGGGTCATCTTCTTCATGATCAAAAATAGCATCGAGGGTGTGTACACCTCCTTCAATGAAAAAGGAGCTAAGATCATTTCGTTGATGCACAACATTAAAAGCTCTATCACAAAGAAATAACATTTTTTCAGGTTCAAACTCGCCTTCCAATTTTATGGCGATATCTACAAGAGGTCTCAGCCCATAGTCACTGAAGAAATCTTCACCATCAATTGTGAGGTAATCGTATAATGGTATAGGCTCATCCCATTTATCATCCCAAGCCCCAATAGCTTTAAGCCTATCATCAACTTCATCTTCTTCCCAGCCCATTACTCTTGTGAAGACATCTTGATATCCGAGACCATCATCGGTATGTCCACATAGCTGAGTCGAGACATACAATGCACAGATACCATCAAGGAGAGTGTTAACAACTGTATTCAGCCCCTTCTCGTCTCTTACAACATGTGTCTTGGCATAGTCCTGCCAAATCTTCTTTGTTCGGGCTGCGGGGACCTTCGGGACCTTTATCGTAGACTCAGGATTAGCTAAGAAATCTGAAATAATACGATCAGCCACTCGATCTTGACGATCATAGAAGTCTTCCGCAGCATCGTAGTTCTCGAATAAGATACTTTCGGCAATGAACTTGTCAAGTTCTGGAATTTGGCCACGTAACTCATGTGCTCTTACCATGGATATGGTAGATCCACGATTATCTATAGGCTCATCAAATTTAATGGAAATAGCTGCTCGATCACCTACCCCCCTTATGCCTTTGATCTTCCCAACAGCATTATCATGTTTTGGGGATGTTACTTTTTGACCCACAAGCTGATCCTGAATCCTGCGCACATCTTTCTTGTCAATTGCGCCATCTCGGTAGTTTACCCAGAATTTAAACCCCTCGTCAGATAACGTATCAGAAGGAATTAATTCTTCGCCTATATCTTCCTCTACATAGCGATATAGTGCTGTTGCTATACCTTGTCTTCGGAATCCAGGGTTAACAACTACTTCGTGAACCATGCGCCCCTTGTCGCTCCAACTTTTATGATGTAGGGATAATGCACCTGCTAATCGCCTATTGACATAAGCTTTGTATAGTCCTGGGTTAGTCTCTTTGATTCGTATTTGACTTTCGAATAAGCTCAAGAAGCTAACAGCCTCACCAATCCTTTGGGCATTAAATTGTGCTTTGGTCATTCCTGCGGGTATTCGATTAGCTCCTTTCCAAGCAGAACCCTTCGGAATTGGCTTGGCATTGAAGTCAGTGTGGGCTGCTGCCATCTCTTCCGGCGAAGGTTGTTTTGGCTTGGCACGTCCCTTCACATAAGTATTGAACCAGTATTGAAGAGGCATTGGATTCGAATCCCCAGCCAAAATCATATCCGTCATTAGCATCGGATTGTTCTCATCGACGAGCACACGTTTCGAATGTAGTCCATAGTTCGATAGAATGGTTTTCCACTGCTGGGGGGTTGGGGGTACATTCCCCCACCAACTTACGACCGCATCATAGCTCTCATCGTCGTCTTGGTAAATGAAGCCATACTCCTCGATCCAAACGCGCCCACAGATATCATACTCGACACGAGATAAATATTCAGGTAACTGGTCAAAATGATACCACAGATCATCATGGGGTTCACTAGCAGGACCAGCTATGAACTCACCCTTGTAAAACCCCCATGGGTAAGCATTATCATCAGTCCATTTGAGATCCACAGCCCCATGGCTGGTAAAAGCAGTAAGCTGATTTGGGCTTTCAAATAACCTCATGGGTATAGATACCAAACGTATTTATACCAGATGATCTACTATGGAGGTGCCTTCATCCGCGATGAGAAGATATCTATCTACGACTTTAAAAAACGGTATGATTAAATTTCTACAGCTATTTGAGCGCTACAAGCCTGCGAAATACTTCTACCAGCAGATCATCGACTTCGCAGTGTTGGAGGTCCTGATATCATATGGTAAGAACACTCCTGATTACACATGGGGTTTGGACAAGGCGTATCTCCTTGATGAATGGTTCGAGACTCTCTGCCAGAGCATGAGAGAGACTCTTCTAGAGAGTGTGTTCTGGGCGATTGTGGAGGAATTCTCACACGTATACGATCAACTATGGGCTGAAGGGCTTCCAGATTATACCCCCGATTGGGTTTACCATTTCGAAGACGCTATAGCCGTAGGAGGTTATAGAGGGGTTAAATCTCGTGCTAGACAAGCTTTGCGCGATGCTCTAGTTTGGAGTGATTGGCTTTCAAAAGAAGACCTTGTGAAGGATATGAAGTGGGTGTATGAGAATGCCAATTGGGAACATGAGTATGGTGGTCCTGCATGGGCATCTATTTGTGATGGTTGGTTCCGTCTGAATAAGTCTAAGAGCGGATCTAAGCTTGTTGTGGCGATTGACCACATACTAGACCTACAACACAACACAGCTTCCCTGATGTCCTCTATGGAGTCCTTAGAGGTATATGAGCCGGGGCTCCCAACTATCCACAGCACCTTGGAGCTGCGTAAAGAAGCCTCGCCAGATGTACTTCTCAAGTGGGCAAGCAAGCCCATCCAAGTTGAAGGCTCAAAGATCCTCCGCGCATTCGAACGTGAGAAAGAGCATATTCATGGCTCCTGAGTTCCTACATACTCATGACTGTAGCATATTCTCATGCATAAGTCGTGATTAATAATGTTATTGTAATTTGCCCTTTTAGAAATTAATGGGTCACGGCGAGCAATCATGTTTTTAGAGGTTGCTCTCCATTTTTGATTGCTATTGCGATACTCGCCCAATTTTATGTTTGCAGTCTTGCAAAAATAACGTCCATTGTCAAGCTTAATCAACTCACCTATACATTCCGATAGGGTATTTCCCAAACCCATCCCCTGATAATCACTTAATACTACTAATCGATGCCCTCTCCACATATTTGGAACCGTTCCGCAGGGTTGACGTATTACCGAATTAAAAGCAACAGGCTCACCCCATAAATATGCCACATAACATTTGGCAGCTTTGTTTAACTTACCTGTTAAATAATGATGTTTACTGAATCGATCCCAATATACATCTTTATATTCTTTGGGGATTTCGTAAACATCGATATCCAACTTTGGTCTAATATATTTCAATTTTTGCAACTTTCTTTAAATTAGGTTTTGCCTCATTAAACTTAGTTAGTGATTCATCACAACTAAATACCCAGTCAGGCTCCAACCAATTGATAATGTCTTTATGACAAGATGCAATGACCGCTTTCAGATTATTTCTTCTCAAATACTTTGATAAGGACGTTGAAAGCGATTTAGCAGTTTCGCGGTTTACTTCACTTGTAAACTCGTCCAAGCATATGTGGTCCGTAGCAGCCTTGCTATCTGTAAGCATTCTTGCTACATTAGCTCTATAACGCTCACCGTTGCTCAACACGTTTGCTGGCTTACACCATGTCGGAACAGAACCCAGACCTACTGCTGACAAGACAGCTACGACATCTTTAGGTTCCATGCCTGAGCGGAAGTTCGATACAATGGCATAGTTGTTGTCCCAAATCACATTTGCTTCAACGTAGTGAAAGTGATGCCTCAGTATCTGCGTCTTACCACTGCCACTGCTACCATAAATGACGCCTATATCCCAATCACCTTCGGGGATGCTAAACTCTGGTAGTTTAAATTCTGACTTGCCTGTAAACGTATAGTCGAATGCAGATGATACGTAATCCGTATAGCTGTTTGGCGTAACTTCTGTATTAAGTGTTTTCATGACTTCGGAGGGACTCGGTTGATTAAAGCCTTCTCTGCCGCAATAAGCTTCTTCAGTTCCTTAATCAATCGAGGCTTAGTAACGTGTGTAAGTCCTAACGCCGTCCAATTGAATAACGTATAGATATACGGAATAGGAACATTCATAGTGGAACTCCTACCTTGGCTGGAGTAGTAAACATCTACTCTCTGGTACCTACCCTCCACATGGAAGGCTTTATCTGGATCTAACTTGCTGAGTTCTAACTGAACACATTGTGCAGTTAGTCATTTATACGTATCCATCAAGTTGATATACCCGTCTTTGTCAAATTGGATCTTACCCTCTTCGACTGCTTTAAGCATACTCTCTAGAGTAAGTTTAATATCAATTCCTTCGATCGGGGGATACTCTTTCATTTGATACAAAATAGAATTACGATAGTGATGTTTTGGAGAAGAACGAAAAGAAGGAGGAGGAACAAAAGACCTCTCAAGTAGTCTATTTTGTCTTCCAGTTCTCTTTTCAGAGTAAGGTGTTTATCAGCAGGTCTTCGGTTTAAGATTGGGTCCATGAGGTAAGTTAACCAAAGGAAAATTCTTGTCAAGAAAAAAACAAGAAAATAAGGGAGGTGGGACTCGAACCCACACGTGGCTGCTTAGAAGGCAGGTACTCTGTCCAGTTAAGTTACTCCCCTACATGTTTCGACCGTAATCTCACCCTCCTTGATATTGAATTCAGCCGGAATTTTTATTTTCTTTTCTCGCTTTCAATTCGCGCCAATAAGCCCATTCGATAAGAAATGTTTCAAGCGGCAAATTCGCGTGCACCGCATTTCTTATTTCATCCTCTCTGTCTATGAGGTTTGATTCAATTTGCTCCTTCGTGTAGCGACTTACTTTTAGTTTTCTAAAGAATCCCATTTTTGTCAAGATAATCTTTGTGCCAGTCGTCTACGTTGCCGTTGATGACCAGATTGAAATGCTCCGAAGGTCCGAGCATGTCGGCGAGCATATAGACCGCATCGCCGTACTCGTCGGCCAAGTTTGGTTCTTGCATGCCAGAACTTAAACCCATTTAAGCCACTGTCAATTACAAAGTTGCACCCAGCTTGAAAATACTGTCAACCTCTTCGGATGTCTTACCAAGCTGAACCCTCATTGCTTCCAGTGTTGGATCATTCCGCTTAACGCCAAGAGCCTTGTTCCAACTGATCTTAACGAGTGGATCTGGGTGGGCATCAACAGCAGCTTCAATCGTGACAAGCAAACCGGGAAACAATATCTCTGTAGCTAGCTGAAATTGTCGCGGCGTCACTTCTGACGGGACGGGAAACGGAGCGGATACCCAAGGCCGTTCGCGAACGAGGTAAGTTTCGTCTCCGAGGGAAGCGGGGGTATCGGTTTCGTCTCCGCGCTCCCATGTGGTGTCCTCCGTGTCTGCGGGTCTCTGGGGGTTGGCTAGCTCGATGACTGTCCGCCCCTTCAACCGCTGATCCCGTAAGAATTTTTCTGTGATTTCGGCTTGAGTGAATCGTCTGATTTCCTCGCCTTCTGTGTTTTCGATTATGTAGGTTTTCATGTTTACTTTCCCATTAGTCTAGAGGTCCGTCGGTCGAGTAGGCCGAGCCGTAGTTGGTGCCGTCGTTTCCGTTTCCGGAATAGTCGAGGACATCGTCGTCGTTAAGTAACCACCAACCCTCTAACCCCGTGCTGTCGATGTCGGTTCCGGCTGCTAGGTCGGCGATTTCGATGGTCGAGATTGCGCGGGAGTAGAATCGTCCGTCCGCCAGATTGCCGGTAAAATAGTACTTCGTCAACCGCCCGAACTGCCACTCTGCTGTCGAAGTGAAGGTGGACGCGGGTCGGGGAAGAGGAGTCGAATTGACATACGCCCCGTCAATGTAGAGATCACCGATTATGTTTGCTCCTGTGATCCGCATTACAAGGGCCACTGAATGCCAATCCCCGTCTGCGACATCATTTGAATAGACCAAGTTCAGGGACCATCCGTTGTCCATGTCGGCACGGATTCTGCCTGAACTGTCCATCACTAGGCCAAGGTATGTAGCGCCGTTGCCGCCATACCCGCTGTAGAAAAGCCCACCGAACGACCCGGGCTTTGTAGATGTCTTCAACCGAACAAATATCGTTGCTTCGGTATATGAGTTTCCGGGACTCGCTATGCCTATGTAGTCGTTCCCATCGAACTCCCGGCTTGCACTACCAAAATCAGGCACATCCCCACCCACTGCCGCCAAATTTCCCCCCAAATTGCCTACGTTGTATGCCTGTCTCATCAGTCAAACGTAACTATAATTTCGCGGAGCAAAACATCACCATCCGAACTGGTTGATTCTTCACTCACATCCCGAGTTATTTTTATATAAACGATATCGCCGCTGGTTGGCGATCCTGATGGTGTAATGGTTCCCGAGGTGATCGTATGGGGCGTAGATGCTGCCGTTATCGTCACCTCTGCCGCTACTGCCGTTCCGTATGATGCCTCGTCGTCCTGTTTTGCCTCGATCGATACTGCCCACTCCTCAGATGCGGAGGCTGTCGCGCTGGAGTCGCCGCGC
>Ga0180433_10002011_pt1 | contig 32823 bp, 40 predicted proteins | sample SS_ome_8_FD_132980 | JGI IMG/M metagenome (GOLD analysis project Ga0180433, IMG submission 132980) | Hypersaline lake sediment archaeal communities from the Salton Sea, California, USA - SS_1_D_1 metaG | ecosystem: Environmental > Aquatic > Non-marine Saline and Alkaline > Hypersaline >...
ATATCATCATATAGAAACTGATTTAAAATTGATAAAACAAGTTTTAAGAACAGAACCAAATTTTAGAAATGCAATTCCGATTTCGGATTTAGGTAAAGATGTAACAATATCTGTTTTTAAATTGAAAAAAATTAGGTCACTGGATTTTAAAGGATTAGGGTCAAGAAGTGGTTATCGTTTAATTTATACTTACGATGAAATAAGAGATATTGTTTTTTTGATTGAAATGTATCATAAAAGCAAGCAATCGAACCATGATAAAAAAAGGATTTTGAAATATTTTACAGGTTATTCATAATCACCCGAAATGTTACTGGCAATTATTCCCAATACCTATCACCCGATTATGTGACAGAACCTTATATATTAAAGAATTAAAAATAGAGTGAAGGAGGTCTGATCGGGAGGGGGAGGGTGCATTAACAGAGTATGCTATTCCTCATGCAAAATTGGTGATTGACCTCCTTAAGGATTAATATGTAACCAAGGAATATAAAATTTACTGTATTTTAAGTAAATCTTATAAAACACAACATGATTTTAATTTTGGGGGAAAGAGGGTTTTTGATAAGGGAAATACACCTTCTCCATCAAAAACTGTTAACACGATGACCTCTTTTCCTCAAGTAAATCTATTGTTTTTGTAAGAGTTAATTTATTTAAATGAATTGTAATTATTTATGGGGTTAAAACCCTGACATGTGGACCAAAGTATGTACTGATGTTTATAAATGCAGGAAGAGGTAAAATATGCACATAAGTGAAAAAGAGCTACAAATCCTATTGGAGCTCCTGAGAACATTTGTGATCTTAGTATGTATACTGAAGTAAGAGCAATATCGATGTAAAGCATGTATGTGTGGGGAGGCGTAGGGCTCTTCTACGCTCTCCACCCTGTGTAATAAATGTTTTGTTTTTGACTTAAAATTCATCTATTTGACCTAAAAATAGCTGTTTTTCTTGAATTTTAGGGCAAAGCCTATTATTTTGGCTTTGCACCTAATGTCCCTTTTTCAGCCTACTTTAAGTGCAAAAATAGGACTTTAGGTGCAAGCGAACTGTCGATAGACTTGAAAGATATGAGTAAAGGAGTAAAAAATGTCGCTTGCAAGTGATAAAAAATCATGGATTTCTTCAATATTGCAAAAAGGACTCTTATTTTTATTTTTTGTTTTTCATTTCTTAGGAATGTTTTTATTAGATATTCATAATCCAGTTTTAAGTATTATTCTCTTTTTAATTAGTGGGATTTGTGCAATATCAAGTATGATTTTATCTTGTAATAAGAAAATTAACAGCCCACCAAACATAAATCAGCAAACCAATAGAAAAGAGCAAAATAATGATGTATTGGAGAGTTGTTAATGTATGTAATTTTTTTCCAGGATGTTCACAATACATATTCCATACATAACCCCAAAAACTTCCAGCTAATGCTCCTGCAAAATATTTCCCAAAATTACCAATTGGAATTAGATACTCAAAAATATAAATTATACAAATTGTCATCATTGAAGTTAAAGTTATTATTGTTACAAACCTCCACCAAAAACTTTCTTCTTTTGTTAATTTTTCATTTAATTCCCTTTTCAATATTAATACACCGTCCATACAATATTTTGAATTATTTTTCCTCTGAAAAGAAAAAGGGATGGTTGGGGGATACCCAAATTATTTATATCCCATCAACGATTAGAAAAATCGTATATGGGGGGCAAAAATCTAATTTTAATCAACAATCAAAGGAATTGAGACTTAGTTTGATTGTTGTCAATCTTTATGGATTTTGCCAATGTGAGGAGAAAGATGGAAACAGACTGCGCAAAAATCCGTTCACCATCTTTTCTTTTCACTCCTATCTTATAATAAATATTCTACCAATATATATCAAGATTCCAGTTCCCATCATAAAATATCCAAGTATCGGATCTGGCGATGTACCCAATATTACTTCTGCTATTCTATCACCTACAATGGTACACCAACCTAATACGATTAGGATAGCGGGAACTGAATATGCAAATATTTTCATTGCTGGTACTATCATATATATTCCTCCTTACTCCTGTTATTATCTGAAAAACAGTGTCTCCGTGCCACTTTACTTTGGTTTTTCAAAACAAGGAATAAAAAAATCTGAAAATCGAAAAAAAGTGAGGTGGCACACTCTAATAAAAGGCGTTGAAATCGCCACATATTTTTTTTCTCCTCACCGATTACATACATGGAAAGTGACGAAAAAACAGAAAGCCTCACCCAATGATTATATCAAAACAACCCATCCAGTCGCCCGATATATCAATCAGACTGTCTTTTCTACTACTATTATTTTAAATTCATATTATGATATTATTATAATCGGAATAGATTATTTCTTTATAAACTTTAGTTTTCAGAATATTTTGATTAATAAAAATAATATTGAAACAAATGTAACATTATGGGGGATTGTCTCTTCAATTGAAAAAATTCATATTATGATATTAATGAATTTTTTAAGTGAGGCATTTCCCCTATACCTTAATTATAAGTTAGTTTACAGGCAAATTGAAGACTTTTCGGACAAAACATTTTCTTATCTTAAATAAAATTTAAGAGATCTAATCCCATATATATCATGCCAATAATACTACAAATAAAAAGGAATAACTGTACATATTCATTTGAAACAAATCTCCCTAATTTGCTTTTTGGCGGCTCAATACTTTTCTTTTTCTTTCTTTTAGACCTTTTGGAAAAGATATAATATACCTCATAAATAAGAAATAATACAAATAAGACGAGACAAGTTTCATTACTGTATGTAATATCTCTTACCGTTATCGTATAATAAGCAGGTAAATCGCTAAAAACTTCGATATAATATCGTCCTGATTTAGTGCAATGATATTCATATTTTTCAGGGGATCCCTTAGCTACTTTATCTACTATATTTATTATTCCGACAGAACCATTAAAATAAAAATAAAAATCTGCATCACTACTATTCCAAGAAGGGCTTATTTCCACAGAATAGGTTCTATTGAAATCAAGATAAATCCAATATTGATGTGATTTCGTTTCAGACGTGTTCAAAAAACTTGTTTCTGGAGTGCCAATTTCTAAATGAATCATATTTGTATGTGAAACTTCATCTAATCCACAAAGGACAATAGTTGAATTAGATAAAATAATAAGAATTGGGATAAAATATACTGCCCTTTTTTTCATCTATCTCATATGATTTATATTGTTTATAAACATTTATCGTTATAGAAGTAAACGTTTTTATAAAGATTTAAAAAATTGGGGTGTAATTCCCAATTCAAACATCGCATGAATCAAAACTGTAATATTATAAGAAATTATTTTACACAGCATTTCATTTTCTTGGGCAATTCGATTCCTTGATTTTATATTCTCACCAAACTTCTTTTTAATTGCAGCAAATGTGCTCTCAACATTAGCTCTCTTATGATAGTGTTCTAAGAATTCTTCACGGTTCAATTGGAAATAATGATATGCCTTATTCCAGATTGCAGATCCTTTTGAAGTGCCTTTTGAATATTTCTTAAATGGAATATACGCAGTTCCGCCTAATGCCCCAATTATTTTATGATTTTTTCTAGAAGAGTAAGCTGCATCTGCCATGACTTCATCGATGTTAAAACAGCGTGATGTTCTTTGTATCAATTTTTTAAGTTGAGGGCTGTCTCCACCATGTTCGTCAGTAATGATCACATCAGATATTATGTTGGTGGTTATCCCTGTGCAAATATGGACTTTTAACCAGTTGTGCATTCTTTTTGTCCCATGGAAATATTCGCAGTAATCTCCAAAACTTGAACATCTGAATCCTGAGCTATCTATTGCAAATTTTGTTTCAATATCGGCAAGTGGTTTTGCAGATATGTGCACAAGATTTAGAAGCAAAGGTTGGATTTCATTTTTGTTCAATGTCTTAGAAACTACGTTGAAATGAGGGGCATGGGTTATTTGATTTTGTTCCAATGCTTGTTCATAAAGACACTGAGCTCTCCTGCTACTGAGTTGACTATATATCTTCATAATACAACAAAAAATCTGATCACTTAGTTTTAGCCTCGGTCTTCCCATATGTTGTTCTTGTTCTTCAATTGTTGATACTAATTGATATAGAAAGCGATAAAATAGCTCTAACTCTTGTGATTGTGCAAGATTGTAACTAGCCCATGATTGATTGTAATTGACCTTGATTTTTTTATGTTCTTTAGTAAATTTATCTTTCCCATATTGCATATACAATTCTAAAGCTAGTATATGTTTACATTGTCGAAGATGATTGTTTTTCTTAAAATCAGGACATGTACATGTCCAATTATTTGTTCTAATATCAACTTTATATAATCCAACACCTGATTGTGATTGTACAGAATAAACACCCATTTTTAATTGTTTTATAGCATTTTCTCTTGAAAGAATGATTTTTGCATTATATTCTCTTAATCTTTCACTAAAAGGAGTTTTATCGGCATCGAAATTTTTATTTCCTTTATCATTATTTTCCTCTTGGGGATTTGATACCACATTATCATTTCTCCAGACCATCGGGGTGTTACCAGCACCCCATTGGTCAATTTTCGATTGTTTGATGGGCATAAATCCAATTAATACCCATAGTATTATACTATAGGTATATATTTACTATTATATAAACTTTACCTATAATAATATACTATAGGTGATTTTATATACCAGTTAAACAATTCATTTTATTGTGTCAATCAAAGAGGTCGTTGTAAGGAAATGTAAATGTGAACGATGTAATCATTCATGGATTACTAGAAGTAAAGAAATGCCAAAAGTATGTCCCAAGTGTAAAAGTCCTTACTGGAATGTTCCTAAGAAGAAAAAAGACTAACGAAGCCCCCAAGAGTTATACGGAGCTTCACAAGACTGCAAAAATTCTCTCCCAGGATTTGTATCTCCTTTTGTAATATATTCTTCCCATTCGTCCTGTAAATTATTGAATGCAGCAATATTATATGGCTTTGCAAAGTTAATTCTGTATCTAGCTGGTTTAACAAGTTCCTCATTAGTCGGTAAATTCTTATCCCAATATTTTTTTAATGGAGGAAGACCTCGACCATGTTTTTTAGTAGAATCCTGGACCTGGTTTGCATACCACCTTTCTCGCATATTTAAATTCATTATTCTACCAAAATGATATACTTTTTCTGGAGGTCCACCTGGTGACTGAAAAACATCATCCAAATTTAAATTTGGGGGAACTGAACAATAATTTTCACCAAGATCTAACGCAGCCAAACCAATTAGACCTAGACGTGACCAAAAAGAGGGAGCAGTTTCAACTTTTGATATTTCAGCAATTTTTTTCATTAACTTCAAAACGACATTAACTCTTCCCTGCGATTGTGAGATTGCATTTAGATTTCTAATAGATAAAAATACACCGTCAAAAAGCTCCTGGTTTTCAAGGGCTACACGTGCGCTTCGAATAACATCATCTAATAGAGGAGTCCATTTATCAGGCATTAGCATCGAAGAGTTCAAATTTATTGTATATAGATATGCTGGAACAGTATCCCCAAAATCATATTTTGATTGTACTAGAGTAGCTGTGGCGATATTTACTTGATGAGATATTGCTACACTATTTGGTGTTTTAGCATCAATCAAAGGAGTTATACCTGATAACCATTTAGCTTTAGAACTAATACCATTTTGTATACAATATTCGATTAACACAGATCCTAGCGTCTCATTTTCATATTCAATTTGAGATAATCTTTTCCAAAAATTATATGTTCTAGGTTTTTCAACAATAAGATCTACAATCTTTTTTGCAACTTCTTTTGCCATCTTGGCATCAAATCCTAATGAGGAGGTAGGTAAAAGTTGTTTCATATTCTTTTCAAGTGTACTTATGCCTGTTTCAGGTGCAAACCAAATTACCTCGGGATTAAATGAAGTAAGTATAGGATGGTCAGCTGTAAAAGATTCGTATAACCCTTCTTTAATATCTATTTGTCTTTCATCCATTAAAATCTGTTCTAATGATTGCGCTCTTCGAAGAATTATATCTGTTTTGAAACCGCACAATTCAATAGGTTGCTTCTTTCGAAGCACATCAGGATACCTTAAAATTACTTCAATATCTTCTCTTCCTTTGATATATGGAAATAAAGTTGAAAATTTTGTTTCCACATCAAGATCACTTATAGATAGATTACCAACTTGTGTTGTCCCAACTTCAGGGATTTTATAAACCATTATTGTTCTTCTCATTTCTTTTTACCTCCATTTTTATCCTCATTAAATTGATTAAATCTTACTAACATTTCATCTAAAAATGATGTAAATGATTCAAGATTATTATAATCTACAAAGATACTTCCTTCTACCTTTTCACCTTCTAAAAGAGTGAATTTTCTTTCTTGTATCTGAACACGTGGTCCTTTTCTGCCCTCATGGAAAGAAATTCTAAATATTTGTGAACCGAGATCTTTTGATTTTTGTAGATATTTATGAATTAGTCTGCCATTAGGATAAAACAAATGTGATTGAACATCAGGAAGTTTTCTATCATATATTTCTCTAGCTTGACAAAGTTCATTGAGAATCGTCCTTGCACGCCTTTCTGATATATTGGCTGCCTCTGCAGCCATTTTTGCTGTAACTCCATCTGGATTTTGTCTAATGTAAGACAATACAAGTGTTCTTGTGTCACGTTCTGGTCTTTTGTTATTGTTTATGCCTAAAAGTTCACTTGCGGAAATTTCGTTTAAATTGGCCATTGTAAAATCACGGATTCCTTAATGTATCTTTTACTATTTAAACGTTATGTATAAATTGGCTTTATTATTAATTTTTTTATCTACTCTCCGCAAAAAATTTTTATTTTTCCGATGTAGATGATTATGCTGGTAACTAATTATCTTCATTACTTGGAAAATGAAAAAATAATAAAACAGCAATTATAGTGATTATTAAAACAGTAATACCAAAAATGTGTCCTTCGACAATTTTAAAAATTTCTAACCTCAAACCTTCATCTTTATTCATTTCTCTCAAAATAAAATGCAATATATAAATTGTTAATTTTACCATTATAATATAAATCAAAAACAACTTAAAATCCAAACAAATTAGTTTATAATCTACAGTAGCCTACTATCTACTGATTAATTACAACTAATTTACCTCTAAAATACCACTATATTTAAAATAGCATATTGTTAATTCAGATTAAGATTATTGGGAGGTTTTTATGAAATATTCAATTGATATGACAAATAAATTGTTAGAAGAAAATGGATTCACGAAAAAGAATCTCATTGATAAACAAAATCAAGTAATTATAGGATTAAATAAAAGAAAAAAAGTAGTCGCAAAAAATCCATATACTAAGATAGAACAAATTTTACCAGTGATTGATTTCGTTTATCATGTTCAATCAAACATGCCGTGGAAATTGATTCTTCTTCAAAAAATTAATAATGACGGTACAATAAATCTTAGATTCTGTTACTATACTTTAAATTTTACTTTGCTAAAAAATGAAGGTAAGTTACAAATGATGTTTGGACAATTTGGATTGTTTATTCCTCCAGAAGATTATAAAAAATTAATGGATAAGGCAAAACAAAAAGGAATGATTTGAAAATGGAGTAGAAATGGAATAGGGGATAATTATGAAACAAAAATATAGATGTGACAGTTGTAAAAAACCATTTTTTCAAAATGAAATGACTAAGATAACAGATTCTAAAAAAAGAATTTGGTATCGATGTAATAACTGTGTTAAAAAATGGGGTAAAAAACCAAGAAGTAATGGATATTATACGTATATTCAATTTGAAGGAGTAATGGGTTTAGAAGATCCTAAAAAAGTAATAACCTTTGGTCCATGATAAATGGATTTGAAAATTGAGGGAGAATAATATGGTTGGATGGTATCGATTTATTTATGATACTAATGGTAGTTGGAGACAACATAAGGATATAATAGTTAATGGAATCAAGCCAGTTGTAGATTCTCTTGAAAAAACAAGTTATCTTGTAAATTTTTTCTTTTTTCAACATGTACAACATAATGATATGTGTGTAAAATTTACCTTCTATGGAGACAAGGGAAAAGTTGAAAATGAATTTAATGCACATCTTGGTAGACGGCCCGATCATGTGGAAACATTTAAACCTAAACAAACAGAATGGAGATTTGAAAAAGACTATTCCTTAGGTATAAAATTAATGGAAATAGCAAGTCGTTTAGCTCTTTGCAGTATTGGTAATAAGCGACCTATTGATAAATCGTCTGGATTTAGGGATCCAATAACTGTTGTAATGAGACACTTTTATTTACAAAATTTAGGTTATAACTCCATAGAAGAAAGTATAATGTCTCTTTATGTTGATATACCTTTAGTGAGTTTATATCATCAATTTTTTGATATATATATTAAATGATATTTCTTTAGAGATTAGAGTTTATGTGCAGAATTGGTTTTTGCACATAAAGTGGTGTTCATATGCAAAGCCTTTAAAATAGTATATTATTAATTCAGAAACATATTATTGGGAGGTTAAAATTAAATGGAGAGGAAAAATGACAAATGGTAATGGGAATCGTAATGGTTTAGATCCTTGGTTTTTTTATTGGTTTGGTATTTTTGCAATTATTTTTACAATATTTATCATATTGTTAAATTTAACAGGGATTAAGCATATCCCTGATTATCTTTCCGTAACTTCCATAATACTAGCTTTAGCATTTTTTATTATTGCAGCTGGACTTTCAAGAAAATCCGAAATAGCAACAGAGGCAATTATGAATTCACATCTTTCAGAAACATTAGGGCTTTTTGAAGATAGAAGATTAACAATGAGAGAGAAAATGACAATTATTCTTGAAAAAGAAAATGTTGTGGCTAATTACAATAACTCAACTGATTTTCTAATTGACGTAGCGAAATTCCATATTTATTTATCATTTTCAATATGGAAATGTAGACGTATATTAAATAGGGCATTATTATTCAAGAATAGGTTTAAAATTAGGGACCAGGAAAAAATAATTCATCAGATTGACTGTTTGTTTCAAGATTTGGTACAAGGAAAATTAAACTTTCCTATCACGCTTAGTAATGAATATAAAAACCATCTTCAACAAATGATTGATATAATTTGTGAATTTGAAGTTTTTAATAGAGATACTGATAAAGAAGATTCTAGAAGAACAAGGATATGTACTAATTTTACATGTTTACAAGATCACCACTCAACTTTTATGACATGGGAACAGTAAAGAAGTTTTCATCCTTATTTATTTGACTTTAGGTGCAAAACATCGACTTTAGGTGCAAATGAGACATTAAGTGCAAAGCCTATTATTTTAAGGTTTTTACAAGTTTAAATTAACCATTTTATTTTCACAAAAAAACAAAATTTTTAATGAAATAATATTATGAATCCTTTAGAGATATACTGCAAATAAAGTAATTAATGCAACAACAATTGGTACGCATACTAAAGTTGTCCAAGTTACAATATGTGCAGTTGATTTTCTATCTATTCCGTAAGGAAGTAAAAACATATTTGTACTTGTTACAGGAAGAAATACATTTATTATTATAACTGAAAACCAAGCACTCGGAATAATATTAAGAATCAAAAAAGGTGTAAGTATTATAAGTGTACAAATAGGAGTAATGATTATAGTTAAGAAAAACATTTTACGTACCCATCCCCAGTGATCACTAGTTTTAATTTTTTTGTCAAATCCCAACAACTGTTTTATTTCTGATTTTTTAAAATCGCTCGGATGTATTCCTGCACCTACATAATATAAAGCAGCGGGTATAGTCAAGGCAGTATAGAAAATAAACAATGTTTCATAATTTCCTAAAGCCTTTGTTGTAATTCCAGTTGTAGCATGAAGAGTTACAGATGCTATTGCAAATATTATCAAATACCAAGGATATAATCTAAGATACCACGGAAGAGCTTTTATATGTTCTTTAATCTCAGGATGATCTGATTCCTTCTTATGCATATGTGATAATATAAATGGAATTAAGAAAAATAGGACAACTCCACCTAGTGCAATAAAAATAGCAGCAGGTACAGCCCATGCTTCAATTGCAAGTAATGCTCCTCCTATAAATGCTGAGCTTCTTCCTTGATTTGTTAATACTGTTTTTAGGTATAAGTTTCTTTTTGAACCTTTGAGATTGCTTTTATTTGCAGTACGTTTTGCGAAAACATATGCAATTACATATAAATATAATAATATCACACTAGTTACAATTGCAAATTTTATTTCGACTTCTCCAAATGTTGTGTTTAGAAATATTCGAAATAATAAAAGAGGTACAAAAAAATAAAGGAGAATCAGGCCAATTTTTTTCATTATTTTATCAATTTTTCCCCTTCCGGTTATTTTAGATAATAAAGCGGTTAATAAAAATCCAATCAGTATCCATGGAAGTGTGTATAATCCTGAGATATATGGTATTATATCATGAAGTATCTCTATCATAATCATTTACCTTTCTTGTCATTTAGTTAAAATAAATTTTTATTTCTTCTTTTTTCCCGACCCATATAACTAATCATTTAAAATGCTTTGAGTATGAGCAATAATTTAAAAAACAATTACATTAGCACAAACAGTTTTTTTATTATTAGTATAATGGACAGTTGAAAAGTATCATTCCTTTGATTTATCTTCTTTCTTTTCTTTCATAGCTTTTTCTACATTTTTTTCAATTTCTTTGCCCATATCATCAAATTTATCCATCTCATGACTATGTTCCATACCCCAGCGAGCCCATAATGCTCCAAGAACACCACCCATTGCAAGCAATATTACCAATAAAACTGCAATATTTTGCCATACACTGTATGGTTCTGCATAATACCAAAACCATACTATTAAAAAAATTATTGCAGCAAACGGTAAAATAATTGATATTATAATTCTCCATTTGAAACCACTTATTTTAAACACTTCCCAACCTTTTTTTGGGATCATACGTAAACTCCAAATGGCCCACATTCCACCAATTAATAAGAATACAACTAGAATTGATAACAATAAAATTGCAAGATTTTTTTCCCAAGGAAAATCAGTTGCATAAAATGCAAACCATATTATTACAAATATAAGCCACCCAACACCACCTATAATTGATAAACTAGGTTTCCAGCCCATATAACCACAATCATTCTTGTTCATATTTTTCATCCTCCACCCTGAGAATTAATTATTGAAATTGTTTGGGAAATAAATAAATTTCGAAAATAATCTTGATAAAAAATGTATATTTTTATTTATAATTGAAAAATTTTATTAGCTTTAATAAATCTCTAGATGATCCTATTAATTAAAAAAATGATAAAATGAACCTAACGGGTCTTAGATATGAGGGGCCAATTTATCGCCCTCCCAGTGAAGCAAATAGCCTACTTGTACAAGCAACTATAGGCTGTCCACATAATAAATGCACATTTTGTATGGTTTATAAAAACGGACCAAAATTTCGTATTAGACCTGTAAAAGAAATTAAAGAAGATTTATTGTGGGCAAAAGAAAATTATGGAATGAATGTAAAAACTGTTTTTTTTCCATCAGGCAATACAATAGTAATGAAAACAAATGATTTAGTTGAGATTTTTAACTATACAAAAGAATTATTTCCGCAAGTTAAACGAATAACAGTTTATGGTTCTGCTCAATATATTGCAAAAAAAAGTTTGAATGATTTAAAAAGAATATCTGCTGCAGGTCTATCTAGAATACATGTTGGACTAGAGTCAGGTGATGATATTACTCTAGAACGGGTAAAAAAAGGATCTACTGCTTCAATACAAATAAAAGCAGGAAAATTAGTAAGAAAAGCAGGAATTGAACTAAGTGAATATGTAGTGATGGGGTTAGGTGGAAAAGAGAGAAGCAAACAACATATAAAGGAGACTATCAGAGTTTTAAACCAAATCAATCCTGATATGATACGAATTAGAACCTTTCTTCCAAAAATAAATACTCCAATACTTGAGGAAATTAAATCTGGAAAATTTAAGATCCTTTCAGCTCATGAAATAATTAAGGAAACATATGACCTTGTTAATGGACTTGAAGTAACAAGCATGATATACAGTGATCACTATACCAACTATATTCAAATAAATGGAAAATTACCTGAAGAAAAAGACATTATGTTATCTGAAATTAAACAAGCCTTTAACCGTGATGTAAGTTGTTTTAGGGATGTTTACATTGGAACACAATAAACCAAAAAATTTAGATATATGTGGGATATGATTTCCTAATCAAACATGGTGAATTAAACTTGAAACTCAATGATATAAAAGTCGGAATATTGAGAATAGAAGGTACAAATTGTGAACAAGAATCTTTTGATGCATTTAAGAGATTAGGTGCAGATCCTGAATTCTTACATTTAAAACAACTACTAAATATTGATTGTAATAAATACGAAAAACGTGATGTTTTTCAATATCAATGTTTAATGATTCCTGGCGGTTTTTCAGCAGGGGATTACATACGTGCAGGGGCTATATTTGCAGCAAGAATTAAAAGCAAACTTCAAAAAGATTTAATAAAATTTATCAAAGAAGATTATCCAATTATTGGAATTTGTAATGGTTTTCAAGTGTTAATAGAACTTGGGCTTCTACCAGGAAATAACAAAGCTATATCTGATACTCCTTCTGCATGTTTGTATCTAAATGACTCTAATCGATTTGAATGTCGGCCCACCTTACTTAAACATGAAAACAATGGAAAGTGTATTTTTACATCAAGAATACCTAAAAATGATGTTCGCTTAATTCCTAGTGCTCATGCTGAAGGTAAATTGTTATTTTCCTTAGATAAACAGCAACAATTTTTAAAAAAACTTGAAGAAAACGACCAAATTGTTTTTAGATACGTCGATCCAGATGGTAACTATGCCGGTTATCCATGGAATCCAAATGGTTCTTATTCTAATATTGCAGGTATTTGTAACCCTTCTGGAAATGTGTTTGGTATGATGCCTCATCCAGAACGATCATTTTACACTCATCAACATCCAGATTGGACAAGAGCTGGAATTAAAGAAAATATTGGTGATGGACAAGCTATATTTAAATCCATATTAAACTATATTTCTAAAAGGTTTTAATATGCCAAAAGTGGTAACTTGCCTATTAGAAAATAAAGGAAAAATACTGATTCTAAAAAGAAGTGAAAAGGTTGGAACCTATAAAGGGATGTGGGGCGGGGTTGCAGGTTATGTGGAAGAAGGAGAAACACCTGTTGAAACTGCTCAAAAAGAAATTAAAGAGGAAGTAGGATTAGAAAAAACAGATATTAAATATATAAAAAAATCTGAACCAATCAAATTTTCTGATACATACAAAGATAGGAAATACGATTGGGAGGTTTATCCATTTTTATACTCTATTATAGAAAAAGATAAAATAAAGATTGACTGGGAGCATTCTGAATTAAAATGGATTTCCCCGAAAGAAATATACAATTACAATACAGTTCCACACCTAAAAGATATTTTCAAAAATTTCTTTGGGTAAAAGTTCGGATGGGGAAGCGTGGAGGAGGTAGTGAGGAGAGAGAAAAATAATTCCCCCATCCGTTTAAATATATATCATTTTAAGAGTATATAAATTTTATTATATTTATTAAAAATAAATAATAATTATTTATTATAATTATCTAGCCGGTCTAAAATATTTTCAATCTTTTCATATGTGCATTCAATTGTTTGAGAGGTATCTATAATATTCCAATCTTTTGCTAAATAAAGAGCCTTTTTTCTGACTCTTACTAGCGCTGCATATGTTTCGAACATCTCTTTTTCTTTCCTTTTTTTAATTCGCTCAATCAACATTTTTGGAGAAGCGTCCAAAAAAAACATATAATCTGAAGTGGGAACCAATTTTTCAAATACTTTATATGCTAATTTTCCTGAAAACTTAGGTAAATAAGCAATACCCATCAGATAACGCACAAAAATTATTGTATCGTGTTGAGGTTTTCTATAAAATAATCTAATAGAACGAAGAACATCAAATGCATAAAAAACCGATGCCTTCACCCTATTTACTTTCCCTTTTCCAAGTAATGCTTTTTTTGTTTTTATACCAAAATAATTATCAGATTCAGGATGGGATCGTATAATAACCTTTTCTCCTTTTTTTTCATACCGTTCTTTTATCAATTGTGCATGGGTGTCTTTTCCAACACCATCCAATCCATCAACGATAATTAAACGCATATTTCTCATAATAAAAACCAGTAAAGAAAAGCTGTTAGAAATGGTACAGAAAGATTATCCAGTCCAAGAGGTGTTATACCTTCGGCAACAGCTGATACTCCTGATATTAACAACAACCAAGGAACAACATCAATTATTGATGTTATATCTAAATCAATCCTCTGATAGAATAATAGTGCAATTACGATTAAAAAAAAGGTAAAAATAAACATTGATAAAGAACCAATAAAACTTTTTTCATCTTTATATATTTTGTATTTTTTCTTTCCATATTTTATACCTATTAGTGAAGCAAATCCATCACCATATGACATTGCTAAAATTCCAATTGCAATAACTTCTTTTGAATCAAAGAAAAAGTAAGCTAAAATAGTCCATGCAATAGCATAATAAACAAGTCCCATACCATGACCGGATTTTGATGTATCTCCTCTTAATGATTTTATTGGAGAATAAGGACTCATTAAAAATGTAAAAAGTATAAAAGGACCTGCTGCTAAAAAAGCCATTACCTCTTTGGTTTGAAAAATTGGCAGAATAAATGCAATGTTTCCAGTTAAAATATGAAGTATTTTTCTCCCTTGCAAAGGGTATTTTTTTGATAAAATCTTCTCTGTTAATACTAGAAGTAAAGCTACATAGACATATACTAGGGCTACTCCAAGCAAATCACTTTGAAACATCTGATTTTCTCACTATCCTGTAAAAGCTCCAATTAAAAAAGCAATTAATCCAACAAATAATGCTATTAAAGTAAAATTTCTATGAAATTTCATATTGGGTTTATTTTTAAAAACTAATAATAAAGATGTAAATAGCAACATACAATCAGTCAGTATAATCAATATTAGATAATAATAATTTTGATAATAAAAGACAAAATCTCTAGATAAAAAAGGAAAAAAACTTAAAATAATAGCTAAAATGTAAAAAATTGAAGATACTATATTTGACTTATGCACACCAATATATTTTGGAAATGATTTTACACCCTTTTCTTTATCTCCCTCAAAGTCCATTATATCTTTCATTATCTCTCTACCCGAACCTGCTAAAAAGGCAATTAACGAAACTATTATTATCGCTGGCGGTAGGTTAATTATAATTGATTTAGTCTCAATAACTGAAGCACCTCCAAATATAAATGGAATAGCCATAACATAGGCTATAAAGAAATTACCTAGCAATTTTATCTTTTTTAAATAAGTGTCATAAATTATTGCAAAAATCGCTGTAATTAATGCAATGATAAAACATGTTAAATTGACAAGATAAGATAAAATTACTCCAAGTGGAAATAAAATAAAAAACAAGTACAAAGCAGTTTTTGGTGAAACATCTCCCCTAACCAAAGGTCTATCCTTTCTTTTGTTTTTTTTATCAATATCTAAATCAAAATAATCATTTAATGCAAAAGTGCTTCCTTCTAAAAAAAGAGCCATTAAAAATGTAATTATGAAAATTTCATAACTAGGTAAAGATTTTGAAGCTATCAAGGCACCGACTATAATGGCAATTGCAATCATTACCCCATGCTCTAATCTCATCAACTGCCAGATAGCCTTGAGTTTTTTCATTCCGTATCGGAATAATCTAATTAATAAATAACTTTTGATTAAACCATCTAACTATACAACTTTCGAGAAAAAGCTTTTAGGGAAAAATTGACATTACATGTTTTATAATTCATAGGTGATTTTTATGAAGTATAAGATATCAGGAGATAATTTGCAGCTGGTAACTATTCAGATTGAACCCGGTGAAAAAATCTATGCTGAAGCAGGCTCAATGGTATACATGAGCGCTAATATTAATATGGAGGCAAAAATTAGAGGAGGATTGCTGAAGGGAATTGGTAGGAAATTTGCAGGTGAAACTATGTTCTTAACTGAATTTACCTCAGTAGGTGGAACCGGCCTAATTTCTTTTGGAGGAAATGTTCCTGGTACTATCAAACCTGTTGAACTAAATTCAGGAAAGGATTTTATTGCTCAAAAGGACGCGTTCTTATGTGCAGAAGATGCAGTTGAGATGAGTCTTGCATTTCAAAAGAGACTTGGAGCTGCTTTTTTTGGTGGTGAAGGATTTATTCTTGAGAAATTGTCGGGCTCAGGGACAGTGTTTGTTCATGCATGTGGTGATTTTGTAGAGTTTGATTTGAAACCAGATCAAGTATTAAAGGTCGATACAGGTAGTGTTGTTGGATGGGACAGTACCGTGACATATGATATTGAAAGAGTAAAAGGTATCAAAACAATGTTTTTCGGAGGAGAAGGTTTATTCATTACAACACTAAAAGGACCAGGACATGTGGTTTTACAATCTTTGGATTTATCAAATCTTGCAACAGCTTTAGCACCTTTTTTGCCACATCAAAATAGAAGTTCTGGAAGTAGTGGTGGATTGGCAGGAACTATTCTAAGGGAGACTTTGGGAAAATGATTAAAGGTCTAACTGCAGCATTAGCAGCGTCTTTAATAATTGCTGCAATTATTATGTTAATCTTAAATTTCTTTGAAATAATTGCACAATTTGCGATAATTCTAGGGATAGGATTCATATTTGCTGCAATTATTTTGTTTGTACTATTCTTCTTCATCTTTGGAGTAATTTTATTTGTTGCACTATTTTATTATTTAGCAGAGAAAAAACCAAATATTCAACCCGGAGACTATAAGTTGGAGGAAGAAAAAGGAAAAAACGAGTAATTATTAACTCTGCGGATAAATAATAACTTTTATTGAATCCTCTGCTTTGGCAACAATATCAAAACCTTTAGCAGTTTCAGATAAAGGAAGTTGATGAGTTACCATATCCAAAACTTTAACCTTCTTTGATTTAATTAAATTAATTGCAGTTTCTATATCTTTTGGACTTCCAGCATAAGTAGAAACCATCTTTACTCCCTTGTTCCAAATATCAAAGAGCGGAAAAGGAATCTCAACACCTGGTTCAGTTGGTGCGAAAAATAGAACTGTTCCTCCAAAATCAACTGATTGTATAGCAAGCTTCACAGCAGATGGTGCACCAGTGCAAGTGACTACAAAGTCCATCAATCTGCCATTATTGTAATTTTTTAATAATTTTAAAACATCCTTTTTAGCATCAATTGATACATCAGCACCCAACTTCTTTGCCATCTTTAAGCGATAACTGTTAATATCCACTGCAATTATTTTTTTCGCACCCATTGCACGGGCTAATTTTATATGCAACAATCCCGAAATTCCACTTCCAATAATTAAAATACTTTTACCTGATTTAAATTCAGCAATATTTAAACCCCTAACAACACAAGCAAGAGGTTCAATAAATACACCATCATCATATGAAAGTTCTTTTGGAAGTTTAAACACACCTGTTTCGACGTTAATTTTTGGAATTCTAATATATTCGGCAAATCCACCTGGATCAAAATTTGTTGAATGAAGAGTATGACAAAGTGTATGTTTTCCCGCAAGGCAATATTCACAAGAGTTGCATGGAACATGATGTGAAACAAAAACCCTATCGCCAATTTTGTAGTCCTTAACTTTTTTACCTACTTTAACTATATCACCAGCAATCTCATGGCCCAATACCCTGGGAGCTGTTTTTATTCTGTACCATTCCATAACATCGCTCCCACATACTCCACTGGATTGTATCTTTACAAGTAGTTCTTCATCATTTATCTTAGGGATCGGTATTTCTTCAACTCGAACATCATCATTTCTGTAGTACATTGCAACCTTCATTTTTTCCATAAGATAACCAAGCAGATTATGGGTAATTATTTAATATAATTTGGGAAGGAATAGGAAAATATTGAGGATTTTGTAAATAAAATAATTAAATAATTCTTTACATCGCCCTTAATCTTTTAATGCGTTCATCTATAGGAGGATGTGTTGACCATACAGAACTAACTTGAACACTTTTAAAGGGATTTGATATGTAAAGCGGAGCTACAGTTTTTGATCCTTTTGGTTTACCCATTGGATGGTCCTTTTTTATTTTTTCAAGTGCTTTTGCAAGTCCATTTGGATTTCTGGTTAGATATGCTCCATTTGAATCTGCAAGATATTCTCTCTTTCTCGATATAGCCAGGTATGTAAGACGAGCAAAAATTGGAGCTAGAATAACAAAAATAATTGCAATAACCATTAAAATTGCATTTCCATCAGATTTTCTACCTCTACCAGCTCCACCCCAAAACATAGAATAAAATAATATCTCCGAAATAAGGGCAATAGCACCAACTACTCCAATGGTAACTGTTGCAATAAGAATATCATGATTTTTTATATGACTCATTTCATGTGCAATTACTCCTTCAAGTTCCTCCTGATTTAATTTCCGAATTGTACCAGTTGTTACACAAATTATAGCTTCCTCGGGTTTTTTACCTGTTGCAAAAGCATTAATATTGTCAGAATCCTGGACATAAACTTTTGGCATAGGAAGACCCGCTGCAATACTCATTTCTTCAACTCGGTGAATTAACAATTTTTCTTCTCTTGCATTTGGATTTGCAGGACGAGCTTTAGCAGCAGATAAAACTGTTTGGACAGAAAATGAGTAGGTTAAAAGAACATAAACAATGGCAATAGGAATCCCAAAAATAAGAGAAAGTATTACATTTCCTGAAAATAGAATATAACCTATTGCAAAAACAACAGCAATTAGAAGAAAAGCCATAAAACTACATATGAAAATAGTATGTCGTTTATTCCTTCTTATATAATCCTCTATGAGTAGCTTTTTTTGCATAATAATCCAAGTTTAATAGGATTGTATTTAGAATTTTACTTTTGGAACTTCTCTAGATTCTTCAGCTATTTGAAGCATCTCCCTTGTTTTTTTTCCCATTCGTTTTGCAAACCAAAGACCTGGAAATGTTTCAATTGTGTTGTTAAATGCAAGTACTGAATCATTGAAATGCTGTCTGGAGTAAGCAATCTTATTTTCTGTATTGGTAAGTTCATCTTGAAGATTTAAAAAATTTTGATTAGCCTTTAAATCAGGATAATTTTCTGCAACAGCAAATAACGATTTTAAAGCTCCTGTTAACATATTATCTGCATCAATATTTTCCTGAGGTGTTTTTGCACTCATAAGTGCTGATCGAGCTTTTGTTACATTTTCAAGAACTTCTTTTTCATGTTTCATATATCCCTTAACTGTTTCCATAAGATTTGGAATAAGTTCAGCTCTACGTTTAAGTTGCACATCTATTTGAGCCCAGCTGTTGTCTATCCTGTTTTCCATTCGAATAATTTTGTTGAAAAATCCCCAATAAATAATTGCAAAAAATATTACTATTATTATGACTATTATTCCTATCCATATTAACATACTCAACATATTTTCACCTTATTGTATTATTTTTTATGAGATTTGAAAATCTCAAAACCTTCTTTAGGAGTTGCTTTTTTATGAACGATAGCATTTACAGCTTTGATCATTCCTACTGGATCTGCACTTTGGAATATGTTTCTACCCATATCTACACCAATTGCACCTGATTGTATTGCATTATATGCCATCTCAATTGCATCTTTTTCTGGAACCTTTTTACCACCCGCAATAACAATTGGAACAGGACATGTATCAACTACTTTTTCAAAATCTTTACAATAATAAGTCTTTACAATGCTAGCTCCCAATTCTGCAGCCATACGGGAGGCAAGCGATAGATACTTAGCATCCTTTCCAAGACCTCTTCCAACTGCAGTTACTGCCAAAACTGGAATATTATATCTGTTGGCTTCATCAATTATTTTTGTAAATCCGAGTAAAGTGTCACGTTCAAATGGTTCTCCAACAAGAATTGAGAATGCAACTGCAGAAACATTTAGTCTTATTGCATCTTCCATAGAGACAATGATGCCTTCATGAAGTAAATTTGTTTCATTTAAAATACTAGTGCCACCTGAAACTCTTAAACAGATGGGTATATCTGTTTCAGGAGGGATATAATTTCTTAAACCACCTCTTGTTGGCATAAGAACATCAGCATAAGGTAAAAGCGGTTTGACCATTTCATCAAGTCTTTCAAGACCAGTTGTCGGCCCCATAAAATACCCATGATCTACAGCAAGCATCACCGTGTGGCCATCTTTTGGCTTAATGATTTTAGATAATCTGTTTTTCATTCCCCAATCCATAATTATTAGCCTCCTTTGTTTCAGGTAAATAGTCGAGGATTATATAAATTATGTTGACGAACATAATTTGGACTAATATTATATATTACCACCGAACATTTTTTATTAAATGTTCTATTACCGGTTTTTATTCCAAGGGAGGCATACACATGTCCGATATAAAAAATCTAGAACCAAAATTATTATGGAAATATTTTGACGAAGTAAGAAAAATACCCCGATGTTCAAAACATGAAGAAAAAATAAGAGAATTTCTTATTAGTTTTGCTAAGGACCAAAAATTAGACCTTAAAACAGATAAATCAGGTAATGTTGTAATCACCAAACCTGCTAGTAAAGGAATGGAGAATAAACCAATTGTAATTTTACAGAGTCATATGGATATGGTTTGTGAAAAAAATAGCGATGTTAAACATGATTTTACAAAAGACCCAATAAAACTAAAATTAAAAGGAGATATTCTTACGGCAGAAGGAACTACCCTTGGAGCAGATGATGGTATTGGTGTTGCTACAAGTCTAGCAATACTGGAAGATAGGTCATTAAAACATGGATCTATAGAAGCATTGTTTACTGTTGATGAAGAAACAGGTCTGACAGGTGCATTTGCATTAGAATCAGATATGCTATCAGGAAAAATTATGCTTAATATTGATAGCGAAGATTTTGGTGTAGTAACTGTTGGATGTGCAGGTGGCGGGGATACAAAGATTAAGTTGCCGCTTAAAAAAGACACTCCAAAAAAAGATATGATAGGTTTTCATATTAAAATATCAGGTCTTCGAGGCGGGCATTCTGGTGTTGACATTCATGAACAAAGAGCAAATGCAATAAAACTTTTAGCTAGATTATTGTGGAATACCTCACAAAATCATGAATTTTGTTTATTTGATATCAAAGGCGGAGATAAACATAATGCTATCCCTAGAGAATCATATGCAAAAATCTGTATCAGTAGTGAAGATAAAGATGAATTTATCTCAGATATTAAAACCCAAGAAAAAGCAATTTATGAGGAATATAAACCAATAGACCCAAAATTTAAAGTAAATATTGAATCGACTAATAAATCAAATTCAGTTTTAAGTAACGAATCTCAAAAAAAATTGATTAATCTTTTACATAGTCTCCCACATGGAATAGATAAGATGAGCTATGATATACCCGATTTGGTAGAAACTTCAACTAATCTTGCTACTGTTAATATTGATGGAAATAATGCATTAATAAGTTTAAGTTCAAGAAGTTCAATAATGTCTTCTCTTCAAGATTTCCGAGATAGAATTAAAGCAATTGCTGATTTATCGGGTGCTGAAGTTTCTGAAAATACACCTTATCCTGGGTGGAAACCAAATCTCGACTCAAAACTTTTAGCCCTTTCAAAGAAAATTTTTAAAGATATGTATGGAAAAGATCCTAAGGTCGAGGCAATTCACGCAGGTCTTGAATGTGGAATTATTGGTGAAAAATTTCCCGGAATGGATATGATTTCGATAGGCCCAACAATAAAGTATCCTCATTCTCCAGAAGAACAAGTTGAAATAAGTACCGTTAAAAAATATTACGACTATGTACTTAAAATTTTACAGAATGTATAGATAATCAATTGGGATAAATACTTTATAAAAAATGCAATCTAATTAATAATATAAATAAGATTTTACACTTTGGATTCAATATTGCCTAAAATTATTTCAGAATATTCAATTGATTTCTCTAAATCACTTACAATTAACGAGTTAATAAAAAATGTTGATACAATGTTATATTTTCTAAAAAGAATAATGTAAGTGTCACGATACTGGCATATAATAGATTCATCACCTTGTTCATCTATTGAAAGAATAGTATAATCTGGACCTGAAAAATCGTCTTTTTCAATATCAAACAAGGCTTTTACAACCTCTGAAGAATTTAACTTTTTAATTTCGAGAGTTAAAAATGGCTGCGATTCACCAGTAGTATATTCAACCCTATAAAATTCTAACAATGATATTGTTATGTTGGGAGGAAAATCTAACATTGTTGATTCATCATTAAAAGATTCATTTTGTTTTATTACATCATCAGGTAACTGATTTGATGTAAATCCTAAAGTGTTTAATGAAGCAGTGACTAATTTATTTTCATTGTTATTTTGTTCGACGCATCCCTGGAGGTTAATAGTAGATATTATTACAATCAATACTAATAGAAATGTATTCTTCATAAGGCATTAAAACAAAATTGTAATTATATATTTTACGCCAATTATATATTTATAATTTTCCCATCTAAAAGTGATATATTTATTCTATGATTCAATGCTAGATTCAATATTATTTAAAATTATCTTAGCATAATTGATAATATCATTTTCAGTTACATCTATATCGGAAGCAGAAGTAAGTGTTATAATGGCGTTGTTTTTTCTAAAAAATAAATGATACTTTGAAATTGTTCTACCCGATATCGAACCAAATAACATTTCATCACCAATTATCTCAGATTTAATATCATTAAATCCTGTCCCGAAAGTTTCAATAAATAAGTTTTTTTGATTATCGAAAACTTCTTTTGCCCCATCGATTGATTCAATCTTCCTTATTTCAATAATCAAATACTCTGAATTAGTTTCATTGTAACGATAATCAACTGTATATTCCTCAAGTCTAGTAATATTATCATCTGAGAAGAAATCAATTTGTTCAGTATCATTGTAAATTTCAATTATCGGTGAGATGTTGTCTGGAAGATATTCTTGTTGAATTCCTAAACTATTTACAGGCACTGTAATTAAAACAGAATTATTTTCATCATTGTTTAGATAATTTTGTAAAATGAATCCAATTAAAATAATTGCAATTATTGCTACTATAATCGATATGAATATCAAAATTTTTCTCATATCTTGCATAAAGAGCCTTATCATTAAATAATTTATCTATGTTTTATTGGATTATTTAATCAAAGACTGTATTCATGTTTATGAGTAATTTTGATCAAATAATTTTATTTTATTTTTTTAAAATAAATAACCGAAAGTGCTTTAAAGAATTTCAAATATTAAAAATACAATGGAATTAACTAAAAATGAATTAATTGGTAAAGATGTGATAAACGAAAAGGGTATTTTAATCGGTATAATAAAAAAGTCGTTATTAGATACTAATTCAGGAGAATTGTCTTCAATATTAATAGAACCATCAAAAGAAATTGACATAGAAAATTTTCAAAAAAATGAAAATGGAAAAATTGTCCTTCCTTGCGAATGTATTTCTAAGGTTCAAGACGTAATAATTTTTGAAAATTAATCCAAAATTATAAAATATATCCCCATTCACATTGTTGTTTTCATTAATTTTAAATAATCCAACAAGTGTCGAGTAATTAGAAAATTATTTTTCACATAATTTTTACCATAACTGCCCATTTTTTTAGCAACATCAGGATGTTTAATAAGATATGCAATTTTTTCAGAAAAACCATTGTAGTCCAAAGGATCTAACAGGTAGCCATTTTTTCCTTCAATTACTTGAGATGATATTCCACCAACATTAGAAGCAATAACCGGTGTACCTTTCCAAAGAGCCTCACTTACTGTAATACCAAATCCCTCTTTCAATGATTTTTGAATTACCACCGAAGCTTTTCTTTGTAATGCATTTATAACTATATCTGATGCATTGATCAGCAGATGAATGTCTTTTTCATCTCTAACAGTCTCTTCAATATTCTCAAATATTTCCTGTCCTTCTGGATCATCAGTGGCCATAGAGCCTACCATTATTAATTGACAATCAACCTTTTTTTTAAGTAACTCGAATATCTTAACCAATCCACTTGGATCTTTCCATTTATCAAATCTAGATACCTGACAAATAATTGGCTTATCTTCATCTATGCCTGATTTTGAAAGATATTTTGAAATTGTTGATGTAGAAATCATTTTATTTTTTAGATTTAGCGGGTCAATAGATGGTCTAATAATATATTGCGGTATAATCCTCTGGGGAATGTCACGTTCTTTAAATTTATCCATAGAAACAACCATTGCATCATATTTTAAAATGAACATTTTCAGATATTCCCAAAGTTGTTTTGTTGGTCTAGAAATGTCTATATGGCAACGCCAAACCCAAGTTTGTCGTTTCTTATAACAAGTTATTATTGGCAATGGCTGTGGATCATGAACAACGACAAAATCATGGTTTATATGGGTAAAGATCGCATTGTTTACATTATTGATATAATATATTTCCTTTTTTTTATTTGATAAATTAATCTTGTCTCCCTGCAATGCGTTATGAAATTTTTTTGTAATAGTAAAAAAATCCAAATCCCCATGTAGAACTCGCCAATCAGTTTTAATTCCAAGATCATTCATTAAAATAATCAAACTATTTAGAATCTCGGCAACGCCTCCACCTTGATAGGTTGAGTTTATGTGAACTGCTGTTTTTTCTGATAGTGGCGATGCCTCATCATAAATTTTATTGATTATTTCATCACCAGCAACTTCTCGATATTTATCTACAGATATAATAGGTATAACAGCCATTTGATTTCTCCTAAGTGCATCCTTGGAGATTTGTATGTTTTATAATATATTTAAGCTTAATCTTGAAGATAACTTCCTTTTATTTTATTAAAGTCTTATTGGATCATTTTCAAAAAATCTAAAACCTCATTTGGGTTTTTTAAACTATATTGAGCAGAAGTTGAACGTTCTTCATTATTCTCAACAAAAATAGTTATACCTTTACTTCCAATACTATTAAAAGCATCCTCATCAGTGGTATCATCGCCTATATAGATTGGAAGAAAGTTTTTATTTTTTGAAACTTTTTTAAGGATCAATTCTACAGCCTTTCCTTTGTTCCAGCCTTTAGGTCTAATCTCAACTACTTTTGATCCATGTAATACATCTATAGAGTTTGGATTTCCAACTTTATTAACTAAATTTAGAAATTTATCTATCATTTCTTGTGATTTTTCTTTTTCCACCATTCGATAATGAAAAGCCAAAGTCAGTTCTTTATCTTCTAAATAAACTCCCTTTTCATTTTTAAATTCATCTTCTGAATATTTTTTTATTTGATTTAAAATTGAGCGAAAATCTTTTCGCTCCTGCAAATTATAATTTTTTCCATTTTGCAATACTATATCAAGTCCATGTAATGCTGCATAAGATAGACCGCCTATATCTAATAATTTTTTAATTTCATCAAGGGTTCTCCCAGTGACAATAAAAACATAAAATTTTTCATTTTGCAAAATATGTTTGATGACAGCTTTTACTTCATTGGATGTAACAACATCTTGTGGTCTATCTTCAAAAAATACTAGAGTACCATCGTAATCTAAAAATAAAGCAACATTTTCAGCTTTGTTTATGGCGTTAGAAACCCTAGAAATATGGTTGAGAAGGTAATTACCCATATGATTTTTCCCATTCTTGCAAGAAACGATCCAGCCACCACTCAGCATCATGTTCCTTGACTTTTTTCTTTAAAGATTGAAACCGTTGATTTTTTTCTTCCTCAGGCATTTCAACTGATTCCTTTATTGCCCCGGCAGTTGCTTGAATGTCGAATGGATTAACTAATATAGCCTCTTGTAATTCCTCAGCTGCACCAGTAAATTCACTTAGAATTAATACCCCGTCATCATCTTTACTTGCTGCATATTCTTTTGCAATTAAATTCATCCCATCTCTTAAGGGTGTAAGTAAACTAACATCTGCAGCTTTATAATAGGCAAGAAGTGACTGTTGTGTCATGTTTCTGGAAAAATAAATAACTGGAGTCCATTCTTCATTACCGAACTTTCCATTAATATTTCCTACTGCTTCATCGATTTCTTTTTTCATTTTACAATATTCGTCTATTTTGTTTCTGCTAGGGGAAGCTATCTGAACAAGAACAACCTTTTCTCTAAAATTTGGGTAATGCTCTAGAAAATATTCATATGCTTTTAATCGATCTAAAATTCCTTTAGTATAATCCAACCGATCAATTCCTAGGATAATGTTTCTGTTCTTATGCATCTTTTTTAATTTTTTCGCTTTTTTAACAGCATTTCTGGAAACAATAGACTCTGTAAAATCTTTGTATGAAATTCCTAGAGGAAAATGTCGTATTCTTGTACTGTTATTTTTTGAAGTAATGATTCTGCTTCTAGCATCAAACGAGATTTCAGGATGTTTTGCTGCGCAATCCATGAAATTTTTAACATAAGAGGATGTATGAAACCCAATTAAATCACTATTTAATAGACCTTCAATTAACTCATTTCTTTGTGGAAGAGAGCCAAAAGATTCCCAAGGGACCCAAGGTATATGCCAAAAAAATGCGATTTTTGCACGGGGTTTTTCTTTCCTAATAAAATAAGGAACTAGTGCCAAATGATAGTCATGAATCCATATCATTTCATCTTTCTTTATTTCTTCAATTACAGCTTGAGAAAATTTTTTATTAACTTTTCTATAGGCTTCCCAATACTCTTCTTTAGCATCGATTTTTTCAACAAAAAGGTGAAAAAGAGGCCATAAAACACTATTCGAAAAACCATAATAATAATTCTCAATTTCATTTTTTGTAAGATTAATCCTCTTTAGAACATATTTTGGGTTCCTTTCCGGAACTATTACCTTTTTGTCTAAATCACAAACGATAAAATCTGCATTTCCACTGCCCCAAGCAATCCATATGCCATTATGGGTTTTCATCAGAGGATCAAGAGCAGAAACCACTCCTCCAACAGATTTTCTACAAATAATCCCTTTTTTTGCTTTATAATGTGAATATGGTTCTCTATTTGAGACCATAATAAAACTATTTTGTTGTATTTTTTTCCCCATTCTTGCTAATCAATTTTACATTAATAACTCTTTTCATTATGTAAATACTTCTGTGTTTTCCCCCTTTTTTAAATTCTAATAATTAAAATAATTTTTTTATTAAAGAATTTATAATTTTGATAGTTGAATGTTTTTTTATACAGAAAGTGGCCAAAAAGTGGTCATAAATGCTCAACACCCCTATATCAACTGGCCACAGTAACATGATTCAAAGAAACTTGGAGGTATATGAAAAATGAATAAACATGAAGGAATGCCCGACCCAGAAAAAATTAAGGAAATATTGGATATTGTATCAGAGAAAATCCCTGGTCTTCTCAGAGAACTCAGTGGATTACTATATAGTCCAAAAAGTGCTAAAGAATATGCAGATGCTGCAGCAACATTTTACAAGAAATTAATAGAGGCAGGGATGAGTGAAGGCCAAGCATTTGATCTTACCAGACAATATATGTCCACACTAAATCTTGGACAGATGGTAAAAGGATTTGGTCATGACAATGAAAATTGGCATGGACACTAATCAAATAAGGGTAAGATAAAATGAGAAATAAAAAAGGTGTGGAAAACAGACCCAATGGATTTCGATCATTAGGAGTTGTTATTTCATCTGCACCTTACTTAATTTTTAGAGTTGGATGCTGGTTTTTAAAGTTTAAACGCGATGCAAAAAAAGGAGGTCGAATATTTCAAAAAGAGCTAATCAAACAAGGGGTTGATAAGGAAACTGCTGAAATATTTAAGGAAATTTATCTACAACCTAGTGAACTTAAACAATATATTGCCCTCCTTCGTTAATTTTTATTTAAGAATGAAGACAATGACTATGATGAATCAACTAAAATCTGGAGAGTATGCACGTATTGTTGAAATTAACATTAAAGAAGAAATGAAACAAAGACTTTATTTGAAGGACATAAGGGAAGGATGCATTATTAGAGTCATAAGCTCATATAATAGTACTATTATAGAAATAAATAATAGAATATTTGCAGTTGGATATGAAATTGCCAAAAGAATTAGAATAATTAACATAAAAAATCATAAATTTGTTAAGTCCTATGTCACATAGATTTTAATGGATAAAATAATATGTTCTAAATGTCAGAAAGTATTTGATGTTAAGTTAGGTAATAAATGTCCAGTTTGTAGTAACTCACAACCTTTGATATATAATTTTCGTAACTCAGATATTCATCTTAAATCAATGATGCCCAAGATTAAAAATGAAAGAAAAGAACTTGGGCTGTCCGGATTAGTTAAAGGATTGGAATGTGTTATTATTAATACTGAGCCCGATAAATTATTAAGTACATCTAGAGAGATCATATCTACAACAAATTATCGAATAGACGAAGCATTTGAAACCAAAGAAACAAAAAATTTAATTTTAAAATGCGATGATTCGGCAGATTTTATTATCTCATCAAGAATGAAAGGAAAAAATCCATTTATAAAACATAATGATTATCCGAAATCTAATAGGTTACTTAATACGCGTTTGGAGACATTTGTTTTTAAAACCAATGATATTGAAAAATATGTGTCAATACAAAAGAAAAGAGGTATAAAATTTTTAACTGATGAGGTAAAGCATTTTCAAAACTTTTCATTTATTCAGACATTTCCATCAGAATATACTGGAAATTCGATAGGATTTATTCAGTGGCATAAAAATAATAGATTATATATGGGAGATAATGACAAGGAACTACCTTTTGAGGATGAAAAACCTGATAAAAAATATTTGCAAAACATAAAAATGTTAGACCATACTGCAACAAGAGTTCGCGCTCAAGATAGAGATGGGGCAATAATTGAATTTATGAAACTTACCGACTATGATTTTGATTTTGCTATATATGTTAAAACATTCAATTCAATTACAAACGTTGCTAGATTATCAAAAAAAGATTTTGCAATGGTTTTTACATCCGGCGTAACACCATTTACTGACAATAAAGAAGCTGGACCTACTGAGAAGTTTATTCATTATTACGGTCCAAGAGTTCATCATCTCGCCTTTCATACCGAACATATAGAAGATACTTTTGCGCAATTGAAAGAAGACGGAATGGATTTTTTGATTGGGTTAGTTGGTTCACCTGATGAAGGTTTAAAACAAACATTTTCAAAACCTTCTAATAACACCATGTTAGTAAATGAGTATATACACCGATTTGGAGATTTTGATGGTTTTTTTACTAAAAAAAATGTTACATTATTAACTGGTGCAACTGCTGAACAATAATCATGAAAAAATAAAATTTTTAAATTTAAACTCTAATTCAATCTCTTAATTTTTATAATTCTCTGCATTATGATCGTTCTTTGACACCCATAATTCATTTCTTTTACGTAATACATAACCATGCTCTAGATATGGGGAAGTACGATTTATACAATCAGCTGATCGATGACCCTCTCTAGTTCCATGATAATGATATTTATTACAAAATCCACACCAAAACATGTGCCCTTCTTCACCATCATCTCTAGGTTGTGTGTAGACTATTGGACACCCATCTTCCATATCGCCCCAGACAATTCTAACAGCTTCATTTGGTCTATCTTCTCGTCCATCACCGTAACCTTTATCTCCATAGGGCATACCAACATCATATGGTTTTAACCAATAATAGACACCAGTGTATACCTCCTCTTTTACTTGCTTTGGTATTGAATAACCAATCAATCGGGGTTTTGATTTGATCTTTTCCCCTTTATATTCAAATTCATAAATCTTATTCTCCTTAACTGGTTTGAAATTCGGGGAATCAGATGTGAAATTTTCCTTTCTGACATACTCATATTTAGTAGGATCTTCCAACCATATCATCTGTTCTTCAATATCACATAATTTAATCTCATTCATAACTCTCACCTTCTAAATTATATTAATCAGATTTGTGTTTAAATCCTTTCGCTCTCAATCAACCTTTTTTCATATAAAATTCTAATTTTTCTTATTAAAAATGTAGAATAATAATGCAATCAACACGATATGAAATACAAATCCTACCAAAAGTGGAATGATATCTATTGTCCCATTTATAATTACAGAGTCAAGTGCAATAAGGGACCAAAAGTTCGGAATTGGGCTGAATATATATTTGAGATCACCAAGATTCAAGAAAAAAGCAAATATTGGAAGAATAAAAACTGTTCCTCCGATTTTGAAAATACCAAACGCTTGGACCTTATTTGTTGCAAATGAAGCAACCAATAACGCTGTAAAGGGTGTAAAAAGTGCGAACAATATTGCAACTGGTAAATAGGCAACATATGAAAATTTTGTTGCATCAATTAGTCCTGATAAAGGAGGAAATATCATAAGTACAATAAATGAGAAAATAGACATGAAAAACATACGATATATTAGATAATTATTTCTAGAGATAGGCATAACCCTTAGAACTGTTAGTAAATGCTCGTCTCTTTCATCAAGTATTAAAAATGCAGCAATGAAAGCGAAAATAAATGGTATAAGTATAATAAAAAACATAAAAAGCAATGAAAAGTTCGCTGCAAGAGGAAACATATTTTCGATTCTTGGTGCAATCAAATGTACCATTATTCTTGAAAATGTAATAAGCATTACTGGATAAGCAAAGAAAGCAAACAAAAAGAAACGATCGCGAATTATATTTCTAAAATCATTAATTGCTAGTTTTAGAATAAATACCATTTTTATTATCCTCCTCTGGATATGATGTATTTATAAAATGCCTTCCTAGCAAAGAAATAGAACATACCGATCCAAACAATTTGGAAAATAATTCCATAAGCAATTTCCCAAGTTTCCAAAATTGATTCGTTAAAAACTCCTCTAAAAATTAATAATGATGCCTGTGTAGGCCATAGGTAAAATATCACATTTTCATAAAGTCCGGACAAATGAAGCATAGGCGGAAAAGTAAGGCCGAGAAATACAAGAGCCATAGCAAGTAGATATTCATTGATACTTTTCAACCTGGATACCAGAATAAAACCAAGTAAAATCAGAAGTATCGAAGTAAGAATTATTCCAGAAGCTAAGTAAAATACATTAAAATCAATACCACCAAAGATATTCATTAATAAAATAAATATTGTTGCAGAGATACATGAAAGAATCGTAAGTGATGTCATCTTTGATAATAAATAATCATCAGTTTTCATTGGAGTAATAACAAGTGCCTGAAGTACATTCTCTGATTTTTCAAATAAAACAAGCGCTCCAACAAACATAATACCTATTATTGCTGGATCAAAAAACAGTAGAAGTGAATGAAAAATCGGACGGTTCATATCCTCAATTGCTTGAGTTGTTAGAAAGTATAAAATTACACTAAGAATCGATATATGAATTATCTTGTATCTGTAAAGTAATGTAAATTCCCATTTGAGCATATTTTTTAGATTACTCATTTCAACTGCCTGCCAGTTGCTTTAATAAATATCTCATCAAGTGTTGCTTCAGCAGTGTGAATTGTTTGAACTTTACCCGACCTTAAAAGATCCAAAAATGACTTGTTGGTGGCAAGGTCTTTTAAATCAAAATCTTGCTTTTCAAGCTCACCATTACTCAGGTATTCTACATGTACTATTTTCTTACCATGTCTAATTTTAAGTTCCCTTGGACTTTCAATAAGAGTTAGTCTTCCATCAACAATAAATCCAACTCTATCACATAGTTCATCTGCATCATTCATATTATGGGTTGTAAGAAAAATTGCCTTTCCTTCCTTTCTTTTTTGAAGAATTATATCCTTTATTAAGCGTCTACCAACTGGGTCAAGACCTGTTGTTGGTTCATCAAGAAACCAAACCTCAGGATCATTAAGAAGCGATCTTGCAAAATTAAGTTTTGATTTCATTCCCTTTGAAAATGTTGCAACACGATCATTTGCGTCTTTTTCAAGATCAACCATTTTAAGAAGATCCATCGATGGTGTTGTTTTTCCGCGATAAAAAGATGCGAAAAGGTCAAGATTTTCAAGAGCAGTTAGTTTTTGATAGTGATTTGGAAGTTCAAAACCAACTCCGATTCTATTGTATAGGTCTGTCTTCCAATTTTCAAGGTCTTTACCAAGGATATTAACATTTCCCTTATATCCTTTCAACAGTCCAATTATTACCTTCTGGGTTGTTGTTTTACCTGCACCATTTGGTCCAAGAAAACCAAATATTTCTCCTCTTTTTATCCTAAATGAGACATTATTTACAGCTTTTTTATCTGATTTTTGATAGATAAACTCTATATTATTTACCTCAATAGCATATTGATCTGAGGCTGTTTCTGAAATTGGTTTTTCTTTTTGGAATGAAAAAATACCTGCTGTGTTACATGTTGGACAGGTGATTTCTATTGTTTCACCGATTGTACCTTGAACTGAAATCACATTTTTACAATGAGGGCATGCAACCTTTTTGGTTATAATATTTGAATCTCCCATCATCCTTCACCAATCTATAACATGTAATCAATAATAACAAATATTAGATTTATGCTTCCCCTTATTAGTAAGCGGATATGATCTAGTGGTTATGATAGTGGCTTCCCAAGCCA
>Ga0180433_10002014_pt1 | contig 32770 bp, 29 predicted proteins | sample SS_ome_8_FD_132980 | JGI IMG/M metagenome (GOLD analysis project Ga0180433, IMG submission 132980) | Hypersaline lake sediment archaeal communities from the Salton Sea, California, USA - SS_1_D_1 metaG | ecosystem: Environmental > Aquatic > Non-marine Saline and Alkaline > Hypersaline >...
CCGTAGTTCTCGGATACCCCGATAAACGGTCGGTGGTCCGGTCGGTACCAGTGGAACCCGTCCCGGCTGAACCCCAGGCACACGTAGTTCGGTTTTGCCCTGTCCTTCGGCTGGCCCGGCCAGATTGTGAACAGGCCGAGGAGCAGGCTCTCGTACGCCACCGCATCCAGGTTGTAGAGTTCGGGCGCAACGTTCAGATCCGGCCGACGCGGGTCGTTCTTGTCCGCGCCGATCCAGAGCGGCGCATCCGCCGTCGTCCACTTCGCCCCGACTATGGCATCGGCGTGCTCCCGGTAACGTCTCGACCGGCCCATTCCGGGAGCGCCGCACCGGATGCTGTAGATCCACTTCTTGCGAAACGGATTGTAGAACACCGTGGTGCGGTCGCCTATCGGCTCGGTCTGAGCGACCGGGTCGCCCCAATGGATACCGTCGGGCGAAACGTGGACGAAACAGCTCCAGCCGTTGTCCGCGCGGCACATCACGAATAGCTTGAACCGCTTCGTCGGATCCTTCTCCTCGAGGTCGAGCCACACGGTAGCCGAATCACGCGGCCTGTCGTCTACCACGTTGGTGCCCGGCTTCACGTCGAGGATCGGCTTCTCCCAGACGATACCGTCCTTCGACGTAGCGTAGCAGGTCGAGAGCACGTACCCGCCCATGTACCACATCTTGAACACATCGTCCTGCGGGTCGTACCACACGCCGTCGCTGAAGACCATCGCGGTAGGAGCCCGGTGTCCTCCCGACGTCGTTCCCATCTCCCAGGGTTTGTCCGGCTTGAGGACGGGACTGTCCGGGTGGTACTCCGCGAGGTGAAACGTCCGCGTCAGCGTCGTGTGCTCGATGAGGGAATCGTCCACAAACAGTTGACGGCCCACGTCGATGGGGATAACGGCGGGCGGCGACGCGAGATACGGTGGTGACATCGGCTCCCGCGTGAGCTTCTCAACGGCCGGCGGCCACTGGTCTGGCAGGAGTATACCATTGTAGAGTTCTTCACCTTGCGCGATACCAGATGCCGCCGGGATCATGCAAGACGTGCTCGGAGCAAGGATAAGCACCAACACTGCCGCTATTCGAGCGTTCATAGCTCAATTCCTCTGACTAACCGGTTCCGGCTTGAAGGATATTTCTGTCGATCGTAAGAAAGACGATCTATGATCGTTCTCTCCAACCCGACCACAACCTCCCCGCTTCGAAGCGCATTCATCGCGATTCGTTCAGAAGGACCTCGATAGGTCGAGGGTCGTGCGTATCGAGGCGGAAGCTCCCCACCAGTTCGCGTTCCCCATCCTTTACCACGATGTCGTAGTCACCGAGGAACCCGCGAAACGCGACCGTCCCGTCGCTCGAGACCTTCTCGGTTGTCCGCGTCCACCATTTACCTTTTATAAGCTTTTTCAGCTCATCATACATGGGTTTCGGCGTCATATTCTCCCGCAGGAAGCCGGCGGGCGCATCCTGCCATGCTCCTTGATCCGAGAAATCCCACCAGGTAATAGCCTCGACCGCCGGATGCGAAAACAGCACCGTATAGAACTCTACCGCCTCTGTTGCCTGCCGTTCCTCACCCTCCGGCGTGGTGTTCCACTCCCCGTTCGTCCTCGGCCCGGAAACCAGCGTGGTCTCCGTGAAATGCAGAGGTTTGCCGAACTTCGCGAACCTCTCGCAGACCGCCCATGTCTTCTCCGCGCCCCAGTACCTCCCGTGCATGTGCGACTGAATACCGATCACATCGTATAACGCGTTGCCCTGCTCATCGTCCAGTTCCGTAAGCACCTTGTCGATGTAGGCCTGGTCTGCGCGATAGTCGTTAATGACCAACGTCGCTTGTGGATTCGCGGCCCTCGCCCGTCTAAACGCATCTCTTACGTATTCACCCACGCCCATCCGGTTTATGGCCTCGGTCAGCTTCGGCGCCCGTGTTCTCGTGCCGCGCCTACTGTACTGCGTTGCCTCGTTCACCGCATCCCATATATCGATATCGCCCGCGAACCGCTTCACACACCGCTCGATACGATCCATCTGCAACCCCATCGCTGCCACCGGATCATCCGGCAGCCATCGAGGGTCAACGTAGTTCCACGCTAGGGGATGTCCCTTGGTGGTAACGTTATGTGCCGTGCACCACCGGATTATCGCATCCGTCCGCGCATCGGCCGGCTTGCCTTCCTCCTGTGTATAGCTCCACCAGTAAAAGGGTAGCGTCGCATAGTTGAACAGTTCTGAAAAATACCTCTCGTATGCCCTGTTATCATCCGCCGTCCGAGATCGGTTCAGCATGAAGATGTTGCATCCGAACAAGAATTTATGCTGCCGCTGTTCTATCCGCGCCGGCAAGCCCTCCTGTAACGCCTCTGCATCAGGCGCGACCAGTCGTAGCACCGCGTCTGCCGTGCGGGTTCGTGCGATTCGTTCATCAGCACCGCTGAGTATCTCCTCCTTGCTCATGTCCGCCCGGACATCGGCGAGCGCCCCAACACCGATTGCCATGATCAATATTATGCCGACCCTGTTCATTGAACGTCTCCTTCTGGTAGAAAGGTCACTCGCCACCGCAGCTTCTAAGAGCCTCTACCAAGATGAACCGCCATCGGCGTGGCATGGGCATCTTGCCCATGACGTGACGGGCGAGACGCCCGTCCTACCGTCTTTTCGTTAGAGTTTCTAGACTTCGACATTGCTGCCGGTGGGCAAATACTCCAGCTTTTCGCTCATTACCCTTTTCAATATCCGATACGCCTTCGCTCCCGTACAATGCCCCGTGTACGCCTTTTCAATGGGATACGTCAAGAGCTTTCTTCCAATGTCCTCCACCTCGCTCTTGCTCCCTGCCATCAGGTTCAGTATCGGCAGGCCGATCATATGAAAACCGCCGAATACAGCTTTGATCGGCAGACCTTCGAATTGTCTTGTCACCGTATCGATCATGTTGAGAATGCCCGAATGCGAACAACCCGTGAACACTACCAACCCTTCCTTTTCTCGCGCCACCATGATCAGTTCGTGATCGAAGCCGTCCAAGGTGTATCTGTCTCCTTGCTTGACGAAGAGATACCGGTTGCCCTTGGGCTCAGGATATGGTTTACCAATTTCGGTGAGGACAAAAACTTCGGTAGAGATCTCGGTGAATTCATCTACGAACTCGAACCTATCCGCGTACTTCTCGAACAGGCTTGTGTCCAACCCGATATATTTCTCGAGGATGCCAAACGCCCTGAAGTAGCAATTTCCAGCCTCATGTCTCTTGAGATACACCTTCGCCTTAGTGTTCGTCCCAAGAAAATGAGCCAGTCCTCCCCCGTGATCGAAGTGGTGGTGGGAGATGACCGCCATATCCACCGCGCGAATATCGACACCTAATCTCTCTGCATTACGACTGAAAGCTTCAGTCACACCGGTGTCAAACAGGATTTGTCTCCCATTGTGCTGAATATGAAGCGACAGCCCGTGCTCGGCACTCAAGTCTTTCCTGCCCTCAAGTGCGGTGTTTTCAACCAATACAGTGACCTTCATCTCTTTCCTCTCAACAATGGCACAGGTAACAGCGTCCAACAGCCATGCTCACCCGCGGCGACGAGGCGTAACGGGATTAGCGTTCCCTGACCTGTGTGACAGGTTGGACGTCATAAACTGTTCGCGGCTCAGACGCGCACCCCCCGTGGCGCCGCACTGCAACCGCTTGTTATGCGGGATTGCTTTTCTCCCACTCCTCTTTGAGAATAGCATAGTAGTACGTGCTAATCCGTTTCTTTCTCTTGGTACTCCAGTGGTCCAGAATGGCGTGTCCCTCCCGTCGCATGCCGCACTTCTCCATGATCCGCCACGACCCGGTGTTCTCGGGTTCGCATTTGCAGGAGACGCGCTCAAGACCGAGTGTCCGGAACCCAAAGTCGAGGATGGCACGTTCCGCCTCCGTTCCGTACCCGTTTCCCCAGTATTCGGGAATGTACCGAAATCCGGAGTATGCCATGCGGCACTGAACAGGGGGCCGGATCCCGACATCGCAGTAGCCGATAACCGCACTGTCGGCCTTGAGCTCCACAGCGAAGGCGTAGCGCATCCTAGGATCCTGTTCCTGACTCGCGATCACGCCAGCCACCCATGCCTTGGCGTCATCCTCTGTAAACGGAGCCTCGTCGAAGAACCCCATGGCGCGCGAGTCGGACGCTCTCAATATAGCCTCCCAATCCGACTCAACAAACTCGCGCAGCCGAAGACGGGCCGTTTCGATGGGCTCTGACAGAACGATTGATCTCATTATTGCTCTCGTATAACGGTCCGTGGCTCACGCGCGGCTCAGCGCGCCGGGAGGCAGCCCCTATCCACGGGAACTATGGTTCATCCGTAGGCCACGCGGGTATACCTTTCTCGGCCTGCTGCCGAGCATACAGGACTTTGAACGGGTTCTGCTGCGCATAGGGTACGTCTTCGTTGACCATGGCAGGAAGCAGGTCGTGCCACCACTTATCATAGGCTTCTCGCATCCTGGCCGCAACGTCAGGGAACTCGTCGATAGCATTTGTCTTCTCACCGGGATCGGTCTCGATGTCATAGAGCTCCGTCTTGTTCACCAACCGGAACCGCTGTGAACGTACCGCGCACCGTGAATACTTGGAATCGCTGGCTTCGCCGCGAGGCCATCGGCCCACATGAACGTAAATGTATCGGTCCGACCATTCGGCCTTCGGATCCTTCAGCAGTGGCACGAGACTGCGGCCATCAAGGTTGAGCTCTTGAGGAACGGTCGCTCCACACAACTCCACGAGGGTCGGAAAGACATCGATGTGCGCTGCGAGACGGTCCACGTCGGCTCCAGCGTTGATCCGGCCCGGCCACCGGAAGAATGCCGGGACACGAGTCCCTCCTTCGTACGGCGTGCCCTTGCTTCCCCTCATCCCGGCATTGTAGAGGTTCACCAAAGGATGTCCGTTGTCGGTCATGAAGATGACGAGCGTTTTCTCCGTTAGTTCCCATTCATCGAGTTTCCGTACGAGCCGTCCCACGTTGTCGTCGATGTTGGTTATCATCCCGTAGTATGCCGCAGACTTCTCGTCCAATCCAGCATCGAGGTACGGTTTAAGATATTTCTCGGGGCAAACGTACGGACTGTGCGGCGCATTTGTCGCAATGTACGCGAAGAAGCGGCGATTCTTGTTCTGCTTGATCCATCTCAGCGCCTGGGTAAAGAATACGTCGGTACAATATCCTTTTGTCTTGACGAACAGCGTGTTATGGCGGATCACGGGATCAAAATACTTATTATCCGGCACGTCACCGCAACTGCACTCGTACGTTTGGCCGATCCCGCCGGCACCGTGAATGAACACCTCATCGAACCCTCGATTATGAGGCTGATACGGTTCCTCGTCGCCAAGATGCCATTTGCCAAAGATTCCTGTCCTATACCTGGCTTGGGAAAGCACCTGGGCGATCGTTACCGCATCGAGGCTCAGACGTTCCCGTTCGAGGATTGTATGGGTTACGCCCGAACGGAACTCGTGGCGACCAGTCATCAGGCTAGCGCGTGTCGGCGAGCATGTCGGACTGACATGGAATGCCGTGAATCGAGTACTCTCACTGTACAGCCGGTCGAGATTCGGTGTCCTGATGATCTTGTTTCCATGACACCCCAGCTCGCCGTACCCCTGGTCATCGGTGATGATCAGAATCACGTTCGGTCGTTCTTCAAGGACTTCTGAAACGACACCTCGCCCCACCAACAATACCGATCCGGTCACTCCTATCGTTTCCAGGAACTCCCGCCGTTTCATTACGTCTCCTTCCAGATCGCGGCAGGCCAACTCAGTTGCGGCACATTGAGGAGCTATTCCTCGTTACGTTGACCCGTCGCTTCGCCAAGTGCAATCAATATATATTGTGCAACCTGTTGTGCCAGCTCTTTGGAACCTTCGTCGGTAAAATGGACGTTGTTCGGTTTCTGCAACTCTTTGAGACGAGGCAGCGCGAATGAGTACAGATCGTTTACCATAACCCCGTCCTTCTTCATTATCTTCAGCGCCGCAGCATTGTATATTTTGGCTTGTTCGGGTTCGCGGAGAGGACCCGCCGGGTTGTCGGGAACCGGCGTAGTTGTCGCGAATATCAGTTTGGCGCCCGTTTCCTTGAGTCGAAGCACTATGGCTTCCATATTCTTTGCATACTGATCGACCGGGACCTGTAAGTGACCGGTCTCCTTGGAAGTCGCGTTCTCGTCTTTGTCATCGACGTATTTCAAGTCATGCAGGCCGTGGTTGAAGTGGATCACATCCCATGCGGTATCGCCTAACCACGCGTCGAGATTGGCGAGACCTCTGCTCGAAGGCCCTGCGTTTCCCGGGTTATGAATAACAACAGCCTTACCCTTGAGGATGTTCTGAAGCGGCTCCGTGTAACCGATGGATATCGAGTCGCCGATGATCAATACCTTCGGCAGCGCGGGTTCGGCATCGCCCTGAGCATACGACGCGATCCCTGCGAACATCGCGCACGCAACGGCTATCGGCAGAGTTCTCCTGTTCAATTTTCACTCCTCCTTCGCATTCTCTCGGCCGACGGCGCAGCTGACGGGATAACGGAATCCCGCGCATCAACGCTCACGGCCGATACGCGTCCAACGCCTATCTCCTGTCGTTAACGCACCATGCGCTGCTTTCGCACACATTCCGTGAAAGCCTTAGGAATTGTTTCCGTCCCCTCCGGCAAACGAAAAATCGGCCCTTGTCCACTACTTCACCCTATTTGACCTATTCTGCTTCAGGACCTACTGGCTTAACCGCTCCAATCTCCAGGAATGCTTCGAGCAAGTTTGCAGCTCCTCCGTGCTCAACAATGCGGTCATTAACCACCCTATCAATATTGACCCCAGTGATCTCGACAGTTTTCCCTGTGGGCTTCATTCGGAGCCATTCACCTCTATGAGTACCTCGTGCAGTGATTCGAGTGACTACCCAATCACCTTCTGCAATTTGCTGCTCGATCGTCACATGCAAATCAGGATAGGTCCGGCGGACACCAAGCACATGCTCCTTTGCTCCTTCAATACCGATGGCATGTTTGGTATTGTTACGGACCTCGACATAGTCGCGTGAGATGAAGTCTGCTATTGCGTCGACATTCCCGGTGTTGACGACTTCTTCAATGTAACGGCGAACGAGCAGTTTCTTTTCTTGAGAAGACATAAAAGAAACCTCTTAACAGTGTCTGCCTAACCTCCCGCGCATCAGGGGCCCGCCGTATGCGCTGCATGCGCTGGTTACCGGGTGTCCGGTTGTCCAGCAGCGGTTGTCACTGCTGGAAGGAAGTCAAACCCAGCTTCCGTGATTTCCCGATAGAAGTCTGCATTGCCCAGAACAGCAATGGCAACCTCGGTCTCCCTATCCATTCCCACGAAGGAAGCGTACCCTCCCGTACCGCCATTGTGCCACCAGAACTCGTGGTCGCCATCCTTCTTACAGTGCCAGCCGAGTCCAACCCAATTGTTTTCGTCTTCTTGAAACCTCTTTGTCAATGCAGATCTGATAGGAGCTTCGAGCTTCGTTTGCTCTGGGTACATATGCGCGTGGAGAAAAGTCAAGAGATCGTTCACGTTCGACCTGAGGCCGCCCGCACCTACGAGAGCCTCACAATCCCATTCGACCGTAGGCCGGCCGGTTTTGAGATACGGTGGGGCCATCATACCACGAACGCCTGGAGGAACCGTGACGAAGGTATTGGGCGTGTTGAGCGGGGTGCAAACGGATTCACGGATCAGTGACTCGTACGCGGCACCGGCAGCGTTGGCTAAGAGCTGACCCAGTAGTCCGGCGCCGAAATTAGAGTACTCGTAGCGTGCGCCGGGTTCGGACCGCAGTCTGGTCCCGCGAACGGCCGCGTACAGCTTTTCGGTATCATATCCCGCATACGGATTGTTGGATCGAGTGAGGCCGAACACCACGCCCCTCCATCTCGACATGTTTTTCGGGACCCGAGGCAGCCCGGATGTATGCGTCGCTAGGTGGACGAGCTGTATCTCGCTTGAGTCCATTGCAGGCGGGTGAACGTCCTCCGGAAGGTACTTCGTGATCGGATCTGATAACTCTACTTGACCGTTGTCGGCCAGGACAGAAAGCGCAAGACAGGTGAATACTTTCGTGACCGACCCGATTTCGAATATGGTGTTCCCGTCAAACTCTGGATTGCCGTACCTATGGACTTCCTTTTCCCCTCGCCATAGTGTCCCGACAACGATCCCGATAGGAGTGTCCTTACGGATCAGGGGCTGGAAACACATGCGTCCCGGTTCCTCCAGCGACATTCCAGGAGACGCCAGGATGGCTTGCGCAAGCTCAGCCTTATCTCGTGTGCCATAGGTCGTGGGAGGGAACAGTGATGGCCATGACCGGAGCATTAGAAATAGGACTATGACCTGTAGAACAAACACTATATATCCCACAGCTAGTCCTGCACATGCCAACCCTCGGCCGGCGAGCGAACCTGCTGCCTTCTTGATTTTCGAGCGCGCGACGTGTCCACAGATGATTGCGGGAATTGTGGCGAACATCCCTAAGATGGGAGCAAGGATTGCGAGGACAAAGCTCCACACGGCCCAACGGCTCATCCTTCTCTTCGCCGGATTTTCGATCAGCGATGACTCTTCTTTGCGCATTGCTCCTCTCCACTCGGTTTTGCACTAACCCGCTGGCGCATCAGCGGCTCAGGTTACTCCCAGTCCAAGAGAAGTCCGGAGTTCGGGTATTCTTGGTTTGCAATGGATGATAGTTCCCTGAATAGCCCCTTCAAGTTTCTCATACACTGATTCAGATCGGCGTTCTCGCCCGTGTGCATGATTACGGATGTCAATCGCTCACTCGCATTATCGGGCATCAGCTCGAATGAGTCCAGTATCCCGATTACCCCTTTCTCGTCCGAGAACCACCGTCTGTTGAGTGCAAAGCTGCACGTGATGAAATCCTCGATGACGTCACGTGCGTGCCTGAAAAAAGAAAAGTGATCGGCGCGAAGTGCCGCCCTGTCGAACCATCCGAGCACGTACATGTGGAAATGAGCGTTCGTGAGATGCTTTCTGATCCTGTAGATGGCTCTTTCTCCTGAGTAGAGTGGTACCTCCGCTTTCAGAGCATCTATGACGTTGTCCGGATCAAACAGGGGTTTTGTTCGCAACAAACCGCCTGGAAGGAATTCGCCGCAGTCGAAATCGCGATCCAACGCAGCAAGATATGATCTCACAAACGGCACACTCATCCAGATGATCTCGCATCGGACACCGTCAATCGTAAGGCCGTCATCTATACAAACTTGATGGTCCACATCGAAGTACGGGAAATCGGCGATGCCGTGACTTTCGTATTGTTGCTTCCGGCGTTGAGCGCTGGGGATGTCTCCTCTGGCAAGCACGACGAAATCGAAATCGGAGTATAGATCAGCATCGTTTCTTGCACGGGAACCGGACAGCCCTATGGCCACAACTTCGCCAAAGTCGCTGAAAAGCTCGACCGCTCTATTGATAATCGCAGTGTCGCTCGGCTTCCTCATATGGCATGCGGCTCCAACAGTTTGCGCATCAGCGGCCCGCCGAGGCGGATCTGCTTTATGCGCTGGTCAGGGATCATCGCCGCTATTTGGTTGGCCCGAGCCGGAGGGGGTCTCGACGACCGTACCGTCCTCCATGACCAACTCAAGCTTACCGTTCTGCCACCGATAAACTGTCGAGTCCTCGCCCATTATCCACACCGGAGTTCCGTTGGCGATGTCCGGCACGAAAGGACCGAGCCGCTCCAAGCCCGGATCAAGGTCAACAAATTCCCGCCTATGATGACGTGCGTTCGTGATCACCCGGCCGTCAGCATACGTCTGAATATGAACATACTTCATCTCGACGGGTACCCAGACGTTTCCAATCATCTTAAACTGAACATCGTCCAAGGCGACCTCGATCTTAGTGCAATGCCGTGGCCGAATGCCGCGATACCCTGCTTCCACATTTTCGTTCTTACCCAGAGGGACTCCCTCCCAAACGATGTCCTCAGCATCCCGGATGACCAAGGCTCTCACGATGTTGTAGCCATATTCGGGGTCGAACCGGACCTCATACTCTCCACGTATTGTATCGCCTTCCACGACATAACATGAGTGGCCGCCCACTGTTCCTTCACGGACCGTCAAGTCCTCGGCCTTGGCAAGCGTCTGGTCAACAGAGTCGTGGTCCCCAAAGAAAACACCGAAATAGGGCTGTTGATGGTCGGTAACTGGCATCTTTGGTTTTTTCGAATTGCGGGTTATGTATGCTTCTCCTTCGCCCGAATAAACCTTGTAGAAATAGTAGTCTTTTCCGTCCCACAGGAAGCTCACTCGCTGGGCCGTCGACCGGTCCAGCTCAACTTCTCGTAAACCAGGGACATGCTCGTCATCACCTATTTCTTTCCGCCACCGATACGAGAGCAAACTAATGCGGTTCCCATCAGTTACATACTCGCTCAGTTCTCGGTAAACTCTTCGACCTTCCCGGAAGCTGTCAGTACCGATGGTCATCTCCACGGTCTTCGTGTGGTAGATCGGATAGGCTTGCCTGGCGGCACGGAAGCGTTGAAGTATCTCCTGAGGCTCCGGACATGATTTACCGGCCGTCCCCGTGAAGGTCACGCATGATGAAAAAGCCAGGAGCTCGCACAACAAGGTTACCCACCGCATGTCGTCGTCCTCACTACTGTGTCAGTCGTCGCGAGCAGAATTGATGGCGCTATAGATTCCTGCATCTGGTGCCGCTTTGATGCGTCATGAACCTGTTCCTATCCAACTTACTGCTCAAGTTGGGCTGCGTAAGGCCGCACTTCAAGTGCCAAACGTCGTCGACCCACCATTTCGCGCATCAGCGGCCAATGGTCCTGTGTATGCGCTGCTTCGAGTTATTCCCAGTCCAAAGAAGGTGCCTGTCCCCTATCTTCTATTTTTGTTTTCTAACCGCCTCGTTTATAACTCGAATGCGGGGTTCTTCTTCATCTCCTGGGCACCGACGTGCTTACGCCAGGACCGCAGTCTGCCTGACAATTTCGATGCCAGGTCGGGCATGGAAGCCGCCAGATTGTTCTGCTCACCCGGGTCGAGCTCCAGGTCGTAGAGCTCCAGTGCCCCGGGTTCACCGTACGCGGATTTCTCGTACCATTCGATCAACTTGTAACGTCCCTCACGGATTGCGCCTTGAGGACCCAGTCCCAGGCTATGATAGTGAGGGAAATGCCAGTAGACCGCATCGCGATCGAGCGTAGATTGGGGGTTTTTCAACAGCGAAACCAGGCTGATTCCATCGATATCTTCCACGTCTCGAACCGCTCCGGCGATCTCGTTCAGCGTTGGGAAGAAATCAACGCTACTTACAACCTCGTTGCACAGGCTTCCGGGCTCAACGACCTCCGGCCACCGGATAATGAGCGGCATGCGGATTCCTCCTTCATAGAGATCAGCCTTCGAGCCCCGGAACGGGCGACCGGTTTTCGTGCCCTTTTGTCCGTTGTCGGAAAAGAAAACGACGAGCGTCTTCCTTTCAAGGTTCAGCTCATCAATCGTGCTGAGAACCGCGCCGACGCTCTTGTCCAGCGTTTCGAGCATGGCCGCCTGCGTGGGATTGTTCCGTCCACCGACCGCAGCCCCGACGACCTTCTTCTGATACTTCCTTATGAGAGTCTCTCTCTCGATCTCGGGAGCGTGTATGGTGTTGTGAGCGATGTAACAGAAGAAAGGCTTGTGCTTGTTCTTTGCGATGAACGCGGTTGCCCTCTCGGTAATCTCCCGAACGTGATGCCAATCGTTCTCGTACTTACTTTTCGGCCCCGCTCCGGGCTTATGGGTGGTCAACACGTCGTCGAATCCCTGCGAGCCCGGGTCTCCCGGCCTACCCGGCCGATAGTTCTTGTCGACATTCAGATGCCATTTGCCGAAGTGCCCGGTCGCATACCCGGCGTCTCTCAACGACTCGGCAATCGTGAGCTCTTCCAGAGGAAGCTGTTTTGTCCAATCCGGCGTCACCAGCTTCCTGTCGTCCGGAGCCTGTCCCGGAATGTAATCCGTCAGATGGAGACGTGCAGGATACTTGCCGGTCATAATGCTCGCTCGAGTCGGAGAACACACCGGACATGCGGCGTAAGCGTTGGTGAACCTCATACCCTGTCGGGCGAGCAGATCAATAGTGGGCGTTTCATAGAAGTTGCTGCCGTAACACCCCAACTGGTGCCAGCCGAGATCGTCCACAAGAATGAACACGATATTCGGTTTGTCGGCCTGTTCTGCCGCGGCTCTATAAGAAGAGGAGAGCTCGACGATCCCTGCAATTCCGCCACCAACCGTCTTCAGAAATCCTCGCCGATCCATCAGTGTCCCTTCCATTTGTAAATTGCGCCATAATGGCAAGCACTACGAGCGCCCGCGGCCCGCCGCGGCAGCGGCGATAAGTTTACAGTGCTGTGGGCGGCCATTCATTTTCTGTTGCCTTGAAGAGCTTCAAGGCGACCGCCTCAATCAGCGGGCCATAAACCATCTTCACAACAACACTTCCCCCATCGTCAGCGGATGTCCCTCCCATCATTGTCGTCTGCTTCCGCGATACGCATTTCTTGTGTGCGCTTGCCTCAGGGGCGCAAGACCGATTTCGCCGTGTCCCGGTTCAGTTCCTCCAGCCGAATTCGCCGCGACGAATTAGAGCCCGCGAATCAGCGCCTTACCCTACACATACTAATCTACAGAAATCCGCGCGATTACGCAACGGTCGGCTCACGGACAGTGTAGCTATCTGCTGGTCCTGTCCGAGACGCTGAATCTATTGCCTTGCTCCGTTGCTCGCTTCACGCACCACGTGCGCAAGATCCGCGGCTTGCGCCATAGGCGCTGACGTGGTATACTGCGCGACGCAATGGGGCTTAGGTGGGAGAAAAAGCAATGAGCGAATTGCTCCCTGTCATTTACCAGTATGGTGTCGGCGGGATCGTGTTTCTCACCGGGCTGGTGCTGATAACGAAATCGCGCATGCTCGATCTCGGCACCGCACGCGGCAAACGATGGCTTGCCGTGCTTCTTGGCGGATTCGTCTTCTACCTGTGTTTGCACGTGTTTTTCCAGTTCATTGCCCCGAATATATAGGCTGGTGTAACGGCTCTCCAGTAGGGAGAATGATTTCGTGCAGGAGACTACCTCAGTAGCCGGCGTTGATTACGTCGTAATTGTTGTCTACTTCTTCCTGATCCTCGGATTCGGCACCATATTCGGTGTCCGCACGAAGACCACGAAAGACTTTTTCCTCGCCGGTCAACGGTTCCCCTGGTGGCTGATCGCCATGTCGTGTGTGGCGACCACCGTCGGCTCGTATTCTTTCATCAAGTACTCGGAGGTCGCGTACAAGTACGGTTTTTCTTCAACGCAAACCTATCTCAACGACTGGTTCATCATGCCGATCTTCATGTTCGGGTGGCTGCCGATCATATATTGCTCCGGTGTGACGTCGATACCCGAATACTTCGCGCGCCGGTTCGATACGAAGACGCGGATAGTTGCGACCTGGGTGCTTATCATCTATCTCGTCGGATATATCGGCATAAACTTCTACACGCTGGGCATAGCGATGCATGCGCTCGCACCGAAGCTCGGCGAATTCTGGTGGGCCGCGGTGATAGGAGTGATCTGCGCTGTGTATGTCACAGCCGGCGGCCAGATATCGGTGATTATGACGGATCTCGTGCAGGGGTTTCTGCTGTTGCTGGCGGGACTCCTCCTGTTCGGACTAGGGCTACATTTCGTCGGAGGCTTTTCCACATTCTGGCACGCGATCGACCCTCCGATGAGGCACGCATTCTCAGACTTCAACCGTCCATCGGACTTCAGCTTCGTGGGCATATTCTGGCAGGACGGTATGGCCAACACCACCATGCTGTACTTGATCAATCAGGGCATGATCCTGAGGTTTCTCTCCGCAAGGAACCCCAACGAGGGGCGTAAAGCCATGACGGTGGTGGTGCTGGTGCTCATGCCGGTAGCCGCCATCGTCGTTTCAGGCGCGGGCTGGCTCGGTCGCGCCATGGTAAATCTCGACTTTCTATCTTCCGAGACCAGTGCGAAAAACGTGTTTGTGGCGGTGGCCTCGCTGTTGTGCGGACCGGGCCTTTTCGGGTTCGTCATAGCAGCGTTGACCGCCGCGCTGATGTCCACGGCCGATACACTGATAAACGCTGTCTCTTCAATCGTCGTGACCGATATCTGGAGACCCTACATCGTTCGGGAGAAGCCAGACCACTACTACCTCAAAGTGGGACGATGGGGAGCTGTCGTGGCAAGCCTCGTGGCGATACTCCTGGTATTGGTGTACAAACGGTTCGGTTCGGTCTACCAGGCGCATGCTTACTTCACCGGAGCGATCACCCCGCCGCTCGTCGTTGCCGCAGTGTTGGGTGGGTTCTGGCCCCGGTATACACCCACAGCGGCATTCTGGACGATCCTTGGGGGTTCTATCGCTATCGCTGTGTCGATAGCGCTACCGGAACTTGTTGCGCCGTTCAGCCACGGTGTCGGTCCGGAAGGGTACAAGTTCATGCGGGCGTTGTACGGTCTCGCGGTGTGCGGCGTTATTGGCGTGATGGTCACGCTCTTCACTGAACCCAAGTCGAGGGAATCGATCCGAGGCCTTGTATGCTTGCCCGGCGCTGGAGCGAAGTGAGCCGCCAGTACCATTCCTCTTGCTGCAGTATAACACGCTGGCAATAGAGGCCCCCCTCTAATCGTGCAGACCTCGCGATCTCAGCACAGCCATGACGATGTCGAGATGGTCCGATTGGAGGTAGTCTGCACCGGCTTCGACCGCGCTGATTATCCCGAACTCAGTATCATTCGGACCCATGGTGTTGACAAACGCCTCCTTGCCCGCCAGGTGCACATCGCGTACCAGTGTCTCGCTGAATTGTGGCCAATCCATATTGACGATCGGGGGATCGAATTCCTGAACGAGATGAGGCAGCCCGATCCGACCGTCCGGCACCGTGGGCCGTGCCAGAAACCGGTGATCTATCTTGAGAGTATCGCGAAGTAAGTTCCAGTTACCGCAGTATAACGTGATGTGCTCGACGGGGCACTCTTGCTTGAGAAGGTCAACCAGCTTTCGCGGATCTCCCGCTTTGAAGTCGATGTCGGGCACGGCGCGGTCTCGAATCGCCACGAGCGCCTCCCGCAGCGTTGGAACGCGCTCACCTTCGAATTCGGAGCCGAACCACGAGCCGGCATCCAATCGCTTGATCTCTGCGAGCGTCATGGCAACAACTCTGCCTGTGCCGTTCGTCGTGCGGTTTACCGTGCTGTCGTGCATTAATACCAGATGACCGTCTCTGGTTTCTCTGACGTCCATCTCGAGCAGATCGGCTCCCAACTCGATCGCTTTGCGGAAAGCAGTCAAGGTGTTTTCCGGAGCAAACTTGACGGTGCCGCGATGGCCGACGACAATGATACCGGGCCACTTGTAAAAGCTTTCGCCGTTGCGTTCGATGGACAAAACTCTAGCAACCTGAGCGTCCACAACCGCCTTATACATTTCACCGTCCCGCTCTCCTTCGACAACGTACGCGGGTGTGTCGTCGATCTCAGAAGCGATCACGTCGATCGTTGTCAGTCCGCGCACGCGACGTTCCACAAGATGCACTGCTTCGACCGGCCGTATGTCACCGGCGAACGTGTGGTGCTGCTCCGCACCACACGGCTCGAATATGCACGCAAGCACCGCCATACACAAGAGCAACCGTCCCGCTCGGAACATCTCTCGCAGCTCCTCTCTGTTCTATCCCGCCAGTCGACACCACCCGAAGAATTGTGTAGTGAGTCTACAACGTCGAACTACGCACGCCACGGTCGGTGTGCGTTGGGTTTCAGGCGCGCTCACTCGTTCAGTTTATCGTTGAAGTTACTCTTAACGCTGTCGGGAGGTATGCCCTCTTCGTTCCAGCCGCGCTTCTTGTAGTATAGCTGAAGCAACTCGGCATACTTCTCTCGGTCGGCAACTTTGCCAGCTTGCGGACCGGTGGCGATGGGCGTATCAAAGCAGCGTGGCGGTGGATAGTCGTCCTTGCTTGTCAGGCCTCGCGCCACGTTAATCAGCCTGGTCAGATTGTACAGGTCGTCAGAGCGGCGGAACATCTCCTCGATGGAGAACGACACACCCGTCACCGCCCTGTAAAACTCCGGGTAATGGAGTTCGCTGAAGCCCAGCTCGATCCACGGGAGTCGACACACCCCGAGCATATCGAACAACGGCCGCGCCTGCTGATGGTAAATGACAATGTCAACGCGCTCCTCCGCTCCCCAGTCAGCGCCCAGCTCGAGCTCTTTTCCGACCGTCCACGCTCGCGCGTGATGCGCACCGATGTCAGACGTACCGTATGCCAACGCCATCGATATGGTAGCTCTCCCGTCGTATGCGGACTGTTCAAGACCTTTTACGTGGGAGATTATCGGTTCAAGGACGGGCCACCTCTCGAGGACCCGCTTCGTTCCCTGCGCTAGAATAGCCCCCACACCTTCTCGACGGGCTATCTTCTCCACGAGGGTGAGAATCGATCTCTCGTCACCCCACTGGAGAGCCATCCCGTCCACATCGTCGCGCGTCAGCAGACCGCTCTCGTACCCCTCAATGAGCACCCCGATAAGGTTTCCTGCAGAGATGGTGTCGATTCCCAGGTCGTCGCACACCGCGTTCGCCTTCAATATGAACGAGAGATTATCGACGCCGAGGTTCGACCCGAACATACAGGCTGTCTCATACTCCGGCCCCTCCACGACCGTACCGGCGTACTCGCCCTCTTTGACAAGGTTTATATTCCCGCAGGCCATCGGACAGCCGAAACACGCCGTATCGCCTATCTTGTATCGCTCCTCCATCACGTAGCCGTTTATGTTGTCGGCTCGGTCGAAGTATCCGTCCCTGAAATTGTATGTGGGAAGCACGCCGGCATGGTTTAAATAGTCCACCACCGACATCAACCCCTGACGTTGCCAGAACTCGAAATACGGATTTTTCTTCAGACCCTCGAACGCCGACGTGCTCAGCTTCCTGAGCAGGTCAACATCATAGACCGGCAGATCGCGTGCACCTCTGACGGCGATAGCCTTAAGGTTTTTCGAACCGAAAACAGCGCCCATGCCGGTTCGCCCGGCGTTCCTGCCCCAATCCGCGGTGATGCATGCGAACGTCACGAGATTCTCGCCGGCGGGCCCGATACCGGCTACCTTGACCATCTCGTCGCCGATCTCGCGCCTGATCATGCCTTCCGTCTCGAGATATCCTTTGCCTTTCAGACCCTCGTTGGCAACAACTTCCACCTGCCCGTTGTCAATCCAAATGTAGGAGAGTCGTTCAGCACGACCCCTGATCACCAGAGCATCGTATCCGGCCTGGCGCAGTTCGACGCCGAACATCCCGCCGACGTTGCTGTCGGCATATACACCGGTGGCAGGCGAGATCGACACCAGCGAGGTCTTACCCGATGCCGGTAGAAATACACCGGTAAGTGGGCCTGGGGCTACCGCAACGATGTTGTCGGGACCAAGAGGATCGAGCCCGGGATGCAGGTTGTCCCACACCAGTTTCGCCCCGAAACCTCGTCCGCCGATGTATTTCAGGATAAACCGGTCGCTCAGCTCCAGAGTTTGTGCGGTTCCGGAGGTGAGGTCAATCTCCAGTATCTTCTTGAAGTAGCCCCCGCTGATCTTCACGTTTGAGTCTTTCGATATCCGCATATTTGAGTATCTTTTTCTCGCCTTTTTCCACGTACTCGATCTCTTTCATGTGCGTATACTTGAGCAAGCTCGTAACTCTATGTTCTTCTCCTATCAAATGTTCAGGAACAAATAGCAAGGCGCGTTTCGGACAGATCTTCACGCACTCCGGGTCGCCGCCGCACAGATCGCACTTGAACGGTGTATCAATATCCGCGTGAGTAAACATCGCGCCGAACGGGCAGGAGATAACGCACTGATTACAGGATACGCATGCCTCTTCGTCGATTTCCACGATACCGTTCCTGACCTGTATGGCGTCAGTTGGACAGTTCTCGGCGCATTTCGGCTCACGACACTGGTGGCAGATTATCGGCATTCTGATCACGGGATGAGGGTAGGCCATCATCACGCGCAAACACCCCTTCTTGGGGTTGTTTACACCGAACCGCACAAGCGCGCAAGCTAACTCGCACAACCTGCAGCCGGAGCACCTCTCAGGCACCACGGTCAGTCTCTTTGTGATCACGCCATGCCCGGTTCGCCGCGAGTGTTCGGCATTTGGTTTCTCGTTTCCGTTCGTCTCCATGTTTATCTCCGCACGTCTGGTTGCATCCCCAGCCGCGCCTCGTCGTTGAACGTATATTGTAGCATAACGCATTTCCATGTGACAACTACCGGGGTCGGCGAGAGACGCTGGGGGGCCACGAACGACAGAAGTGAGGCTACGGTTCTTCTGACGTATCTGGCATACCGTATGAACCGACCCTGACTTCGCGGGTCTTAGTCAGGCTTTTGACCGCCGGCACCAACCACTGCAACTCCGCGGGGGTAACGGGCTCGTTGACGAGCTCGCTCTCGTTTGGTATCATGCGATCCGCTTGTGCTGGGAGGCGATCTTGTGGCGAACGAGACGATGGGATTACTAGGCACCGCGTTTGGCACGGTTTTGGGTCTTTTGGCGCTTGTGATCCTGGTCGCGGCCTTCTTCATCTGGATCGGCGCCAAGATGGCGCTCATACGGAAATCGAGTTTTGCCCGAGCCATTCTTGCCGCCGTTGCCTGTGGAACGGCTTCCTTTATTCTTTCGGGTATGTTGTTGATGTTTCCCGTTGTGGGGCCTATCCTGGGACAAGTCATCGGAATTATGTTATCACTGTTCATCATAAAGGTGGTTTTCGATACGAGCCTTGGAAAAGCGTTTCTGGCGTGGATATTCCATGTTTTCGCAGTGATCATCGCCTATGTGGTTTGTCTGCTCACGTTCGGTGGTGCACTTCTTGTCCTGTTCGAGTGAGAAGCATCGACGATTACCGCTGCGAAAACCGATTGACGCATTCGATCCGAACGTGCTATTATACCGCCCGTTCGGGATGAGGGGATCGAGTGGCAACCAGCGGAACCATTGTGAGGAGCTATCGTGAAAGAAGCTACGCGCGAGGCGTTGCAAGGGCTTGCCGGGATTGATGTTGCAATCATCTTGATGTACATGGCCGGGGTGTTGGTTCTCGGGACGTTTTTCCGCAAATACGTGAAATCGGCCGGGGACTTTTTTCAGGCGAGCCGGGCGTTACCATTCTGGGCGATCGGCATGTCGATCGTAGTCAGCGATATCGGCGCGATGGACTTCGTGGCGGTGGCAGGCAGCGCTTACACCGACGGCATAGCTGTCGCCAACTTCGATTGGATCGGCTCGATGCCGGCTATGGTGTTCGCAGCATTCATTTTCATCCCTTACTACTGGCGCTCCGGTGTCTACACCATCCCGGAGTTTCTGGGAAGACGGTACAATGTGGGTGTGCAGGTTATCCACGCGACCATCTGGGGCATCTTCTTGCTTACCATGCTCTCGCTCATGTTATGGGTGACAGGCGACCAGCTTATGAACACGATTCTGGGATGGAACCCGATGGTGGTGGTGTGGGCCATGGTCTTCATAACCGGTGTTTATACGTTTTCCGGCGGTCTCTCGTCGGTCGTCATGGTGGACGTCGTCCAGCTGATTATCATGTTCGTCGGTGGCATCGCTCTGCTGGTTCTCAGCATGTGGGAAGTCGGCGGTTTGGCTGACCTGAGGCACAAGGTCGTCGAAGACACCCAGCCGCGAATGGTGATCGCTTTCAACACCAACCGCGACATCAGCGGGGATGCCGTGCAGAGCGCCATCGCGGATGCAGGGTTCAATGTTGTCGGCGTGGACCCGGTAGTGTCCGTCAAACAGGAGGAAGGTGTCCGGCGGTTTTTCGTGCGGTTGGAATCGCTTGAGATTCCCGAAACGGCGGACGCTGACATCGTGGCAGTGCGGTCGAAGGCGAAGGATCTGGTGACGACGGGACTTGCTTCTCTGTGCGGGGAGGGCGAAGAGGCGAGCGTCGAGCAGCTCCGGACGTATGAGAGCCATTTCACCATCCTCTTGCCTCACGATACCGACAAACCGTATCCGTGGACAGGCATCGTGTTTGGGCTCGGAATCGTGCTGGCTATCGCATACATGAGCGGCAATCAGGCGGTAGTCCAGCGGACGCTCGGTGCTCGCTCGGAGTGGGATGCCAAAGGTGGTATGCTCTTTGGCGGGTTCCTCAAATCGTTCATACCTCTTATGGTTGCTGTACCGGGGCTGTGCGCCGTTGTGTTGCTACCGAATCTTGCCGAGGGTGACCGGGCAGTACCTGCCATGATAGGACTGCTGCTACCGCCGGGGTTGAAGGGGCTGATGTTTGTGGCGCTGCTTGCGGCTCTGATGTCGAGCGTCGACTCAACGCTGAACTCGTCGTCCACGATCTGGACGACGGACATCTACGGGCGCTTTTACCAGCTTGTGACGGGACGCACGCTTGACGAGCGCCGCGCGCTGATTGTGGGCCGCATATTCACCGTTGTGTTCATCATCCTTGCCGGTCTCCTCGCCCGCCGGGTCGGAACAACGAAGACGATATACGTCTTTATCCAGACAGCGCTATCGATGTTCCAAGGCCCCACGTTGGCTATCCTGCTTCTCGGCATCATATGGCCTCGAGCTACGCGCTGGGGTGGTCTCGCGGGACTCGTGTTAGGAGTGGTCTTCACCACCGTGCTGAGCAATATCAAAGGACTGTTCCCCTCCGATGATCCGTTCCTTTTTGTAGCATGGTGGTCGTTCGTGTTCTCATGTATCGTGACAGTGATAGTCAGTCTGTTGACTAAGCCCGAACCGAAAGAGAAAATCCGGGGACTGGTCTGGGGGCAGGTTATGAAAGACGTTGAGATCCAGAGCGTCCTGCACGAAAGGACCAAGTGATGGAAGTAACGGGATTGGCTGGCAGAATGTCCGAGGCGATAAACAACATTTTCGGTCCGCCACTCATGCGGGTTTTCCAGCCGATGAACGCCTTTCTGGCAGGTACATATATGCCGTGGGCGAGGGTTGTGGCCGTCGGCTTTTTCGTTGGCACAATGGTCTGGGTATTTGCTGGGCTGAAGCGCGCGTACGTCAACCTGGAGGCGCCGAGCAAACACATCTGGCACGACCTCCGATTTTGGACCGTCGTGTCGATGTTGCCGCACGTGATTGTGTATCTTTACTTTTGAGGGGGCACGAACAGCGGGTCATGAGGAGAGAATAGACCGTGACCGATAACACGGAGCAAGACAACACCACCTCACACGTTCATTATACGAAACGCGATGCTGAAACGCAGACCGCTATCGGACTGTTTGTCACGTATATTTCCCTGCCCGTGATAGCCGGCACGTTCTGGGCGCAGACTCTCCATGCGAAGGTGGTTGAGATGATCGCCGGCCTCGTGCTCCTGAGCATCGGTATAGCTATCATTGTGTGGGGCCGGAAGACCGCCAGGAAAGCGTCGGAGTGACCCGGACGGCCAAGCAATGAAATACCTTCAGCCACGGGTAACCGAGGCCGCGGCCGTTCGCTTTTTCGAACGACGCCGTTTCGGTAATTTGTGGGGACTACTCAGGCGACCGCGCTCCACAACAAGGAATTCGACCTCTTCCGACCGCCGTATTCCGTATGCCGAGCTAGTCTGGCTTCCGTACTATATTATTCGGATCAAGTTGCGCTCGGCCCGTAGCGAAAGCGAAATCGCCGTTTCGGTCGAAGGTTACTCGGGTTCGTTCGCGATGTTTCGGACGCAGACCGATATCGTTGATGGAGAACCCAAAGGGGAAACGTTTCGTCCCGGATTGGACGAAAACGAGGCGACACGCATTGCGCGTAAAGGGCTGCTCGCGGTTATTATGCGGCAACGAAGCGGCCGTAAGAAACCCCTGCCGGGGAATGTGGTGAACGTCGAGTTGTTACACTACCCGTTCTGGATATATTATTACGAGCGGCGCAGAGAACGTCTGGACATCCGCGTTCTCGATGCCGTGACCGGTTCGAAACCCGGACCAAGCATCCGGGCCTCGCTTCTCAATGCGTTCGCGTCCGCGGAACACGACACCCAACGCTAGATGTGCCGCGCCAGACTAGATGAGCTCTTTCGCCTTATCGACTGCCGACGCGGCGTCCGGCGCGTAACCGTCTGCACCGATTTCGTCGGCGAAACTCTGCGTGATCGGAGCCCCGCCGATCATCGTCTTGACTTTATCCGCCGTACCCGCATTTTTCACCGCTTCTACGACATCTTTCATACCAACCATAGTCGTCGTGAGAAGCGCGGAAAGGCCGACAATCTTTGCCTTATTCTCCTGGGCTGCTGCAACAAACTTTTCGGGCGGTACGTCCACACCCAAGTCAACCACTTTGAACCCGCCGCCTTTCAACATCATACCGACGAGGTTTTTGCCAATGTCGTGAAGGTCTCCTTTGACCGTACCGATGACGATCGTGCCAGCCGGTTCGACTCCTGCTTCCGCGAGTTGAGGTTCCAGCAGTTCCATTGCCTGGTTCATAGCACGTGCGGCTATGAGCACCTCGGGAACGTAGAAGATATTCTTCTTGAACCTGTCGCCCACTTCGCTCATCCCAGCGATCAACCCATCGCCCAGGATCTGCTGCACGTTTGTACCACCGTCTATGGCCTGCTGTGTCAACTCCTTGGCTCGTGGCGCGTTGCCGGATATCACGGCCTCCGCCAGTTCTTTTAGGTCAGCCATGCTGTTCCTCCTTGCTTCGGGTCACACGGCGGTCGAGAATGCCCCGTGACTCTCACCCCACATGAACTTGAATATATTTCCCGGATTATACCACGATATCCCCAACAGAGCAAGACTTTTCTTGGCGCAACCTCGACGCCATGCATGCTGGACTGACCGGACCGCTCAGCCGCAACCGCTGATAGCGTCACATTTGTTCGGGAGCCGATATGCCGAGCATCGCGAGCCCGTTCGATATCACCTGCCGCACCGCATCCACGAGCGCCAGCCGCGCAAGCGACAACTCTCGACGGCCGCTCACTACCCGATGATGGCTATAATAGCTGTGAAATGCGCCGACAAGCGAGACCAAGTACATCGGAACACGATGAAGGTCTCTATTGATACAGCTCATCTTCACTTCTCTGGGGAACTGGTAAAGATGTTTCGCAAGCTCTCCCTCTTCCGGCACATCGAGCGGCTTCAGATCGGCATTATTCCAGGAACCCCCGGGGTATCCCCGCTCCTCCGCATGGCTCAAAATGCTGCATATTCGGGCGTGAGCATACTGCACATAGTACACCGGGTTTTCGTCCGACTGTTTCTTCGCTAGGTCGAAATCGAACACGAGGTGGCTACGTGGACCGCGCATTGTGAAAAGAAACCGTGCCACATCCCTGCCGACCTCGGTCAGAAGTTCCGCAAGGGTGAGAAACTGCGCTTGCCGCGTCGACATCTTGATCTCTTTCCCGTTGCGTATGAAACTTGCCATGGGATGGATAATGAACTCCAGGAAGTCGTCGGGGTACCCGAGCGCCTTCATGGCGGCGTTCATCCTCGGGGCGTAGCCATGATGGTCGGCTCCCATAATATTTATCGCGTGATCGTAGCCGCGCCGGCGTTTCCCTATATGGTACGCGATGTCCGGCGCAAAATAGGTTGTCGTCCCATCTTTCCTGACCACAACACGGTCTTTCTCATCCCCGTACTTGCTGCTGCGGAACCATACGGCACCGTCTTTCTCGTATACCTCGCCTTTCTCGCGCAGGATCGCTAAGGCTTCGTCAACCTTTCCGTCACGATGTAGGGACGATTCCGAAAACCAGCTATCAAACGTTATTCCGAACTCACGGAGATCGCGGTCTATCATCTTGATAATCTGTTCGGCCGCATACACACGAAAAAAATCGAGCACGTCGCCAAGATCTTTGTCCAGAAACTCATCGCCGCGTTCATCTTTCAACTGTCGGGCGATGTCGCGGATGTATTCGCCCTGATACCCCTCTTCAGGCAGCGCGAGGTTCCTGCCATGAAGCTGCTGGTACCGCGCCCATAGAGACGTTCCCAAAAGGTCCATCTGGCGGCCGGCATCGTTGAAGTAATACTCGCGGTCAACCTCATAACCGCAGTATTCCATATTCGACGCAAGCACATCGCCAATCACCGCCTGGCGCGCGTGCCCAATATGAAGCGGGCCCGTCGGGTTGGCGCTGATGAACTCAATGAGCACGCGTTTTCCCCGACCAAAATCGTCCTGTCCGTACCGCGTTCCACTCTCGAGTATGGTGTCGACCACACCGACGAAAACCTGCGGTTCGATGCGAAAGTTGATGAATCCGGGCCGTGCCGCGCGGGCATCCGCCAAGAAGCCTTTTTCGATTTCCATATGTGATACGACCGTTTCGGCAATCTCCATCGGCGACCGCCTCAATACTGAGGCGTTTTTCATTGCCAGGTTTGTCGCGTAATCGCCGTGGTCGGGGTTCGCCGGCACCTCAACTTGAATCTCGGGTGCGAAGTCAGGGGGAAACCTCTGTTCATCTCGCGCACTCCGGATCGCACGCTCGATCAACTGCAGGAGCCGTGCCTCGATCGGCCGTTTATCCATACTGCCTTACCTCACCCAGGATGGTCCTGCGGCTGCGACGACGCGCCACCAGAACCAAGGACGCAAGCCACACCGCGGCAACTCCTACCGCAAGGTCGCCCACGAGCGTGTACAGCGCAAAACGTTTCCCCGCGTCGATCACCTGAGACGACCACCCCCTGACAAACACGGCCGCGCCTTCCTCCAGAACCCACGACCTGATTTTGCCTTGCGGATCTACGAAACAGGATATGCCGCTGTTCGCCGCACGTGCCAGCCACATCCCGTTCTCGACCGCGCGAAACACGCAGATGGCAAGATCTTGATACGCGGCGGCGCTTCGCCCGTACCAGGCAACGTTTGTTATTGTGGTCAGGAAGTCGGTGTCCTCACGGGCAAGCGCGCGGGCAAGGTCGGGGAACACCGTTTCGAAGCATATGAGCACCCCGAACTTCACGTCATTCACGGCGAACACCGTCCTTTTCTTCCCCGGACTGAAATCCCCCAACGGCGGCACAATCTTCTCCAGAAGCGGGAGTACCCTTCTGAGCGGCAGGTATTCGCCGAACGGGGCGAGATGCATCTTGTCGTACCGATCCACGATCTGCCCGTCAGCGCCTATTAAATAGGCGGAGTTGAAAAACCGCCAATCCGGTTCCCTTACTGCGCGTTTCGCTCCGAGCAGTATGTGGACATCTCTGCGCTCGGCGTACCGTTTCACCTCTTCTTCGAGCCGTGCGTCCATCTCCAGGTACCCGGGAATAGCCGACTCCGGCCATATGAGAAGCTGCGCTCCGTCACGTATCGCTTCGCTGCTGAGCCGCTCGTACACGAGCAACGAGTCGCCGGTACTTTCCGGGTTCCAGAAAACGTCCTGCCAGAAATTGCCCTGAACTACTGCTATCCGCAGTTCTTTCTCACCGCGGCTTGTGCTCTTCAACATTCCACCGACAACGAAAGAGACCGCGATGAGCACCAGCGTGACGACGAGTCGCACAAGACGACGCGGTTCAAAAATCACGGAGTAGATCAGTGTGTTCACGAGAACGACGATCCCTGATACCAGAAAGACGCCGCCGACACTAGCCCATTGCACTATAGTGGTGTTGAACGCCTGGCTATACCCGACGAGCGCCCAACCGAATCCTGTGAACAATTTGCTCTGCACATATTCCAGCAGGACCCACAGCGCCGCGCCGGTGAACCATACCGGCATACCGAACTTCGCCGTGCCATACTTCACCAGGAGCCCGAACAGACCCCAGTACACCGCAAGGTAGAGGACGAGCAGAAGTACGCCTACGAGCACGATCCCGCCTACCCAGTAGACGAGCGAGCAGAGCCAGTGCAGTACGACGGCAAAGAAGATCACGCCCGCAAGGTAGCTCAGCCCGAACGAGCTGCGAGCGTTCTTGCCGCGAAGACCGACCAACAGAGGAATAAGACCCACCCATGCGAACGGCCATAGCCGGAAGTTCACAAACGGCAGCGCCATGAGCATACCGCCGAAGCCGGCAAGGAGGACATCCCTCACCTGTGTTGTCTCTCTCAATCGACTGCTTCGGACGGTTGTTTTCATAGTGGGCGAGCGGCGTCTAAACGCGTGCGTCCGATGATCATACTAGTCGCGCACGTGTTTCCTGATCAGATCGATAGACTTCAGCGTGCCATCGTACTGGTCGCCGGGCCCCTCAAACTCCACCGACCAGTAGCCGTCAAAACTCTCGAAAATCTGCGCACATCGCGCGTAATCTATCGTTGTCTCTTCACCATCCGGACCGAACTCAAACGTTTTCGCATGCACTATCACGGCGTACGGAGCGACTCTCTCCAGGCTCTGATACCGTGTCTCTGGCGGGAAATTCCCAAAATCGGGACAGGTACCCATGACATCCGTCCCGACAGATTCTACGATACGCGCCAGATTCTCCGGATCGCCGGAAATCCCCCCGTGGTTCTCTAGCGTGATCTTCAGTCCGAGTTCTCTGGCTTTCTCCGCCAAACGCGTGTACGAGTCTATCGTGATGTTCAGGTCAACATCACCTTCCTGTTTGCCGGTATCTATCCTGATAGCAGGCGCACCGAAGTAAACCGCCAGATCGAGCCAGGCGTGAAGGGCTTTGACGTCCTCCAGACGCTGCTTCTCGTCACGTTGCGAGATATTGCCGCGACCCGCTGCAACATGGACGACATGCTGACCGTTCTGCTCGACATTCTCTTTCAGCTTATCGACAAAATCGCGGTCCGTGGATTGGAACTGGAAATCGACCAGCTCGATCGCATCCATACCGAACTTCTCGCGGGCTATCCCCGGGAAATCGAGCAGCGTAATATCCTTCCCGATATGCCGGTGCAAACTCCAGCTCGATACGCTTATCCTTGGCATGCTGGTACCTCCCGTTTCCCCCGAACTCCGCACCCGCGAACCGCGTCTTAAGAGCGCTTATTCCAACGCGATGCTACCACGCCGGTTTCACAGGTGTCAAGCGGATGCTCACGATGAAGCCGCAAAGCTCAAGACCATGCAACGGATCCCCTGCGCCGGGCGTTGCGTGGCGGTTACAAGATCAAGGTACTCGGTTGTTCGCTGGCCCGGCAGTGCAGGTTTCGCCACGGGTGCTGGGCGACTCGACGAAAGGAATCTCGCTGGAGATGCGTTCAAGTGTGACACGAGCTACCTGTTCCGCAGGCTTCTCAGGATACTCTCTCCTCCGGCCCGGAGAGCGTATAAAGGATCGTTCGCCGCTCAGGAATCTTCCTGCCGTAACGGGAGTCCGGAAGCGAAGCGTCCCTTCCATCTTATAAGGGTGCCCCGTCTGCGTCATATCCAGACGTAGCACAAGTTCCACGTCATCGGTAAGGTCGTTGATGGTTATTGAACGTCCTTCGGTGTCAATCACGCCGTAAAGATGCCGGGAATCGGCAACCCAATGTTTTCCCGGCGGGTCGCCTTTCCAGTGGTCGTTCTTGGCGAGCGCTATCCTCCGGTCGAACAGGCTCTGGTGTGGAAACGGCACCAGGACCATCCGGCCTACTTGATAAAGATACCCCTTTTCGCTCGCTGCGTCGACCGGGTAGTCAACCAGGCAGTACCATCGCCCCTCCAATTGCGGCGCATTCGCGGGCGTCCCGGTCCGGATCTCTTCGACAGCCTCGATGAACTCCGGCACCATCGGGAACTTGCCCGGACAGTTGACCCATTCCACCTTGGACCATTCAGCTCGGTCGCCGTACAAAACTATGCCACCGCGTGTGCCATGCAGCGAGGGGATCTCCCACAGGATAGGAAGCGGATCGTGCATAGCACCTGCAGGGGGTGACAACACGATCCGGACAATGAACCGGTGCACGTTCTCCATGATCCGCATGACTGTGGGCCCGTCCTCAAAGCCGGGGAGGTTATCAGAGGGTGCATAACTGAACGCTTCCGAGTATGCTCCCGCCAGGCAGCCTTTGCGCAGGGCAAGAAGGAAGTAAAGACCGTCGATCTCATCTTGCACGGCATATCCCGGATAGCAGTAGCCAACAATGCGCCTCTCGATGTCCGGCGGTGTGTCTGCTGCGTACGGAGCAACAAGGTGCCAGGGCAGAAGAAAGGGGGCCTTCTCGGTATCAACCGGCGGAAACCTGCCGCGATTGGCATCGACGTAACTGTCCAGCGCCGCGGCAACGCGTCGCATTGTCGCCACGGATGAGGCCTGTCTGTGGTTAATAAGGCAGAAGCAAGTAAGGCACGCGAGCCCGAAGACTCCGGCCGCGATAAGCACTGCGCAAATAGCACGTGACACCCTTCTGCGTGCCCTAAGCCCCATCTCGTCCCACCTCTCTCTGGCGTTCCGGTCGCGTCCGATTTTATGTGCGATCACTAAGCCGCTTTTGTTTTCCGAAGGATTCTTGCTCCAGCGACGAATTGCCATACACACAGAGCGACGAGCAGCAGAAAGCCGATTTGTGGGCCTCTGCCGGTGCCTTTTACTTTAAAGACGTGGGGTCTGTTCCGGAGGTAGACGAAGGTGTTTGCCTCGGGGGAATTGGTTCTTAACGCGGCGATAGTCTGCCTCTCCTCCGTGGTAAACTCGTACCGCACGGTGTAATCGCGGATCCACTCAGACGAGCCGTGCGCCGTCGCACCAATAAGATCCAGTTTCGTCGAGGCCCAGACGTCGAATCCTATGAGGACGGAGCCCGCGGCAATTGCCAGGATCGCGGCTACAGCGAAATGCGGCCACGCACGCTCATCTCGAACTGTCGTCGGCGCGGTGCGGCGTGTCTTGGACTGATGGATCGAGCCGTATACGATGAGCAGAAACGCGCACAGTTGGACGATCAGGAGCAGTCCCACAAGGCAACCGATGCCAGGTGGTCTCCTGTGGACAAGGCAGTACTGGAGCCACAAGAAGATTCCAAACAGGCCAAAAGACGGTACGCCCATTACGATCAGGACCGCAGCACTACACAGATAAAGCATAATGCCAGCAGTTATCGCTCTGTGCAAGCTGACATTCATGGTGGCTCAGAAATCCCCACCGGCCTTGTCAAGAGCAGCATTGGCACCTTCAACCCACCAGCGCTCCTGAACCACTATCGTAAAGAGCAGTGACCGCATGAGAATCAGTTCTTCGCGATTGTTGCGGAGTATTCCTTTGAGAATCACGCATGCCACAATAATCTCTGGCGACGCATATCATGCTTCAACAACATCTAGTCGAAAATTGCGCTATGGTCCACGGCGCGCTCGCCGAATACAAGATATCTGACGGCCAACCCGAACGGGGTCAGCTGCTCCTCAGCTACTGCAGGAGCGTCAGGGCCATCGAGAAACCTGTGGGGATAACGTCCCTCAGTAGCGTATTTTGATGAAAGATACCTACCTAGCCAATAATAGTTGTGGGGACCGCAGAGCGTCACCGGCCATGTCACGAGCCAGAGGGTCACCACCAGCGCCACGGGAAACGTGACGAGATAGAAGACACGGCGCCCGATCGTGTACTTCGACAGCAAACGGACGGAGAAAAGGAGATGTACCAGGATCGCAAGCGCGAGAGGACTAAGAACCTGCCACGGATTGATAAGCATCGAGGGATAATAGCCGAAGAGCAGATGGCAGGACAAAGCCATGCAAGCTAACGCACTCACGAGGACCAATGTTTCTAAGGTAAGCACTGCCTTCAGAAGGCGGCGCTTCCGGACAGGTCCATCCATCACGTGCTCCTTTTCCATTCGAAACACGAGCACGACCGGAATTCCCACTAAATATGCCAGCGCGAACCTGAACGCCATAGAGCAAAGCGGATTTCTATACAGCAAGGGGATATCGCTGGCGGTATTGGCGATGATGAGCGCCGTGAACATGATCGCTATGACGTATACCAGGCAAGAGAGCCCGACAAGCCTCTCCGCGGGCGAAAAACGCGGCCCGCGCCTCCAACCGAACGCGCGCAGAAGTAACCAGATCACGAGCGCGGTCAGAGGTAACCCTATGCAGACGCCCGACAGGAAAATGACAATGAATCCCACCGACGTTGTGTCATATTGCTCTGCGGTACGCCTCCGCCATATGTCCCATGCGGCCCGATCCAGATCGAAGTCTTCACCGGTTATCCTTCTCAGCGCGAACGCGGCGTGCCACCGGACGGAAAGATCAGCATCTCCGAGAGCAGCGATAAGCGGTTCGATAGCCGGCGGCCCCATTGTAATCAGGACCTGGGTCACCGTGGTTTGAGCGGCCGGACTCCGTGCCGTTCTGAGCGCCGTGACTAATGGCCGCACGGCGCGGGTGTCTTCTATCTCGCCGAGTGCTTGTGCCGCGGCTTCACGCAGGTACCCGTCGTCGCGCAGGAGGACCGCGATCAGCGGCTCAACAGCACGCCTGTCCTTGAGTTGACCTAGCGCGGATGCAGCAGCATGTCGCACGCTGTCCGCTTTGTCGCCGAGCGCAGCGATCAAGGGTTCGACCGCGCGAGCATCATTGAGAGTCCCGAGCGCAAATGCTGCAGTGCGTTGGACGTCCTGCCATTCGTCTTTGAGAGCGCCAGTAAGGGGTACAACGGCGCGCGGATCGTGCAGATTACCAAGGGCGGAAGCTGCTGCTTGTCTGACGCCACCAGCTTCGTCGTGAAGCGCGGCGATCAACGGTTTGACCGCTCGGCGGTCCGCGAACAGTCCAAGCGCGCGCGCCGCTTCCATTCGGACATATGCTTCCTCATCCGTAAGGGCGTCGATCACGTGCTCTACAAGTCCGGGTTCGCCTAACCACCAGAGCGCGAGCGCGGCTGCGTGCTGCACCTGTCTGCGATGATCCTCAAGAGCCGCGAATAACGGTTCTTTCGCCTGAGGCACCTTTCGCCAGCCGAGCGCGAGCGCCGCTGAACTGCGCACGCGCCAACTCTCGTCGTCCAGGGCCGCAAGCAGCAGATCTACGCCTTGACCGTCCCACACCATGTTTCCGAGTGTGCTTGCGGCTGCATGCCTGACGACGAAAACCTGGTTGTCAAGCGCAGCCACCAACGGTGCCACGGCGCGCGGATCTTTGGTCGCTCCCAGAAAGCGGATGGCTGCGGTTTGGACATAGGTGTTCTCGTGTTTCAGCGCGTTGGTCAGCACGTCTATAGGTGGCTTCCCGAGGCGAATCAGTGCAGACGTTGCAGCCATGAACGGCGTCCGCGCTTTGCTGAACAGCCCCAACGGGTCATCCAGAAGGTCCATGAGAAACGGCACCGCAGGGGCGGCTTTCTCGCCCATGCCTCCCAGCGTGTCGGCGGCGCGCACCCGCTCTTCCGCATCTTCGGAGTACAGCCGCTCGATCTCTTCGCGTAGCTCGGGAGCAATGTCAGCAGGGATGCTCTCCTTCGGGATGGTCGGCTGGCCATACGACGCTTGAACAAGGAACACGCACAACCCTATGAGAACTAGCACGGGTTTTTCGAGAGGACGCATTTTTCCTCCTATGATGCTATCGGTGCCGTCCGCGTTTGCCTTTCAAAGGTGTCCCGATTGTTCTTCCACCACCTGTGCCATTGTCTTCGGTCCTGCCCGAAGTCTTTTCCTGTTATTTCTCGCAAGGCGAACGCAGCGTGCCAGCGGACATAGAAATCCTTGTCTCCAAGCGCCGCAATAAGCTGCTCGATGACCGGTTCACCGATCTCTATCAGCGCGGAGGTCACGCACGCTTGCGAATCAAGACTGCCTTTTCCAAGGCGCCCGATCAGCGGTTTCACCGCACGGCTCTCGCTGATCTCGACAAGCGCTCGTACTGCTCTTTCCGCGACATTCGCATCTTTATCGTCGAGCATGTCGATCAGCGGCTCGACTGCTCGGCTGTCCTTCAGATGCCCCAGTGCCGACACTGCAGAACATCGGACCCCCGATGCCTCATCGCCGAGCGCGTCGATCAAGGGTCGGACCGCCCGAGGATCACCGATCATCCCGAACGCGGAGGCCGCAGCGCTCCGCACGTTCTCCTCTTTGTCTTCGAGCGCGGCAGTTAGCGGCCCGACAGCCCGCGCGTCGCCGATCCCGCCCAGCGCCCAAGCGGCAGCTGTACGTACTTCGCGATACGGATCCTGCAACGCCGCGATCAACGGCTCAACCGCACCATGGTCGCCCTCACACCCGAGCGCGCCCGCGACATCCGCCCGCACGGACGGTGCCTCGTCCTTCAGCATAGGAAGCAGGGGCGTCGAAAGCTCGGACTGCGTGATCCCGTGCACGACCAGCTTCACCTCGTCCCGGACGGACGGTTCCGCGAACTTAAGAGCGTACCCTTTTGCGAGCGCCCCCTTCAACCAGGACAGAGCTAATGCTGCCGAGCTGCGGACACGCCCCTGCGCGTTCCGGAGAACCTTTAGAAGCGGCTCAACGACGTGCGGGCTCTCATATCCGATCTGCGCCAACGCCCGGGCAGCCCGGCACCGGACGTGCGACTGCTCGTCGTCGAACGTGCCGATCAGCGGCCCTATCGCGCGGTCGTCCCCGATCTCTCCAAGCTGGTACGCGGCTTCGCTGCGTACGAGGGTACTCTCGTTTTTGAGAGCGCGACTCAACGGTTCCACAGCACGCGGATCGTGCGTTTGTCCGAGAAGCTGGACA